>Ga0209363_1000076_pt1 | contig 39394 bp, 39 predicted proteins | sample WorMetexBAHAMAS3_FD_187385 | JGI IMG/M metagenome (GOLD analysis project Ga0209363, IMG submission 187385) | Marine gutless worms symbiont microbial communities from Max Planck institute for Marine Microbiology, Germany - Inanidrilus exumae... | ecosystem: Host-associated > Annelida > Digestive... | reverse complement strand
AGGGCCAATTGCTTTCGGTCTTGGCCGTATCGGAATGCCATATCGTTCTCCTTGATTTTACAACCTATATATCACCTATCGATACGGTTATTCAGTAGTAATTGGTACATAATTATGACACAGTCTGATGAGCCGATATCCGCCGATGAAGTTCTGGAGCGGATTCGGCTCGGCGTTCATGTCATGATCCGGGAGGGAAGTATCCGTCGCGACCTGGAAGCCATTGCTAAGATTCGGGAATTCGGCGTGGATAGTCGATATTGCATCCTGGCTTCCGACGGCGTTGATCCGAAGGATCTGATCGATAGAGGATATATGGAGTACATTCTGCAAAAGGCTGTGGACAGCGGATTCAGTGCTGTTGAAGCCGTTCAGATGGCCACATTAAACGTGGCGGAGCATTTCGGTCTGGCCCACTTGATCGGGGGGGTGGCCCCGGGCCGGTTTGCGGATTTTCTCCTATTGCCGGATCTGGAGACATTCAAACCGGAAATGGTGGTCAGCAATGGGACCGTGGTCGCAAAGCAGGGGGCACTTCTTTGCGACCCCCGGGAACATCGCTATCAGGAGAAACACTATCATTCGATCCGGATTCCCCAAACGGTAGACCCGGACGGGTTTCGAATCGCCTGTCATGGAGGCGAACGCTCTACCCGTGTTCGCGTCATCGATATGGTGACGGACTTGGTATCGCGGGAGGTTCAGCTGGATCTGCCCGTAACGGACGGTCTGGTTCACCCGGACCCGAAGGCGGATCTACTGAAGATCGTCGCCTTGGATCGAACCCATGCTTCCGGAAAACGGTTTATCGGACTGATCCGTGGGTTCGGGCTTCGCAGAGGTGCGATGGCGGCCAGCAATGCCTGGGACACCAGTGATATTGTCGTTGTCGGGGCAACCGGTGAAGACATTTTTCATGCCGTGACACGGATTTTGGAACTCCAGGGAGGGGCCGTATTCAGCATCGGCGGGACCATCGTCGAAGAGATTCCGATGCCGGTCTTTGGTCTGGTGTCCGAATTACCGGTCCAGGACATGGCGGCAAGGCTTCACCGGTTGTCCGAGGCGGCCGTCTCCGAAGGGTGCACCATGGCCGATCCCCTCCTCAGTTTGGTGGCCTTGACCGGAGCTGCGATTCCGTTTTTCAGAATCTGCGAGGAGGGTTATGTCGATTTGAAGACCGGCGAGACGTTGGGGTTGTTTGCGGAAGGTGAATCGGAGGCCGGGGCCCCATAGTTCAATATTGAAAATGCCTGAAGGTGCTGACAATGCCTAAAATGCCTGAAATGCCTAAAATGCCTGAATTGTCTGACGATATGCGGATCTCGATGGTATTCGCACGATATCCTCGATCATCTGTCGGCCCTTTCTAACTGCTTATGACATCCTGGAACTTTTTTCTCTGCTGGACACCGGTGATCCTGTTAGGAATCCTGGCCGTCGGTTTCAAGCGGCCCGCTCTGGAGCTTTCCATCTGGGGGAGCCTCTATGCCCTCGGACTCGTTACCGTTGTGTTTGGAACACCGATCCATGTGGCCCTCCTCTCAGGACTCGACGGCATTCTAACCACCTTGCCGCTGCTGTTGGTCATCCTATCCGGTATTCTCCTATCTGTTCTCCTGACCACGACCGGCTCCCTGGCGCGGATCGTCACCTGGTTCAAGGAAGCTGCCGGGGATGTCTTTGGTGGACACCTTCTGATCACCCTGGGTGTCGGCAACTTCATGGAGGGTGCGGGAGTGATCGCGGAGCCGGTGGTGGCGCCCATGCTTCATGCAGCGGGTGTTTCTCCCATGGGATCGGCAGCCCTTTCGATCATCGGGTATGCCGGCCTCATGACGCTGGAAATGGCGGGCATCATCGTCACCGTGCTTTCTCTGGTGACAGGAATCCCGGTCCATGACCTGGGGGTCGCCTCTGCATGGCTTTCGGTTGCGGCGACTCTCCTGATGGCCGGGTGTATTCCGATTTATCTGCCACGTCCATCCGGCGGCATGCGCCGCCTGGTCGTGGTCCTGTCATGCGGTCTTCTGGTGGGAATGGCCGCACTGGTGACAGCGACGTATATCGGAGTTTCCATTTCCGGCATTGTCGGTGGTCTGGCTCTGATTCTGGTGTTTATGCTCCGTGGATTCGGTAGGCTGAAATTTAATCGGATCGTAATGCGGGATCTGGTGCCGTTTATGTTCCTGCTGGGTATCCTTTTGGCGGTCAATATGATCCCATGGGTTCGGAATCTGACCTTTCATCGACTGGCGGTGACCGTTGAATTAATACCGGTTCACGCCATCACGTTTCGACCGCTGTTCTCCGCATACCTCTATCTGTTTTCAGCGTTCATCCTGTCTGCGTGGGTGCTCAAAGTACCTTACCTGCAATTGCAGACTGTCTTGAAGACCGGTTTTTCCAGGGGCTGGCGGGCGTTTATCGCCATGGGATTGTTCGGGGCCATGGGGCAGATCCTTGCGTATTCCGGCTACGGAGAAAACTTCGCTGTGTTTAATGAAGCACAGAGTATCCCATGGATTCTTTCCAAGGGATTGGAAGCATACACCGGAACCTTTTACCCGGTGTTTGTGCCCTTTTTGGGCTGGGTCGGCACATTTCTTACCGGCTATGGCGTGGCATCCCTGATGCTGTTCGGAAAGCTGCAAGTGCAGGCGGCCGGGATCCTCGGCGTTTCATCCACCTGGCTTGCCGCCGGGCTGGCCGTGGGGGCGTCTCTAGGCTCGATTTCGTCGCCCTTTAAAATCGCCCTGGCGACACCCATGTGCAATGCAGTCGGTCTGGAAGGGGCGATTTTACGTTTAACGATTCCCCTGGGGATAGCCTCCTCGCTTTTAATCGGATTACTATTGTGGGGTTTCCTCTAACCCGAACATTTCATGTGATGATGCCCGTGTTGGCCAAAAGTGCCCTGTTTTCTGTGCACACTGCATCGAGAATTGTGCACGCGCCCCTTCTTGTCCTCGTATCTCCTTGTAAGCCTACCTCCGAAAGATGTGGTTCCGAGTCTCTCGAACTTACGATTTCTTTGATATAACAGTTAGTTATATATTTCTAAACTTTAGATTGATCTGTATAGGGGGATTTCAGGGTTCTGAAACCCATGGGCTGTCAGTCTGGCATCTTTTTTGCTGACTAAAGATGATACGGTTGACCCGTTGACGGCTGACCGGGGTCGATACCATCCGGATCAGATACATGGCAGCCATGGGCTTATTGACAGATCAGATAATTTCGGCGCACCTTGCTCTGGATTTTCGTGATTCATTCGAGACCATATCCGCGTTCGCTCTCGGATATCCCGTGAAGTCCATTGACAGGTACAACGGCCGCCTGACGCTGAATATCGTCTACTGGAAACGCATGCTCCTCTACAGAGAGGTTCGGATACGCATTTTTATGCAGGATGAATCGACCAGCCGGATCCGCGTGTTCGGGAAGATCGGAGTGTCTCCAATTCATTTCCTACGTTGCAGCGGTGTATCGGTATGTTGTATTCGGCGGGAGTGGTTCCTGCAGGAGTTGGGCGGATTTCTGGCGCCCTATATCCTGGCGGACGACACTGTGGATAATGTGATGCATATCGAATCGGATGCGTATGAGACTCTGAGATAAGCTCGAAAACGGATTACCAGAATTTCAGGCTTCCCTTTCCCTTGTATTTCATCAATTCGTCCGTGGTTATTTTGAGTCGGTTGACCAGGATCTCCGAGAAGATACGATACAGAACATATCCGAAGAGGATCCTGTCTTCGCCGGCCAGGTTTTCAATCAGATAAAAATCGGTTGCCAGACAGATGGTTTTTCCTTCGGCGTAAGCGGAGGCGGTGCGTGGTGCCAGGGAAATCACTCCCATCTCGCCGAACACATCACCACGGCGCCTCAGAATCGCAAGTTCCCTTCCGCTTTTGGTGATCCTGACTTTACCCGACACCAGGAAATAGATGAGAGAGTCCGTGCTGCCTTCTCTGAGAATGCACTCCTTGCTGTTGTAGACCTTCATTTTACTAATTTTAAGGAGGCTCCCCAGTTCCGTTTCATCAAACGGCTCAAAAACAGGTATCTTTTTCAGGAAATCGATCAACCTGTTGTTTTCTTCCAGGTAATTGGTCTCTTTCATGTTAATTTTTTCCTTGGGATTAACGTGCCCAATGATCCGAAGTGGTGTATGGTGATATTCAGTATATCAAATAACCCTCCGAATCTCCAATTTAGTACCGGTTAAGGAATAAGCGGACGGCACGGGGGCTTCGGTATATTCCGAGTCCGGCACCCCGGTGATGCCGTAGCGGACCGAGAGGAAACACTCTTGGAGCAGTTTCGGATTATTGCGATTCCCGGGGATGGAATCGGCCTGGAGGTCATGGGCGAGGCAGAGCGGGTCCTCCAGCGCATCGAGCGTCTTCACGGCGGGGTACGTTTCAACGTCGTCAAACTACCCTGGGGATGCCGATTTTACCTGGAGCACCATCGCATGATGCCCCCGGACGGGCTGACGGTGCTGGCTGACTGTGATGCCATCCTACTTGGAGCGGTGGGCTATCCCGGTGTTCCGGATCATGTGTCGCTGAGGGGGCTGCTTCTGCCGATCCGTCAGGAATTTGATCAATACGTGAATCTTCGACCGATTCGCTACCTGAACGGGATGGTCTCCCCCCTGAGATTCCATCAGGAGCCGGAAATTGATTTTACCGTGATTCGCGAAAACACCGAAGGTGAGTATTGTGGGGTAGGCCGGCTGGACCATGCGGGAACAGAGCAGGAGACGGCGATTCAGGAAGCCCGCTTTACCCGAGCGGGGACAGACCGAATCATCCGCTATGCCTTTGATTTCGCACGGAAACATGGCCTGTCACACCTGATCAGTGCCACAAAATCAAATGCACTGAATTACTCCATGGTGTTCTGGGATCAACGCTTTGAAGAAATCCGGACCGATTATCCCGAAATAGACAGCAAGTCCATTCATGTCGATGCATTGGCCGGTCTGTTTGTCCTGAAACCGGAAATGTTCGATGTGGTTGTTGCCAGTAATCTGTTTGGTGATATTCTGACCGATCTGGGATCGGCCCTTCTGGGCAGTATTGGAATTTCACCCTCCGCCAATATTAACCCGGAGAAGACCCGGCCAAGCATGTTTGAACCGGTCCACGGGTCCGCACCGGACATCGCCGGGCGGGGCATTGCCAATCCCATCGGTATGATCTGGTCGACCGTTCTGATGCTGGATCACCTGGGTCTGCCCCATGAAAGCGAGATGTTGTTCCAGGCAATGAAGGACGTCATTGGAAACACTCGATTGCGTACCCCGGATCTTGGCGGGGAATGTACCACAGCTGAGATAACCGATGCCGTCATCGAGATTCTGGAACGACGGTCTTAATCCAATCTAATTTCGATTATCTCTGGAAAGATTTTATTAACGGGTTTCGTTTGAAAGTTAAGGTGGGAAAATTCTTACCACGAAGCTCACGACGGTCACGAAGAAAAATAATCTAAATTCAATTTGTTACCTTAGTGCTCGTCGTGGCCTCGGTGGTGCGGCAAACCCATCATTCAGATAACTTGTGCTTTCTGAATTTCGCGCCTAGAAAATGCTCAGGCCGAAGCTATTCGTCTTCTTTTCACTTGTGCTTCATCCCATGGGCTTCCTTGAATTGATGCCATTCATCATGGTCCACTACCCCGTCGTCGTTCAAATCCAGTTCCATATAGACTTCCGGGGCGGCATCCGGGAAGTAGGCTTTGAACTCATACCATTTCACGCCGCCGTCGCCGTTCTGATCGATATCATCAAAATGGGCATTGTACCCGCTCGGATCCGGCATATCTCTGGAATGGTGTTTACTTTGATTTGCACAGCCGGCAATTAAACCCAATAGTATCAGTAGCCCAAAACCGAGTACCATCTTCTTCATTCCATACCTCCTAAGATTTTGAATATGTAATGGAAAGGGAGTAGAAATATTAAGGGTAACTTAGGTTTGATTCAACCCTGCGTCAACTCTATCCTTTTTTTAGTCAAAGGCTGAAAAGATTTCATGCAGTGTTCGGGTTCGCTAGTGCTCAGCTATACCATCATCCCGGTAGAACTGTCCCTTGATAGCCGTACCGAAATCCGGTAACTGTAGGAAGGCCCCGTTTTCAGAACTTATCGCCCGGACCAGACCAATGCCGCAAGTGGTGAAATGTCCGGGCGGGAATTTCCCGGACTCGGGAAAAGGAGGGAAACTATGGGCACCGATTACAAACCGACTGTTGTCGGATCACCCGAGCAGAAGGCAAAAACTGCCGATCCGGAAAAAGCCATTGAGAAGTTGGAGACCGATCTGAAAGAGCAGGCGGAGTCCCTCCGGAAAATTCGAACGGATTACATCCGTGGGGTCATCACCGAAGCGGAAATGGAGAAGATCGAAGCGAAGTTTACAGAGTTGTTGATGGCCCAGCGTCAGGTGCTTCAAAATCTGAGAGCCTCCCTTCGTGGACGGAACGGATAGGCTTTAGTGGTATCAACTTGGATCGTTTGATCGGAAAAGAGTGCTGATGATCGCTTGGTGGTCCGAACATTATTACCTGGTCCTTGGTGTGGCGGGAAGTCTTTTCTATCTGTTTTCCTTTGCCATGGCCGCGGATGCCATCATGAAGAACCGGACCTCCCAGGGGGCTGTTGCATGGGCCACGGCATTGATTACCTTCCCTTACCTGGCGCTTCCCCTGTACCTTTTCTTCGGCCGTCAGAAATTCGAAGGGTATGTCAAGGCGCGTCAGACAAAAGTCAACGATCTGGTTCCGGTCGTGGAGAAGCTCGTCGGCCATGTCCCGGAGTTCCGGGCCGAGCTCGGCGACCATCATCAACGGTATGTGGCCCTGGAACGCCTGGCCTACATGCCGTTTACCCATTCCAACAGCACCCGTTTGCTGATCGACGGGGAGGAAACCTTTTCTGCCATATTCAGCGGCATCGAATCTGCCGAAAACTATATTATTGCCCAGTACTACATCATCACGGACGACGAGATCGGAAACGAGTTCAGTCACCGACTTGCACGGAAAGCGCGCTCCGGCGTTCGCGTCCTGCTGCTGTATGATCCAATCGGGTGCCTGAAACTCCCCTCAAGTTATATTCAGAATCTTCGGGATGCCGGTGTGGAGGTGCAGGCGTTTCGAGGCAACCGGAAGCGGGCGAACCGGTTTCAGCTTAATTTCCGGAATCATCGCAAACTGGTTCTGGTGGACGGCCGGAGAGCGTATATCGGCGGTCTGAACGTCGGTGACGAATATATGGGCCGCAATCCGAAATTCGGCCACTGGCGGGACACCCATCTTGAAGTGACGGGGCCCGCGGTGCAGTGCCTGCAGATTGCGTTCTTGGAAGACTGGTACTCCTCGGTGAATCAAATCCCGGAACTGGAATGGACTCCTGCGGCGGCCTCCCATGAGAATCGAAACATGCTGATCCTGCCGTCGGGTTCGGCGGATAAGTTCGAGACCTGCAGTCTTTTCTTTCTTCACTGCATTAACCGTGCGTACGAGCGTATCTGGATCGCGAGCCCCTATTTTGTGCCGGACGCCCCTATTGTAAAGGCGCTGAAACTGGCCGCGCTGCGGGGCGTTGATGTCCGTCTGCTGCTTCCGGCGAAAGCGGACCACAAACTCGTGTATCTGGCATCGTTTTCCTACCTTGACGAAACCGAGCCGGCGGGCGTGCGGGTGTTCCGATATCAACCTGGATTTCTCCACTACAAGGCCCTCCTGGTCGATGATTACCTTTCCGCCGTCGGGACGGCCAACCTGGACAATCGCTCATTTCGTCTCAATTTTGAGATGACGGCCGTTGTGGCGGACCATGAATTCGCCGGCCAGGTGGAATCCATGTTCCAAACGGATTTCGATCGATCGCGAGAAGCCCATCTAGAGGACCTGGTGAACCGCCCCATCTGGTTTCGGATCGGAGCACAAACCGCCAGGCTTTTCGCACCTCTATTGTAAAGGAATGGCTACCCTCCCGGTGGATAACCCTTCCGGGACTCGATCTTTCATCACCCTAAGGAGGAGCGCCGATGAAGCGTTGGGTGACGGTATACTGCGGGTTGTGTCTGTTATGGCCTCAGGTCACAATGGCCCAGGACACGCTTCCCCTCCATCTCATCCGCTTGCCGAGCGGATTCAGCATCCAGGTGTACGCAAATGACATCCCCGGTGCCCGGTCTTTGACCCGCTCCCCCTCCGGTACGCTCTTTGTGGGAACCCGCCGGAACGGCACGGTTTACGCCGTGGTCGAACGTAACGGGGATTTTCGCGCGGATAAAGTGTACCGCCTTGCGGATAATCTCAATATGCCGAATGGTGTGGCATTCCGGAAGGGCGATCTATACGTGGCGGAGGTTCATCGGGTGATCAAGTTCGAGGACATTGAGCAACACCTGGAGAGGCCCGGAGCTCCGGTGGTCGTCAATGACACATTTCCTAAAAAAAAGTGGCACGGATGGAAGTTTATTCGATTCGGTCCGGACAACCTGCTCTATGTCCCGGTGGGCGCCCCGTGCAATGTGTGCGATGAATCGGATCCCCGGTTCGCATCCATCATGCGCATGCGACCCGATGGAAGCCGATTGGAAATATTCGCCCGGGGTGTGAGAAATACCGTTGGATTCGACTGGCATCCGGATACGCGTGAGTTGTGGTTTACGGACAATGGACGGGACTGGATGGGAGATGATCGGCCGCCGGATGAATTGAATCATGCCCCTCAAAAAGGCCTTCACTTCGGATTTCCATATCTCCACGGCAGCGATATCCTGGATCCCTACTTCGCAGAAACCAAAGACCTGTCGCCGTTTATTCGCCCGGTTCAGGAACTCGGACCCCATGTTGCGGCGCTGGGCATGCGGTTTTACACCGGCTCCATGTTTCCCGACAGATACCGGAAGGTGATCTTCATTGCCGAGCACGGCTCTTGGAATCGCAGCCGTCCCATCGGGTACCGGATTACCATGATACGCCTGCAAAACAATCGAAGTGCCTCCTACGAGGTATTTGCCCAGGGGTGGCTGCAGGGAGAGATTGCGTGGGGTCGGCCGGTGGATCTGGAGGTGTTGCCGGACGGCTCCATGCTGGTATCCGACGATCGGGCAGGGGCCATATACCGAATCACATACCGGAAGGAATAACTCTGCAAGCATCATGGACGCGCAGGTCAAAATAACCAGATGGTCAACATCCACTTCGCCCGATGAGGCCACCCTCCGGATGATCATGCAGAGCGAGGGCCTTCGGCCGTACCTCTGGTCTAACGATCCGGGTGATGTATACGATGCCCATTCCCATCGGTATCACAAAGTCATCTACGTCGTGAGGGGCAGCATAACCTTCGGACTGCCCGATACCGGCGATGAGGCAGCCCTGAGCACAGGAGACCGTCTCGACCTGCCGGCCGGGGTGACCCATAATGCGCTGGTGGGCCGGGAAGGGGTGGCCTGTCTGGAAGCCCATCACTGAGCCAGGTCTCAGATGATGAGTGTCGGATGATTTCGAACATAAGGAATTTCGGATTTCGGGTGTGCCCGGACTCCCGGAGAGGGATACCCACGATGAAGGCAGTGATTGTTGATAAGCCCGGAGGCACGGATGTGATGGCTATCGGAGAGGCACCCCGCCCGGATGTTGGCGAACGGGACATCCTGGTCCGGGTTCGTGCCGCTGGAATCAATCGGGCAGACATTCTGCAGCGCAAGGGGTTCTATCCACCGCCTCAGGGGGCCAGCCCGATCATCGGTCTGGAGGTGGCCGGTGAGGTAGAGGAGACCGGTCCGGCATGCCGGCGCTGGAATGTCGGGGATCGGGTCTTTGCGGTACTTTCCGGGGGAGGTTACGCCGAATATGTTTCGGTTGACGAACGGCTGGCCCTGGGCATACCCAGGGGTTTCGATTTTAGCGACGCAGCGGCCGTGGGAGAGGTTTTTCTGACTGCTTACCAGGCTCTTTACTGGCTGGGGGAATTTAAACCTGGAGAACGGGCCCTGATCCATGCCGGAGCCAGCGGGGTCGGAACGGCAGCTATTCAGCTGGTAAACGCCGATTCCGGTCATGCCTTGGTTACCGCCGGTGCGGATGAAAAATTGACCGCCTGTCAAAACCTGGGTGCCCGCGTGGGGATCAATTACCGCTACGAGGAATTTCAGGACACGTTACTGGCAGAGACCGGCGGGGAAGGTGTGGACGTCATCATCGACGTTGTCGGCGCGGATTACTTCTACAGGAATATCGAATGTCTTGCCATGGACGGCCGTATGGTGATTTTGGCCCTCATGAGCGGTAAAAGAATCGAGGCATTTGACTTGAGCTGGCTGATGCGCAAGCGCATCAAGATCATGGGGTCGACCCTCCGTAGCCGATCCCTGGATTACCGCATCGCTTTGACGCAAGCGTTTTCCGATCGATATCTATCCAGATTTGAATCCGGGGAACTGAAACCGGTAATTGACCGGGTGGTTGCCTGGGAACGGGTTCGGGAAGCCCACGCCGCTATGGAGAATAATGAAAATATCGGAAAAATTATTCTGAGTATTTCATGAAATCTGATTCGTAGAAAGGATTCGGAAGAATCTTTTCTACAAGGGGAGACAAATGTCGAAAGTGACCATCGAGGAACGGGGAACGGTTGCCCTAGTACGTCTTACAAACGGTGTGATTAATGCCATCAGTGGGGATCTGGTAGAGGATATGTTGACGGCCCTTGAACAGGTTCAGGGGAGATTCGACGGTCTGGTGTTGTGCGGGGGCGAAAAGTTTTTCTGCATCGGACTGGCCCTTCCGGAATTGCTGGCACTGGACCGACAGGGGATGTCCGAGTTCTGGCATCGCCTCGACGAGGCCGTGCTCACCCTCTACCGGATGCCCATGCCCACGGTCGCGGCCATTGCCGGTCATGCAACGGCAGGCGGAACCATTCTGGGGTTGGCGTGCGACTATCGATTCGCCGCGGAAGGGAGAACTCTGGTCGGCCTCAACGAAATCACCATTGGTGTTCCCGTCCCATTTCTAGCGGATCTACTGTTAAAACAGGTTGTCGGAGAGCGTGTCGCCCGGGACATTGCTTATACGGGTGATCTCATGGCAGCCGATGCGGCGATTGGAGTCGGATTGATTGATGAGATCCATCCGAAGGAAGCGGTCGAAGAGGCGGCCGTCGGGAAGGCCCTGGATATGTCTTCTCCCGGAGGCCCTGCGTTTTCCCTGATCAAGGAATTCCGGACGGAGGCCCTGTGTCAGCACTTTATTTCCCACCGGGAAGAGAAAAAGGATAATCTTCTGGACTGCTGGTTCGATTCCAAAGTTCAGCGGATGCTGAAAGAGGCGGCGAAGAAATTTTAGATACTGGGTACTGGATACTGGATACTGGATGCTTGTCCGCCTTTGGCGGACTGGTTTCCTGAAGGCAATTGTAAGATACAAGATACAGGAGGCAAGATACAGGAGGCAAGATGCAGGATACAGGATGCAAGATGCAGGTATCCTATAGCGGCAGACTGAAGCTCTAATATCCTGGATCCTGAATCTTGGATCTTGGATCCTTTTAACCCGGGCTAACGGGCAGACGGGCCCACGGGCAAACCTTTGCACAATCGAAGGTGATGCCTTTGCGATTTACTCCAGATACGTTCAATATTTGAATACATGCAGAAGCCCCTCCTCATCGATGTCCTATGCGTCGGGCACGCGGCCTATGACCTCATCTTTTCGGTGCCCCATCATCCGGGACCGGATGAAAAATGCACGGCCAAAGCCCTGTCCGGTTGCGGTGGAGGGCCGGCCGCCAATGCCGCAGTAACGGTTTCTCGACTCGGGCTTCGATCAGCCTTTGCCGGGTATTTAGGGCAGGATGAATTCGGCGAGCGGCATTTGAAGGAATTAAATGACGCGGGTGTCACTACCGATCGGATCGTTCGCGGAGAGGCATCGACCCCGCTTTCGGTGGTATGGGTGAAACCGGACGGCCTGCGGTCTCTGGTGAATTATCGGGAGAACCATGATCCTCTGCCGGCGGAACCGATTGCAGAGCTACCGTTCCTTCCAAAGGTCCTTCTCTTCGACGGACATGAACCGATCATGGCCGAAGCACTGGTGGAGTATGCCCGCAATCGGAACATTCCCACCGTCCTGGATGCCGGCTCGGTTCACTCGGGCACCGAGAATCTGGCTTCCCGGGTGGACTATCTTGTGACATCCCGTGTCTTCGCTCGGGATTTCACTGGTCAGGAGGATCCCAAAAAGGCACTGTCTGAAATGGCTGATCTATCCCCCTGTGTGGTAATCACGCTGGGCCGTGACGGCCTTGTCTGGAGAAATGGCCGGGAGTCCGGAACCGTGTCGGCCATTCCCATTGCTGCCGTCGATACCACCGGAGCCGGAGACGCTTTCCACGGTGCGTTTTCCGCCGGACTGGCGCGACACATGGGCTGGCACGATCTGCTTCATCTTTCAAACACCGTGGCGGCACTGACCTGTCTTCGCATGGGTGCGCGCACAGCCATTCCCACCCTCGGAGAAGTCGCTGAATTCATGAAACGGCCGGTGGAAGCGGTGCTCCCTGAACACCGTCCCTACCCGAACATTGCATGAACTCTTTTCAACGGATGGCTGCGATTTATTTACCAGCGTGGAAATAAAAATTGAATACACCGGCCCATATCGCTGTCAACCTGGTGCTCCTGGGTCGAAAGCATCGCCCGGAGCTGAATGTTCCGATTCTCCTCGGCGCCCTGGCTCCGGACACGCCGATCATTGTATTTTATTTGATTGTCAAGCTGTATCTAAATCTGCCTGAGTCGGTCATTTGGTCCGATGCATATTATAACCCCGGCTGGCAGGCATTTTTCGATTTGTTCAATTCGATCCCTTTGGCACTGGCAGGCTGGCTTGTCTTTACGATAGGGAAGCAATCCCGTCCGGCCGTCTTCTTCGCCAGCATGGTGTTGCACTTGATGCTGGATTTTCTATTGCATCACGACGATGCGCATCGTCATTTCATGCCGCTGAGTCGTTGGCGATTTGAGAGTCCCGTATCCTATTGGGATCCGGATTATTTCGGAAAGGTGATGAGTTTTGTGGAAATTGCCGCTGTCGTCGGTGCGTGCGTGATTCTGTGGCGCCGATTTCCGTCCACTCAAGCCCGTCGGTGTACGGCAGGACTGGCAGGTATCTATTCGGCATACTGGGCCTATGTGATCGTTGTCTGGATGTAACCCGGCATGCCATTGAAAAACGAGTACGATAAAACCAGATTCATGACGAGCGTATCAACTTAAGAAGCCATGCCCTTACCACCGACGAGACGCCGGGCGGCTATATTTGATCTGGACGGCACGCTCCTGGACACGCTGTCCGATATTGGGAACACGTTCAACGGCGTGCTTCAGCGGAGAGGCTTTCCAACGCACCCCCTTGACCGTTACCGTTATTTTGTCGGTGAAGGCGCCCGCATGCTGGCCAAGCGGGCGCTTCCGGATGAGGCCAGGACACCGGAGATGATTCAGCAGTGCCTTGACGACTACCTGTCCGGATACCTGGTCTTAGAGAAACCACTCGCATTACCCTACGACGGTATCCCGGATGTCCTCACTAAGCTGGCAGAGCGTGGCGTTCATCTGGCCGTCCTTTCCAACAAGGCGCATCCGGCTACCATCCGCTGTGTGGAGGAGCTGCTTGGCGACTGGACATTTGATGCAGTATTTGGTCTTCGCGAAGATGTACCTCGGAAACCGGATCCTGCCGGCGCTCTGGAAATCGCCCGAAAACTGGCCGTGCCGGTCGAACAATGCCTTTTCATCGGCGATACGGCCACCGACATGGAAACCGCAGTGGCCTCCGGTATGATTCCGGTCGGGGCGCTTTGGGGCTTCCGGCCGGAGGAAGAACTTCGGCAGGCCGGTGCCCGGTTTATCATAGAACGGCCGGCTGATTTGCTAGATCTGCTTTAACCCGAACAATGAAATCATTCAAACACCAGTGCTATGAACAATTCCGTGGGTCGTGATTTTATCTAGAAGTGGTTTCAAGACTCCAGATCGCGCCGAAGATCAAGGCGCGGGCCGACGCAAAAGCGCAGCATACATAGGAGTATGTGAGCATTTTAAGGAAGTCCGCAACACCGAGATTCGGTGTTAGATGGGGTTTTGAAACCGCTTATAGTCCGTTTCCAACACAAACAGTCAGGGGGTGTTAAATTGACCGAGATTCGGATAACGGCAGGAAACATCACGGTCTCGGCGGTTCTCCGGGATACGCCGACGGCCAAACAGATCGAGTCAGCCATGCCCCTGGAGGGCAGTGCCAACATTTGGGGAGACGAGATTTATTTCGATGTACCAATCCAGACAGATCTGGAGCCGGACGCCCGTCAGGAGGTGACCGCCGGGGATCTGGGGTACTGGCCGATGGGACCGGCCTTTTGCATATTTTTTGGCCCAACTCCGGTCAGCACAGGTGAAGCCCCCAAAGCCTACAGTCCCGTCAACGTCTTCGGCCGGGTGTCGGGAGATGCGTCCGTTTTAAAACAGGTCCCCCAGGGAGCGCGGGTTCGGGTGGAAAAAGCGTGATCTGATTTTGGATTTTGGATGCTTTGTGAGCTGAAAGTTAAAAGCTGAAAGGTGAAAGCTGGAAGTTAAAGATTCATCATACGAGAACACGAAGAAACTGATCCAAAAAGTAAACTTTTCGAGTTCATCGTGCGCTTGGTGGTGCTAATACATCTATATCAGCCAACGGGCAAGCGGGACAACGGGCCAACGGGTCAACGGGCTCACGGGCAAACGGGCAAACGGGCAGACGGGCAGACGGGTAATGTTTTAAAATAAAAGCGAAAGAGCGGTTCGACTTTCATTCTATGAGCGACATCGTCGCGTTTCATAAAATCGGCACACGATTTTATTTTGGAAGGAGGCACTATGGAATTCAGGGCAATACCGAAAGAAACCGTAGTATTGAACCCGCAGAAAGACATGGCCCGAAGATCCATCCCCAGTGAAATACGGTTCGATCCCCTTACCGGACGCAGTGCCCGGATCTGCCATTTTATGAAATTACAGTGGGAAAAACCGGATTTCGAAACAATGGTGGCCGGGACCGATGCGTGGTGCCCATTTTGCCCGGAGAAAGTGATGGACGTGACGCCGGCATTTCCGGAAGAAATTCTACCCGAGGGGCGCATGGTCTTCGAGGACATGGTTCTGTTTCCCAACATCGCACCCTATGACAGCCTGGGGGCGGTAGCCACCATGGCCGGCCGCCATTACATTCCGATGACGGAGTTTACCATCCAGCGCATGGCAAAGGCATTCGGGCTGGCCATGGATTTTTTCCGGCGGGTTCGCGATATCAATCATCCGGAGTCGGTCTACCATATCATCAACTGGAACTACATGCCGGTATCCGGAAGTTCGATCATCCATCCCCATCTCCAGGTGTTTGCCACATCAACAGCCCCGGATTTGATGCGGCGTGAACTTCAAGCCGCTCGTAGTTATAGCCAATCCAACGGAAGCAACTATTGGGAGGACCTGGTTCGTTCGGAGACCGAAAGTGGTGATCGATACCTGGGCCGAATCGGTCGGACCACCTGGCTGACCGCATATGCACCCATCGGTGTTGCCGGGGATGTGCTGGCCGTCGTCGATGATGTGAGCAGTACCATGGAATTGACCGCGGATGACTTTATCAGCATCGCCGAAGGGCTTCGGAAAGCCATGGCCGCCTATGACAAGATGGGCATATACAGTTTCAATATGAACTTCTTCACGGGATCTGTCGGTGATACATTTACCCGTTTTCATCTGCTGTTTTCGCCGCGTACCTTTTTCAACCAGGCATTGGGTACGCCGGATATCGGTGCGCTTCGGAATTTGTTCAATGAGACACTGTGTATGGCCTTTCCCGAAGAGATCAACCAGATGCTGAAAGAACACTTTTAATCCGTTTCATTCGCGGACCGATGAATGAAGGGAGACCAACGATGACCGATAATCGAGAAGCCATGGTGTTGGCCTCGTTTGCGGCCGATTCATTGGCCTTGGGGGCCCACTGGATATATGACACCGCGGAGATAGAAGGGCAGATTGGCAGAGTGGATCAACTCCTCAAGCCGCCCGCAAATACGTATCATCCCACCAAAGATAAGGGGGAGTTTACCCATTATGGGGATCAGGCGCTGGTCCTGCTGGAGTCCATCGCAACATCCGGTGGTTTTCAGATTGAGTCGTTTGCCGCGAACTGGCGGGAGTTTTTTAACGGGTACACCGGCTATCTTGATGACGCTACCAAAGAGACCCTTGAGGGCTTTGACGCGGGAAAAGGCCCGGACAAGTCCGGATCGACTTCCACCGATCTTGGGGGTGCCGCCCGCATTGCTCCACTGATTTACCGGTATTCCGATGATCTTGACGTCTTAATCGATAGCGCCGGGGCCCAGACCGCCATGACGCACAACCATTCGCAAGTGATCCGCTCGGCCGAGTTTCTGGCACGGGTGACCTGTGAGGTACTCCGCGGAACGGCCCCGGGGGCGGCCATTGAGACCGTAGCTCATCAAGGCTTTAAGAGGGGCGATTTCGGTGCATTCATTTCCCGGGGTCTGGAGAGCGCTTCCAGGGACACCCGACAGGCCATACTTGGATTTGGCCAGCATTGCGGGACCCCGTCAGCACTACCGTCGGTGATTCATCTGACGGTTCGGTACGAGGATGATTTGCAGACCGCTCTGATTGAAAATGTGATGGCCGGCGGAGACTCCGCAGCAAGGGGAATGGTGGTCGGAATGATCTTAGGCGCCTATCTGGGACGGGCCGCCATACCGGAGCAGTGGCTTTCGGATCTTCAGTCCCGTCAACCCATTGAAGTCCAACTCAAGCAGATTAGCGGATCATGAAGACGAGCGGCGCAACGACGGGTGTGGAACTGGTATCCGTACACGGAGGGCATAGCGGCCAATTCTGCGAGCACGCCAGGGACAGTCTGGAAGACATTATCCTGGCCTACATCCGGAAGGGGTTTTCTTGGGTTGGCATTACCGAGCACATGCCGCCTGTGGAGGACCGATGGCGCTACAAGGACGAGCAGGAAGCGGGACTGAGCGCCCGTTTCCTTTATGATCGGTTCGCCGATTACGTGAACCAATGCCGACGGCTCCAGGAGAACTATAAATCCTCACTTCGGATTTTCGTCGGGATGGAGACGGAAACTTACCCTGGAGCCATGGATTATGTCCGGGAGCTGCAAGCGACATTCCCCCTAGATTATATTGTCGGATCGGTGCACCATGTGGACGGGGTCAATTTTGACGGATCTGCGGAAGATTACGCCGCTGCAGTGAGTGCCACCGGCGGCATCATTCCCTTCTACAGTCGATATTTTGACACACAGTTTGAAATGATTAAAAATTTGAAACCCGATGCGGTCGGGCATTTCGACCTGGTGCGAATCTTCGATCCGGACTACGAAAAGCACTTGTCCGTTCCGGACATCCGGTCCAGAATTCGGCGGAACCTGGAACTGGTTGCAGAACTTGGATTGATTCTGGACATCAATGTTCGAGCACTGGTCAAGGGGGCCAGAGAGCCCTATCCGACCCGATGGATTCTGGAAGAGGCCGGGGCCCTCGGTATCGCCGCTGTCCCCGGTGATGACTCCCACGGTCTCGACACGGTTGGGCTTCACATCGAAGCAGCCATCGGCATTCTGATGGAACTGGGATTTGACACCCGCTGGCAAGCACCCGCCGACAGCTCGGATTAAGGATCGACGCATTCTTTTTTATTGTAAAGCCCTATCCACCATATTATTTCATCTTAGCGTATATATCATTGCCGACTTGGAGCCCCGTTATCCGGCGATGGAATTCGATTAAGGCCGTTTGGCACTTCAATCTGCCATGAACAGACCGATTTCGAACAAACAGAATATGTTTGCCAAATCACCGGTGGTGCGGTTATGGCAGACGACCTATGAGCGATTCGTTCGCATCCGGGGCGAACCCCGGGAAATCGCATTCGGATTCGCTCTGGGTATTTTTATGGGCATGAGCCCGTTTCTCGGTATCCAGATGGCCTTGGCCTTGTTCTTCGCGGCCCTGTTCAAATGGAACAAAATATCCGCCATGCTCGGCTGCTGGATATCCAATCCTGTCACCATGCCCGTTATCTATCCGGTAACATATCTGGTCGGAGCCAAACTGGTGGGCAATGAGAAGGCTTACCCGATTCCAGATCAGATGGACTGGACCCTTCTGATGCGGATGCTCGAAAAGTCCCCGGAGATTATTTCTCTGATGACCCTGGGCGGGATCATCTTAGGAATTCCCCTTGCTGTCACGGGCTATGTCTTCGCATTTTCTGCGGTGAAACGCTACCAGGACGAAATCAAACGTAAGCTGGAAGCGGTGAAGGCGAAGAGAAAACAGAGGAAAAAAAGAAGCGAAAGAAAAAAAAGACACAGAGAAGGCGGTAGGATGGAATCCAGCGGAGGAAAGATGAAGCATACGCGCACATACGTCACATGGTATCTGATCACCGCATGCTTTATCGTGTTGTCCTGCCCTTCCACCCAATAAAGATATTAATAAGGAAAACGTGCTCTGCCAATCCGAATCGTTGCTTGGGACAGAATTTTCACAGCTCATTTGTAAGACCCTCGAGACACTCGCGTGGCATTGTATTTCCCATCGAGATAATTAATTTACGTATGGAAAAAGTCGCAGAATAGAAAAACTTTATCTTCGGGAACGTGGCAATGAATAACCTTCGTTTAAGAAAACGACTGGCCATCGCTTTCGTATTTTCAATTGCCTTTGCATGGGTCGAGTCAGCCGTAGTCGTCTATTTGCGGGAAATATATTTTAATGGAAACTTCGATTTTCCGATTAAAGTGATTTGGGAAAACGGGCAAATTGTTCTTGATCAATTATCAAAAATAGAATTGTTTCGCGAATTTGCTACAATTGTCATGTTGATTACGGCCGGCATGGCCCTGGGCAGGAACTTTCTGCAATCTTTTTGCTATTTCATGTTTTGCTTCGGTGTATGGGATATTTTTTATTATGTTTGGTTGAAAGTTCAGACAGGATGGCCTGAAGGCCTGATGGTTTGGGACCTTCTTTTCTTGCTACCGCTCCCATGGGTCGGGCCTGTCATTACACCCGTCATTATATCGGTGGCACTAATTTCGTCCAGCGTGCTGCTACTTTATTACGACCACAAAGGGTATCGGATGACATTGAGGTGGTATGATTTTGCGATTGAAGGATTTTTCGGGTTGTTAGTAATTATCGCGTTCTGTTGGGATTGGAAAAATATTCTACAGATTGGGAATGGGGTGGCGAGGGATGGAATACCCCGAACATTTGCCTGGTGGCTATATGTCCCATCCTTAACAGTCGCAGTTATCTATTTCTGTATAAGATTAAGATTAATTCTTAAACATAACTTCACGAAAAATAATAGATGATACATGTAATAGCAGCGGGATAAACAGGGTAGCCACGAGGGCGAAAGTTAATTTAAAAAAAAGGCTACCTATTGCAAATATTGATTTAGATGGACCTGTGATTGCTTCAGTTTTTATTGAGAGATGGGAGAGCCTATGCCCCAGTAAACAGGTTCCAATTACTGTAGGCCACAGACAAGCTGGACCAACTACGGCTAACAATCGAAACAGCATTCTGAAACAAGCCAGCCATAATATATCCTGAGAAACAATCAAAATTATCCAGAAAGAAGTCCTGCAAAAAAGCAGAATGATACAGCCGGCGATGCGAGCGGCCCATTTAGATCGGAACCCCCACTTTAGGCGGTCTGAAAACAATGAATCACTATAAAGTCAAGTCAAAAGATGTGTTCTTCATCTTAAAGAAACAGTTGCATTACGGAATCCTTTGCGGTCTGAAAGGGTACGAATGGCTGGACGAAAAAACCCTGGATCTGCTGATTACCGAGGCCATCCGGTTTTCAAAAGGGGTCGTAGATCCGCTAAATGCCATCGGCGATTCGGAAGGCTCACGCATGGTACAGGGGCGGGTGGTCTGTCCGCCGGCCTTTCGTGACGCGTTTCGGGAATTCGGCGATCAGGGATGGATCGCCGTTGCCCGGAACCCGGACTTCGGGGGGCAGGGGTTTCCCAACATGATGCGGATCGTGGTCAACGAATTCATGTACGGGGCATGCCAGGCATTCAACATGGCCGCCAGTCTCACCCATGGTGCGGCCCACCTGATCGAGGTGTTCGGCACCGAGCAGCTGAAACATACCTTTGTCCCCAAAATGTACGGCGGCCAATGGTCGGGGACCATGTGTCTGACGGAAGCCGATGCCGGTTCAAACCTGGCCGCCATTCAGACGACCGCCTACCCGGAGGGAGATGCCTACAAGATCCGGGGCTCAAAAATCTTCATCTCCTGGGGTGACCATAATCTGACCGAAAACATTGTCCACCTGGTCCTGGTACGGATCCAGGGGGCTCCCCGCGGTATTCACGGATTATCCCTTTTCGTCGTGCCCAAGCGGCGACTTGGTGATGACGGATCTCTCGGAGAAGCCAACGATGTGATGTGTACCCGACTGGAGGAGAAGTTGGGGCTGCATGGATCGCCCACGGCGGCGCTTGAATTTGGAACGCGGGATGCCTGCGTCGGTTATCTTTGCGGAGAGAAACATCAGGGCTTGTCCCACATGTTTCAAATGATGAATGCCGCCCGGATCAACACCGGGGTCAGCGGCATGGCCCTGGCCGGCACCGCTTACCGGAATGCACTGGACTATGCGCGGCAACGGGTGCAGGGAAAAGACGTGAACGGTCGGGATGGGAAAGATGTGGTCATCCTGCGGCACCCGGACGTTCGACGGATGTTAATGGAAATGAAAGCCCGGGTGGACGGCATGCGGTCGCTGATCTATTCTGCCGCTTTCTGGTCGGACCTGTCTATCGAATTGCCCGCTGCCGCCAGGCGAGATCATTATGCGGATCTTGCCGAGTTTCTGACGCCAATCATCAAGGCCTACTGCTCGGCAACCGGCTTCCATGTCTGTGAGACAGCCATCCAGTGTCTGGGCGGCCATGGCTATTGCAAGGATTACCCGTTGGAGCAGTATCTCAGAGACGCCAAGATTCTCTCCCTGTACGAGGGAACCAACGGGATTCAATCCATCGATCTGATGGGGCGAAAAATCATGCTTCGCGAGGGTGCGTACTTGGACGCGTTCAAAGGGGAGTTGGATGGATTTTGCCGCATTCACCGGGACCATCCTGGATTGAAAACCCAAATACGGGAACTGGCTGAAACCGCCGAAGGCCTGTGGGCCATGACGGATGAACTCCGTGCTCAAAGAGAAAATGATCCGGCGCACTGGGCGGCAGTTACACATCCGGCATTGATGGCCTATGGGGATACGGCCGTTGCATGGCGATTACTGGATCTGGCTCGGGTGGCATGGCCCTTTCTCTCCCGTAGCAATGGGGGTGATGCGTTTTATCGGGGCAAAGTACTTCAGGCGATGTACTTTGTAGATACCTTTTTGCCTGTTACCCGGGCGACCATTCAGACGGTGCTGCGGGGTGGCCGGGAGGTTGTGGAGATTCCGGATGAGGCCTTCTAAATGGCTTTTTGATGACCAATCAGTTGACAGATCAATTGATGTCTTTTTCTTTTAAAACGTCAGATCGACAGTGCAAAAATCGAAATACGAAATCCGAATCTCGAAACAAATTCTAAATTCGAATGCTCGAATAAGAAAAACAAGACCAGGTTGCGAGCCTCTTGAGAATATGGGGTTTGGGTCATTCGATATTCGAGATTGTTTCGAATTTCGATATCCGAATTTCGGATTTACGATAATGATCAACTGTGCATCTCAGAAAGGGATGCCGAGTAACGGGTCACGGCGTATCGCAATGGCTTAAGGACTTGCATCTGGGGATCACCCGCTTTAATGTCTTGTAACTGTATTTGCTCAAACAGAAGGTAGCCATCCATGAAAAAAAATTACTGGCTAATGAAGTCGGAACCGGGCGAGTATTCGATCCAGGACCTGAAAGAAAGTGACCAGGGCATCGATTATTGGGATGGTGTTCGTAACTATCAAGCACGAAATTTTATGCGTGACGACATGAAGATCGGCGACCGTGTTCTGTTTTATCACAGCGGTAAAAAGCCGGCTGTGGTGGGCACGGCAAAGGTAGTCAAAGAAGGCTATCCGGACCACACTGCTTGGGACTCTAAAAGTAAACACTTTGATAAAAGAAGTACTTCTGAAAATCCGGTATGGTTCATGGTGGATATCCAGTTCGAGTCCGAGTTTCCAAGTCCGTTGCCGTTAAAAGAGTTACGCCGAATATCCGGGTTGGAAGATATGATGCTTCTCCGAAAGGGAATGCGGCTTTCCGTTCAACCGGTCACCCGAAAGGAATTCGACATTGTCGTTAAGACCGGTCGAAAAAAAATATGATATAGGAGGCAGCCATGTCAAAAAAGGTACTCGTTCCGATCGCAGACGGCACCGAGGAGATCGAGGCGGTATGTATTGTCGACGTTCTCCGCAGAGCTGGTGCCGATGTGACGGTGGCATCAGTGGATGGACTTCAGATAACAGCCTCAAGGGGGGTCAAGATTGTAGCGGATTGCTTGATCTATGATTGTCTGTCCACCGATTACGACCTGATAGCGGTTCCCGGTGGAATGCCGGGTGCCGAACGGCTCAGCGATGCAGATGCGGTGGTCCGTTTGCTCCAGGGGCAACGCCGAAAAGAACGGCTCTACGGGGCCATCTGCGCGGCACCAGCGGTGGTTCTCGAACCCCACGGTCTTCTGGAAGATCGCCGGGCGACCAGTCATCCCTCATTTTCCGATCGGCTTTCGGATCAGTCCGCCGTTGATTCGCGAGTGGTCGTCGACGGGAACGTCGTCACCAGTCAGGGGCCGGGGACCGCCATCGAGTTTGCTCTGAAACTGGTGGAGTTGCTGTTCGGCAAAGAAAAGGCGGATGAGGTCGCCGAGCCCTTGATGGTACCCTGAAATGGGTATTGGGTACTGGGTATTCGTTACTGGGTATTAGGTATTCGGCTTCGAGGAAAGACTTGAGCTTCAGTTAGAAGCAAGTACCCAATACCCAATTCCAAATACCAAAATTCAAATGGCAAACAACCTCTGAACTCGGAGTTTCAGTACAGTGGCAAACCAATCGCATTCTGAGAGGTTTATGGTTGGCCTCATTTCCGACACCCACGGGGTGTTGCGGGATGAAGCCATCGCCGCCCTCAAAGGTGCGGATATAATCCTGCACGCCGGTGATATCGACATACCGGATGTGCTCGATGGACTGCGGACGGTGGCACCGCTCGTTGCTGTGCGGGGCAACATGGATTTCGGCCGCCTCCGAAGCGAGCTGCCGGAAAGCGATGTCGTTGAAGCCGCCGACCACCTGATCTACATGATTCACGAAATCGACCGCATTGACCTGGATCCTGCAGCCGCCGATATCAGTGCGGTCGTTTACGGTCATTCCCACAGACCCCGCATCGAAAAACGCCAGGGTGTTCTGTTTATCAATCCCGGCAGTGCCGGGCCTCGTCGCTTCAGCTATCCAGTGACGGTGGCACGGGTTATTATCCGGGATGGTCAGCTAAAGGCTGAAATTGTCGACGTGGACACCCAAACCATTTTGAAAAAGTTATGATCTCCATAGACATACCCGGATTCGGTCGGGTGGATCTCGAACATCTGGTACTCAACTACAACGGCACCATTGCCTTTGACGGAGATGTGATCGACGGGGTTGAAGACATCCTGAGAGAATTGGCCGGCACGCTATCCATCCATGTATTGACCGCAGACACCTTTGGCACCGTCAGGGAAAAGCTGGCAGAGACACCCTGCAACGTCCTTGTGCTAACCCAGAACCAGCAGGATATCGAAAAACGGGATTACGTGGCATCACTTGGACCTGAAGCCACAGTCAGTGTCGGAAACGGAAGAATCGACAGGCTGATGCTCGATATCTCGCGCATCGGTATCGTTGTCGTCCTGGGAGAGGGGGCCGCATCGGGCACTCTCCAAATGGCCGATATTGTCTGTACGGACATCCTGGCCGCATTGAACCTGCTAAGGCATCCCCTGCGTCTGGTCGCCACGCTGCGGACGTAAATCCGATTCTGGATCCTGGATGCTTGATCCTGGATGCTGACTCCGTGCAAGCGGGCGAACGGGCCCACGGGTAGACGGGACCACGGGCAAACGGGCAGACGGGCAAACCGACAAAGCGGTTTAAAAACTAATGACAGCCAGGCAACCGGTGAAAGTCGAGTGGGATTCGGATGAACTTGCGGTGTCAGGTACCTATTGCCTTCTCCTGCGCCTCGACAAGGCAGCGCGAATCCGAATCGGAGCTTTGGGTGTGGTCCAGTTTCCGGCGGGGGGGTATGTCTATGTGGGAAGCGCCTTCGGCCCCGGCGGATTGAGGGCCAGGCTGTCCCATCATCTCCGGCGGGCACGACGGTGCCACTGGCATATCGACTACCTGAGGCAACGGGCCGGTGTCGCGGGCGCATTCGTGGCCCCGGCAAAGGTTGCCTACGAACATCGCTTGGCGTTACGGGTATCGACCGTCCCCAAGGCGACCCTACCGGCCCGTGGATTCGGCGCATCAGATTGCAGTTGCCCGGCCCACCTTTTCCATTTCAAACACCATTCCATGTTTGATACTCTGGATCGATTTCTGGCAGACCAAATACCCCCGCAGCAACCCCTAACATTTTTACATTACCGGGAAAATTGCTCTTGACAGGCGACGGTGGCATCCGGTATCAGGAACCCTGTTGGGAAAACGTGTCAATAACGAGGTGACCATGACTTTCATCCGCTGGTGGTGGTGGTGGCTAGGGACCCGAAGTTAGCTCACCACCTGTAACACGTAACGAAAACACACAAGGCTGTGGGCGGCTTCAGCGTTCGACCCCGAAGTGGCTCGCGGCTTTTTCTTTTGCCGGGGCTGCCAGGGGCACCCCGGTTTTTTAATTAGGAAGCATCTCCCGGCTCTCTGCGGTTTCGAAGTGGAGGAACCTATAGGCTGCTGTAGGCGAGTGCGGCCTGACCAGCAAGGATCGATATCTCAGCCTACCAAAGCCGGCATTAAGGGCCGGGAACCGTATCGGGCCGATGTGGTCAACAAACGGAACTGATTTTTGACAACTACTATGGGAACAACCACTTGAACCCTTGAACCCTTGACCCCTCGAATCCTTGGACCCTCTTCTCCCACTAATTTGGAGAAGCTCCGAAAATTGAAGCCTCATGGCTCAAGATGGGGACCGTTAAAATCAAAAGGAGGCAATCATGGCGGCCAGAAAAATCGTTCTCAGCGAATCCGAAATCCCAAGGCAATGGTATAATATTCTTGCCGACATCAAAATGAATCCCCCATTGGGGCCGGATGGCAACCCGGTTTCTCCGGATATGCTGTCACCGGTGTTTCCCATGAATCTGATCGAGCAGGAGGTCAGCCCGGATCGATGGATCGATATCCCGGAAGAGGTGTTATCGGTCTATACCATCTGGCGTCCCTCCCCACTGGTGCGGGCGATGGCTCTTGAAAAAGCGCTCGACACCCCGGCACGGATCTATTTCAAGAATGAGAGCGTCAGCCCTCCGGGAAGCCACAAACCGAATACGTCTGTCCCCCAAGCCTACTATAACAAAGTATTCGGCATAAAACGGATGACCACTGAAACCGGCGCCGGACAATGGGGGAGTGCGCTGTCATTCGCCTGCGCGCAATTCGGCGTGGAGTGCAAAGTCTACATGGTCCGTGTCAGCTTTGACCAGAAGCCCTACCGGAAGGCCATGATGGAGGCCTGGGGTGGTCAATGCGTGGCCAGCCCGAGCACCGAAACCAAGGCAGGACGGGATATTCTTGAAAAGTTTCCGGACACCCCGGGCAGTCTCGGCATCGCAATCAGTGAAGCGATCGAAGCGGCGGTGAGTGATACTTCCGGGAAGACCCGATATTCATTGGGCAGCGTACTGAACCATGTCATGCTCCACCAGACGGTTGTGGGCTTGGAAGCCAAAAAGCAGCTCGAACTCGTCAATGAATACCCGGATGTCATTATTGGCTGCGCCGGTGGCGGCAGCAATTTCGCCGGATTGGCATTTCCCTTTGTACTGGATAAGATCAACGGAAAAGAGATTGCAATCTATCCGGTTGAACCTGCAGCCTGTCCCACCCTGACCAAGGCACCGTTTGTCTACGATCATGGTGACACGGCCCGTTACACCCCGCTGCTGCCGATGTACAGCCTGGGCCATGCGTTTGTGCCGCCGCCGGTGCATGCCGGAGGACTCCGTTACCACGGAATGGCACCCACGGTCAGTCAGTTGGTGAACGAAGGCATTTTCGAGGCCAAGGCCGTAACCCAGCTGGATGCCCTTTCAGCGGGCGTGCTGGTCAGTCGGACAGAGGGGATTATTCCGGCCCCGGAAACCACCCACGCCCTGGCTACTGTGGTGGCAGAAGCAAAGAAGGCCAAGGAGGAAGGCAAAGAGAAGGTCATTTTGTTCAACTGGAGCGGCCACGGCCTGCTCGATTTGACGGCCTACGAAAAATTCCTGGCCGATGAGCTAACCAATTTTGCACTGAGTGACGAAGAGATCGAAGAGGCTGAAAAAGTGTTTGCCGACTTCCCGAAACCGCAAACCCTTAAGAGCCGATAAGGTTCGCTTGTCGGATTAGACGTTCGAAAACCGGATCTTACGTTCTGCGGTTTTCTTTTAAGATCCAAAATCCGAAATCCAAAATCCGAAATCCAAAATCCAAAATTGTGTATAGACGGGTAACATACTTTAGACGCTATACGCTGTGATGGGAGAAGAACAACAGTTGGATCTAAACAGCCGTCAATTGCTGCTCGGCAACGAGGCCATTGCCCGGGGATTCATTGAGTCCGGATGTGCCATGGCCACCTCTTACCCGGGAACCCCCGCATCGGAGATCCTGTCTTCGGTGATCCGCTTCAAGGATCAGGCGTTGCAGCCGGTTCATGCCCAATGGGCGGTTAACGAAAAGGTGGCCTTTGAAATCGCCTACGCCGGAAGCATGGTCGGCCTTCGGACCGCCGTCAGCATGAAACAGGTCGGGCTCAATGTCGCATCGGATCCATTGATGAGCGCCGCCTACATGGGGACCCGGGGTGGATTTGTTGTCGTCAGTGCCGATGATCCCGGCCCCCACTCGTCCCAGACCGAACAGGACAGCCGACTGATGGCCATGCTGGCCAAAATACCGGTGCTCGATCCGTCTTCCCCGAGCCAGGCCCGGGACATGGTCGCCGTGGCCTATGAGCTCTCCGAAGAATTCGAGATTCCGGTCATGCTGCGTCCTACGACACGTGTGTGCCATGCCCGTCAGGACATCCGGCTCAATCCACCGGTAGCGCCCTCTGTCGATGTGACGTTTGAGAAGAATCCGGCCCGGTGGGCGGCGACGCCGAAATTTCGATTTCATTTGCACCAGGAACTGGAGGAGAAGCTAACTCGTCTCGCCAATCTTGATAAAATGGCCCCCGTACAGCTCAATCCCGGTGTGACGGGCGGACAGGCGGTGGTTGTCTCCGGTGTGGTGACGGCCCATGCCCGGGAGATCTTCCAAGATCTGGGGATATGGGAGAACGTGCCCCTCTACCAGGTGCTGCAACCGTTTCCCTTGCATACGGGATTTATCGACCGGTTACTGGCGTCCTGTGAATCGGTTCTCGTCGTTGAGGAAACCACCAGCGTCATCGAGATGCAGATATCAGACCGCCATCGGGTGTCCGGGAAAACAAACGGTGCCGTGCCTTCGGTTGGGGAGCTCAGCCCGGAGACGGTGGAGCGGGTAATCTGCCGATATATGAACCTGCCTGAACCAAAGGCCGTTCCGGCTGCAGCCCCCGGAAGGCGGCCGACACTGTGTGCCGGCTGTCCGCACCGGGCCAGCTTTTTCGCCATCAAGAAAGCAGTTCCCCGAGGAATCTATACCAGTGATATCGGTTGTTACACCCTGGGCCTGAATCTGGGAGCCGTCCATACGGTATTGTGCATGGGGGCAGCCGTCAGCCAGGCGGCGGGCTTTTATCATGCCCACAAACATCTGGAAAAACGGCCGGACATCGTGGCGACCATCGGCGATTCCACATTCTTCCATGCCGGCGTCCCGGCACTGATCGATGCGCTATCCCAGGATGTCCGTTTTGTCCTGGTCATTCTCGACAACCGAACCACGGCCATGACGGGCAACCAGCCCACCCCCGCAACGTTAGACAGCTCCGGGGCGGTCAGTCTTGAGGATCTGGTCCGGGGATGCGGTGTAAAATTTTGCCGGGTCGCCGATCCTTACGACGTACCGGACTTTATCTCCCTGTTAAAGGAAGCGGTTGCCTTCAGCCGCTCCCAAGGACCGGCTGTCGTTGTGGCCCTCCATCCTTGCCTTTTGGACAGACAGAACCCTGAACCCTCTCGGGAAAAGAAGCTGTTAAAAGTTACCGATGATTGTGACGGTTGCGGGTATTGTATCCAGCATTTTGAGTGCCCGGCCATGAGCCAGGACGAGGAAACAAAACAGGTGTCCATCGACCCGATGCTTTGTGACGGCTGCGGGGTGTGTTTGAGTGTGTGTCGGACGGACTCTATTAAACCAGTAAGCTGTTGATGAAAGAGGTATTGGGTGCCGAAATAGATTTCAGGTGTCAGGTTTCGGGTGTCGGGGCTTCGACCCCACAAGCAGATGTCCGATGTCCGATGTCAGAGATCGGAAGTCAGATGTCAGATGACAGACGACAGATGGTAGATATCCGATGACAAATACCAAACACGAAACACCAGACCGACTTACTCTACGCCTGTGCATTGGGGTGGAGTAATTTTATCAGGCACCATTAACGCCTATGAGCAAAATTAACCAGCAAATTATTATATCCGGCGTCGGCGGTCAGGGGGTGCTGTTTGTGACCCGGCTGATGGCTGAAATAGCCATCGCTCAAAAACTGCCGGTGCTCACATCCGAAACCCATGGAATGGCCCAACGCGGCGGAACGGTCATCTCTCACCTGAAGGTCGGCGATTTTGCAAGTCCGCTGATACGCCATGGCCGGGCCGACGGGATGCTGGCATTGAAGGCCGAAGGGGTAGCCCAGTTTCAAGGATTTGTGAAGCCGGGCGGTTGGATTGTGGCAAATTCCGCAAGTCCCGTCGAGACCGATGATGACTTGAAAACATTTTTTGCCGACGCGGATCGGGCGGTCATCGAACTGGATAATCCGAAGGCCATCAACCTGGTGATGCTGGGATATTGTTTGGCCGCTGTTGCTGAAGGGTCAAAAACCGACCTATCCCTGTATCTGACGATGAACCGCGTCATGGCAGTTCTTGAATCCCGGTTCGGGGAGCGGAAAGATCTTCTCAGGGCCTCTATGGCGGCCCTGGAAGCCGGCTTCAATATCCGATGAGCAAGGAAGGATAACGGTATGGCATTTGTCGATCACGATCTGACCCGGGACAGGCTCATGGCGACCCAACTCGAAGGCCTGAAATGGACCGTGGCCCACGCCTTTTCCAATTCACCGTTTTATCGGCGAAAGCTCGAAGCGGCCGGAGCGGCCCCCGAGGATATCCGAACCCTTGACGACCTGCACCAACTGCCCCTCATCGACAAGGAAGACCTGCAGGAAGAGTATCCATTCCCGCTGCTTTCGGCACCGTTTGAGAAAATTGTCCGGATTCATGCCTCATCCGGTACCACCGGCAAACGCAAAGTGCTCAGTTATACCCAACACGATATCGATGTGTGGGCCGATATGTTCGCCCGGTGTTACGAGATGGCCGGATGTACTCCCGAAGACCGGGTGCAGAGCGCGGTCGGCTATGGGCTGTGGACGGCCGGGGTTGGATTCCAGGGAGGATGCGAGCGGCTGGGGGCTATGGCCATTCCCCTGGGGCCGGCGAATGCGGACATGCACTGTGAAATGATGGCCGATATGGGGTCCACGGTGTTTTGCTCGACAGCTTCCATGGCGTTGCTGATGGCTGAGGAGATCACCAAACGCGGACTCAGGGACCGCATTCAACTCAAACGGGTCATTATGGGGGCCGAACGCCACAGCGATGCCATGCGCTCCCGCATCCAGGAGCTACTGGGAGTTGAAGATATCTTTGACATTTACGGCCTGACCGAACTGTACGGACCCGGTACCGGCCTCGACTGTCACTATCATTCGGGAATTCATTACTGGGCCGATCTGTTCATTTACGAAGTCCTAGATCCGACCACACTTCAACCGGTGGCGCCCGGACAGGAAGGAGAGCTGGTGGTCACCACACTGCGGAAGGAGGGCAGTCCGCTGATCCGTTACCGGACCCACGATGTGACGCGTCTGATCGTGGGGGAATGCCCTTGCGGCACGCCTTATCCACGGCACGATCGGATTCTCGGCAGGACCGACGACATGTTCATCTACCGCGCGGTGAACATTTACCCAAGCCAGATTGATCATGTGCTGAGCGGCATCCAGGGGATCGGCAGCGAATACCAGATTCATCTCAAACAACGGGAGGGCGGCCGCGACACGATGGTCCTCAAAGTCGAACGGGGGATGAACACCGGCAGCGAAAATGACGCTGCCCTGGCTGAGCAGGTCGGCGTGGAGATTCGGAAAAAGATACTGGTTCGGGGGGAGGTTGAGATCGTGGAATACGGCAGTCTGCCCAGAACCGAACGTAAAAGCAAACGGGTTTTCGACCATCGCAACAACAACCACTCATAAATCACCCAAAGCGAACATCCGGATACTATAAAGGGTACAAAGGAGGAAAAGGATGAAATCTCGGTGGACAACGATATCGAAATTGATGGTGATTGGAAGCATTTTCCTGATTTCGGCGGTGGCCCCTCTGCCGGCGGTGGCCGGAACCGTTACCTTGAGTTATGCCAACTTTCCGCCCGCCCCGACCTTTCCGTGCGTGCAGATGGAGCGGTGGAGCAAGGAGGTGGAGAACCGGACCGGGGGAAAAGTAAAGATCAACACCTACCCGGGGGGCACCCTCCTTGGAGCCAAGGACATGTTTGACGGGGTGATCGCCGGCCAGGCCGATATCGGCTGTACCAGCATGGCCTACCAACCGGGACGGTTCATGGTGACCAACGCAACCAGCCTTCCCATGGGGATTCCAAACTCCAGAGTCGGCAGCCTGGTCCTGCTCGACCTTTACAAACTTTACAACCCCACGGCGTTTTCAAAGGTCAAGGTGCTCACCATGTTTACGACCGCTCCGACAAACATCATGTCCAAGGTACCGGTGCGCGACCTGAGCGATCTCAAGGGATTGGACCTGCGCGCATCCGGAGGAGCCGCGCGGATACTGGATGCCTGGGGCGCCAACCCCGTTGGCATGCCGATGCCGGCAACGGTCGAGGCTCTTCAGAAAGGTGTCGTGAAGGGGCTTTATTCATCCCTCGAGGTTATGAAAGATTTCAAATTCGCCGAGACCTGCCGTTATGCAACCGTCACCAATACGGTGATCTACCCGTTTGCCGTCTTCATGAATAAAGACAAATGGAACTCTCTTCCCAAGGATGTTCAGCAGGTCATGGACGATTTGATGGTAGAGCAGGCTGAGTGGACCGGCGACTACATGGACAACCACGTCCAGGATGCCATCGCGTGGTCCAAGAAAACATACAATGTCGAATTCATCGAGCTTTCCCCAAGGCAAACGGACCGCTGGAACGAACTTCTGAAGCCGATTACGGATAAATACATTCAGGAGGCCAAAGCCAAGGGTCTTCCGGCCACATCCATCGTGAACGATCTGCAAGAGCTGATCGCCAAACATTCCAAATAGTGGGAACGGATACAGAATTCACTGTCCGCCGGTGTCATGTATGATCCGGCGGACACATTTCTTCTAAAAGGGATGTTGCCGGCTACTGTGTTATGTTCCGCTGTCGATAAGCAAATTCGAAGCACGAAGCACGAAATTCGAAACAATCTCGAATAACCAAAATTCCAGAAAAGCAGAACCCAAATTAATTCGGACCTATAAACAAATCTAAGGATGATGATGTTGGCCACTCTATCACCCCCACCGCGCCTCCCCCATCAAGGGGGAGGACAAGATTTTCTCCCTCCCCTGGCGGGAGGGAGCTAGAGGGAGGGGGCATTATAGGTGCATTCCTTATTTTGGGTTATAGGCCCGAATTAATTTAAAGTCTCAGATGGATTTTGGGAATTAGTACATTCGAAATTAGAATTTGTTTCGGATTTCGGATTTCGATTTTCGGATTTGGAGAGGGATAAACGAAAATTCCCCTTGATCTGCGTCTGCTCCTTATGATCTCCGTTCTGTCCAAAATAAACCGCATTTTGCTGATTGCCGCCGGCATCTGTCTGATTGCAATGGTCGCCCTGACGTCCGCCAATATCGTGTTGCGCCTCTTCTGGGTGCCGATCCGGGGGACCTACGAATTGATGGGCTTTTTCGGCGCCCTGGCCACTGCCTTTGCACTTGGGTACACCCAGCTCCAGAAAGGCCATATTGCCGTGGACATCCTGATCAATTCCTTTCCCAGAAGAACCAAACGGATCCTGGAGGCGATTAACGGAATTGCCATCATGGTCTTTTTCTCCGTTATGGCATGGCAGATATCCCGAAAAGCGTGGGTTCTACAGACCACCGGGGAGGTGACCGAAACCCTTCGCATTGTTTACTATCCGTTTACCTACGGTGTTGCGTTGGGATGCGGATTTCTCGCTCTGGTCTTTCTGGGGGATCTAATTCGGGTCTTCGCCACCCAACAGGAGAAAAAACCATGAATCTCGCCCTTGTCGGTGTGCTGGGGATCCTGATTCTCCTGCTGATTCTGTTTTTTCTGGGTACCCCCGTTGGTTTTGCCATGGCGATGGTGGGATTCGTCGGTTTCGCCTATGTGATCTCCCTGCCGGCGGCTCTCAACATGGCCAGCTCCGTCCTGTGGACGACCTTTTCAAAGTATGGCCTGACCGTCATCCCCCTGTTTATTTTCATGGGCCAGGTTGCCTTCTACTCCGGCGTCAACCAGAAGCTGTATTTTGCGGCCTATCGCTGGGTCGGCCAGATCCGCGGCGGCATTGCTATGGCCACGGTCATGGCCTGCTCGGCCTTCTCCGCCATTTGCGGATCCAATGCCGCCACTGCCGCCACCATGACGACGGTGGCCCTGCCGGAGATGAAAAAATTCAGATATGATCCCATGCTGAGCTCGGGTGCCGTGGCCTGCGGATCCACTCTCGGCGTGGTTATTCCCCCGAGTGTCGTGTTGATTGTGATCGGACTGTCCACCGAACAGTCTATCGCCAAGCTGTTTTACGGGGGCGTGGGTGCCGGCATTGCCCTGGCCCTGCTGATGGTGTTGACGGTGTATGTCTTGTGCCGACTGCATCCGGAATGGGGCCCTGTTGGACCTCCGGCGACGTTTGCAGAACGGCTCCGGGCGCTCTCCGGCGCATTTGAGATGGTCACGCTCTTTCTGGCGGTGATGTTGGGGCTTTATTTTGGTTTCTTTACACCCACGGAGGCCGGCGCCGCCGGATCTTTTCTGGCGGTCGGGATCAGCGTCGTTCAAAAGCGGTTGAGCTGGAAAAACTTCCTGTTTTCGATTCTCGACACCCTGAGGATTTCCTGCATGGTGATTACTATCGTGGCAGGGGCGCTGATCTTCGGGAAATTTCTTGCCGTGACGCGGATTCCATTTGACATCGCCGCCTGGGTGGTCGGTCTTCCGGTGCCCAACATGGTCATCATGTGCATCATCTTCCTGATATACGTGGTGGGCGGGGCGGTCATGGACGCATTGGCCCTGCTGCTGATTACGATACCGATTTTTTTTCCCGTGGCCAGCCAACTCGGGTACGATCCGATCTGGTTCGGGGTGACCATCACCGTGATCACGACACTGGGCGCCGTAACCCCTCCGGTAGGGGCGACGACATACGTGGTGGGAGGGATGGCAAGGGATATTCCGCTGGAAACGGTGTTCAAGGGAGTGGCGTTTTTCCTGCCGGCCTACGTCTTCTGTGTGGTTCTGTTGATGCTCTTTCCGGGAATTGTCACTTTTTTACCGAATTTGATCCGATAAGCTAAAAAAAGTCTTGATTAAGGCTGCCGAAGTTGATAAAGCCCTGCGATCAAGATCTGAATCATTTCCTGCGCTGCGCTCATCCTGTTTTTTCGACTCCGGAGTTGACCTCATTAGGTGATTCAGGTCCACATTGACAGCCCGGACCGTATTTTTGACTTGTGCGAGAAAATGTAGCCTCCCACTGCAATACGGTCCGGGCTTCCTTTTTCTGGGGTTAATAAATCCTAGAACAATTCGACGATTCCCTTCAATATAAAAAGCATGAATCTCGCCCATAATTGATCCACCCTTCAATTTGCCTGGTTTTGCGAATCAGCCTCACCCCCACCCAGACCCTCCCCCCATCAAGGGGGAGGGATCAATCAGGCAAACGGAACGTTATTCTGAAAACCGCTCTAGCCAGGGGAAAATTTGTTTAGGAAATTTTTCTTGACATTAAAAACACGAAAATAAAATAAAACGTGTTGTTAAATCTGGATTCGAATAAAAAAATAACGCTTGGCATCAGTTCGGACTTTAATTGGATGGACCCAAAATACAGGAGCAGGACAATGCAGGCATCACGTCAAAATGGTATGGATCAAACACGCATTATTTCAGCGCCAGACGAAGATCAATGCCTTGATACGATTCAGCTCAAAACGCTGGAGGAATCCTATCGTGACTGGGTTGACGCATCCCCCCGATCTGGCGTTCGTTTGTCCAGAAAGCGGATCTTGCTGATATTTCTGCTTATCCGTTATACCGGAGCCAAGCTCAATGAAATTCTATCCCTTGATCCGTTTCAGGATATCGATTCCAGTCGGAACCTTGTTGTTTTGAAAAGTAAGAAAACAAAAAGCCGGGTGATTTCAAGGAAAATTCCCATCCCGGAATCCCTCTCCCGCGAAATCCAATCCATTTTGTCCGTTTCGGCCTTTGCAGAATCTATCAGCACCAAATTTGCCGTTGATCCCGGCTTTGTGCGGCGCAAATTTTACGAGCGCTCCGAAGCTTGTGGTTTTGATAAAAAGTTGGGCGCCCCGGAGTTGATCCGAAAAGCACGGGCGGTGGAATTACTCCAGAGCAACATGCCTTTGCCCGCCGTACAAAGCCTGTTGGGTCATTCAACCCCCAATCTCACAAAATCGATGGTTTCGTTTTCTGAAAAAGAGATGCGGCGGCTGACCCAATTGTTCATGGAGCAGGAATCTGATCGCAAAACGAGTGCTCGAAACTCTTTTTTCGGAAAAGTAGCCATTATCGAGCAAGGTGACATTTTAGCAAGAATCGAGATGGCCTCCATCGACGGGCTTTCTGTTACTGCAACCATAACCAATAACAGCCTCCTTCAACTTGGGCTAGAAAAAGGAAAATTGATCACAGGGGAAGTCAAAGCGCCCTGGGTCATATTGCAGACAATAGAAAATGAAACCCAGTCATGTACTGCCGAAAACCAGTTTGAAGGTGTCGTCACCCGCGTAAATCAAGGTGAGGTCAATACAGAGTATGTGGTGCGCATATCGGATGTGACCGAGCTTTGTTCAGTTGTCACCACCAAAAGCTTCCGGCGGGTCGGCCTAAAGAAAGGTGATCGGGCATGGGCGATCTTCAACAGTTCTGCGGTCGTGCTGCATGCCGGATAAATAGCGCATAATTGCGGGGGAGCATGAACATCTCAATTCTTCTATTTATCGCCATTTTGTTCATATCGCTGGTAATTACAATGGTCGGGCTTGGCGGGGGGCTGATCTTTTCCCCTCTCTTTGTGATTCTCGGCATTACCCTGGCATCCAATCTTGCGGTCGGCTTTATCGCCGGGATGGTCATCGCCCGGCTTCTCAGGTGGGAAAAACTGTCTGTCTATCAGCAATATTGGCAAGCCACATTTTTGAAAGATTACAGGGAGGCTTAAGATTCGGCGATATTTTTGAGTTCGTTAGGCAAGGTTTTCTGAATTAGCAGGCTGCAACGCCTTTTTGTAAAAAGTATGGACATGGAGAATAAAAATGAACGATGACAAGGCAACGGCAATAAAGGTGTCTGGCCTTTCAAAGCGGTTTGATGACGTGGAGGCTGTTAAGGGGGTGGACTTTGAAGTGCTTCCCGGTGAGCTGTTTGGTTTTCTGGGCCCCAATGGCGCGGGTAAGACCACGACCATCAACATGCTTACAGGGCTGGCCCGTCCTGATTCGGGAACGATTCACATCGGCAGCATTGATTGTACAGGGAACCCCCGGGCCGCCCAGCATCTCATCGGCGTGGTTCCGGACGAAAGCAATTTGTATCCGGAGCTGACCGGCTTCGAGAACCTGTGTTTCTGTGCATCGCTCTATGGAATGAAAAAACAAGAAAGACATGCCCGGGCACGCAAACTTTTAAGCATTTTCGGCCTGACCAAGGCATCGGAGCGAAAATTCGGCGGCTATTCCAAAGGCATGAAGCGCAGGCTCACCATTGCCGCCGGCATCATTCACAACCCCGATATCCTGTTTCTGGATGAGCCCACCACGGGCATCGATGTGGCCAGCGCCCGGCAGCTGAGACAACTCATTTCCGATCTGCACCGGTTCGGGACCACCATATTTTTGACCACCCACTATATCGAGGAAGCCGAGCGACTGTGCGACCGCATCGCATTTATCGTTTCGGGGAGTATCGTACGGATCGAGACCGTAGAAAATCTCCTCCAACCGATCCAGGCGAAACATGTACTGCAACTGTCATGCGCGAACCCATTGGACGGCATACAAAGCAAACTTAGTGAGTCTTTTCCCGGTCTGGAATTCACGATCCCGGAAAACGGCGTGATCCGGGTGGAAGCCAACAAACCTATTCGAGTCGGGCCGTTGGTTCGCCTTTTGGAAGATCATGGGGCTGAGGTATCCGAGGCCAGAAAAATCAGACCAAGCCTTGAAGATGTGTTTGTAAAGATCACCGGTATCGAGGTAGGCGCCATGGGCAAGGAAAAAGAAAAAAGGGGAGGGAACCAATGAAGATCTGGATCACCTTCTGGAACATTCTGGCCAAAGATTTCCGAACCTACTATCTGAAGCCGCCGAACATAAGCTGGGGTCTTATTTTTCCACTGGCCTGGACAGGTATGTTTTTTATCAAATCCGGGAGCGGGTTGGAAAGCATTTCCTTGATTCTACCCGGTGTGGTGGCTCTCTCTATATTGTTCGGCACCACGTCCCTGCTCGCAGTTACCGTGACGTTCGAGAAGAAAAACCGCTCGTTCGAACGATTGTTGCTTGCACCCATTCCACTTGAACTGCTGATGCTGGCCAAGACCAGCGGAGCAATTCTGTTTGGGGTGGTCAATGCTTTTGTACCCGTTATTCTGGCCGCGTTCCTAGTCGATCTGTCCCTCGTGGCCTGGTGGGTATTTGTTCCGGCCGTGTTTCTGATCGCTGTAGCATCGACCTTTCTGGGCCTTTTCATCGCGGTGGCAGTCAGCGAGGTGTTCGAAGCGCAGACCTTCTCCAATTTCTTCCGTTTCCCCATGATTTTTCTTTGCGGACTGTTTTTCCCTATTAGCGCGCTTCCAGTGTTTTTTAGGCCTCTCTCTTACGCGCTTCCCTTGACCTATGGGGCTGATATGCTTCACGGGGCCATCCATGGCGGAAACATGATGTCATATTCTATAGATGTGGCCATCCTTGCCGCATTCTGTATCGGTTTATTCATGGTGAGCCTCCGCAATATCAGGAGACGCTGGATTGTCTAACACTTTGTCGAAAGTCATGGGAAGTCAATAATATGGATACTTTTTACTCGGATGAATGTTCCTGCTGGATATTTTTTATCCATTTGCCTCCTTGGCTGCTGTGGTCGCGTCTTTCCATCGCCGGATTTCTTTACAGCTGGCTGCAAAAACCAGCTTGAACCAGTGCGAATGGATCGGAAGCAATCGCATTGACTGCCGCATGCGATCGGCCGCGTCTCCATTCCGGCCGCAGTAGTACAAAATGTTACCCAGGTGGGGGTTGGCATTCGAGCAACTTGGCCGCAGCGTTACTGCCTTTTCTGCCAAAATGAGCGCCATGTCATGCTCACGCCTGAGTAGGAAGATATGCGCCATAACCACGCTTTACTTCTGTTCCGCTCATTCGCGCCAGTCTTCCTCAACGTTGGTGAGGGATGATAGGTATCCGGCACTTGTCGACGTGAGGGCATGCCTATTTAACGTCGAGTTTTGATGCAGATTCAAGGTCGAAGCATTTATGCGGGTCTTCAACGCTGTTGTCCATGGTCGGTCGACAGCGGGCTGAGGTAATCCTTATCGGTCAAGCCCATCTTGCGCATGGCCAGACCGGTCAGGCACTCACGGACAATCCGGTTGGCGTTCATGGCCGAGACGTAGGTCGGATCGGCCAGGGGGTTGAGTTCTACCAGCTCGAACCCCACGACGTTACTCTCCGCGCACAGTCTTCGGACAATGGGAAAGGCCTCCCGCGGCGTCAATCCTCCGGGCTCCGGGGTGCCGGTGCCCGGAACGAAGGCCGGGTCGAGAACATCAATATCAAATGAAATAAACAGATATTCAGGCCCCTCATTGGCCTCCTTGATGATGTCCTCCATCACGGCGTCCCAGCCCCGTTTTTCCACTTCAGCCATGGTGTGGTAGCGAAAATTGTTCTCCCGCATCCACTCGAACGACTCCTTGTCCGGGTAATAACCGCGAAGGCCCACCTGGATGAAATTCTTTCCCGGCACGAGGCCTTCTTCGATCAACCGATAGACCGGCATGCCGTGGTTGATACGGTGGCCAAAGGCATACTTGGAAGCATCGTAATGGGCGTCGAAATGAATGACGCCGACATTGCCCTTGCCGTAGACATCAACGAGGGCCGCCACGTCCGGGTACATCAGCGAATGATCGCCTCCGATGATAATCGGCATGACATGTTTCCCCGGAAGCACTGTTTGAATAACTCTAACAACCTAGTGCTTGTCTGGTGGACTGTAAATATGTGTCCGTGTGGGAGCTGCAGCTTGAAAAATAGTTGGTTGGGAGGGAGGCGCGGTCCAGGACGGTTCAGTGCAGGTCTCCAATTAAGCGAGGGGTCGGGGTGTTTCTTCCGTCATGCCGGCGGAGCAGACTGTGTCATAATTATGTACCAATTACTACTGAATAACCGTATCGATAGGTGATATATAGGTTGTAAAATCAAGGAGAACGATATGGCATTCCGATACGGCCAAGACCGAAAGCAATTGGCCCT
>Ga0209363_1000070_pt1 | contig 40693 bp, 37 predicted proteins | sample WorMetexBAHAMAS3_FD_187385 | JGI IMG/M metagenome (GOLD analysis project Ga0209363, IMG submission 187385) | Marine gutless worms symbiont microbial communities from Max Planck institute for Marine Microbiology, Germany - Inanidrilus exumae... | ecosystem: Host-associated > Annelida > Digestive... | reverse complement strand
CTCCATCAGTGGTTCGAAGACTATAACGAAGTTCATCCGCATAAAGGCCTGAAAATGAAATCCCCCAGGGAGTTCATTAGGTCTTATTCAACATAAAACCGTGTCCGTTTTTATAGGGGCAACTCCAGGTATTGAGGATCTCCATTTTGACAATTGACTCGCAGATAGATATGCCTAAACTTAGTTACAGAAATTTTGGAGGCATCCGCATCGACCGGGCTGCAATATAATGCCGATTTGCACAAACCATCAAAGCTGATCTTCTAAATCATTTATGAAAGCTCACGTCCAGATTAAACTATTTGCCAGCCTTAAGAAATTCCTGCCGGAATCGGCAGACCAATACCCGATTGAGCCGGGCAGCACGATCCGGGACCTTCTGATACGGTTGGAGGTACCCCTGAAAGAGGCAAAACTCATTTTCGTCAACGGAGTAAAAAGTGCGCCGGACGCACTGCTGCAGGGCGGCGAGCGGATCGGGGTGTTTCCACCCGTGGGCGGAGGCTAGAATTGGTTATTAGATATTGGGTACTGGGTTTTGGCCACGATCTTCTTAACTCGTGCACCATGCGGTCATATAGGAGCACACACTTCCACTCCGCAATCGATTCTTGCTTAGCAGCGAGTACCTAATACCAAATACCCAATAACCGGTCCCATGAATCGCATCGCTGAGACGTGACCAAAGATATCGGTTGAACCCATATGACACTACCATCCACCCTTATCGACGAAATCGAAAAACGGGCCGAGGGATGTCGCTACCGAAAAAGGATCTGAAGCCACGCTGGGCTGTCTGCCACAGGCGGTCACTTTTCTGGCAACCCTGGAATGCTCCGAAATCATTAAAATTCTCCTCGGGCGAGGTTCTCTGCTACGGGGCAAATTGCTGACCCCCGATCTGATGGACAACACCTTCGAGATTCTCAACCTTCAATGAAATTCGATTGATTTCGCACCCTGTTTCAGATACTTATCAAGTAATCTGCCCCGGCTTTAGGCCGAACATGTCGTGTCCGGGTGAGACGAGCAACGATCGGTTTACAAAGGGAGTCTGATGGATTCAGGGGGCGGAATGATGCTTCTCATAGCATCGACAGCAGCAGGCGGCATTCTGCTGCTTGTTTTGTTGATGCATCGAACGGTTCGCCGTGGTTCGTACCACCCCGCGGTTCTATCGAGCCTCCTTTTCGGAGCGGTGCTATTGGCGGTGGCCGGATTTACGGTGATTCAATATGACCAGCTCGGGAAGGACCTGGGGCGGCAGGTTATATTCGAATCCTACGGCATGCTGCTCGACCTTCTTGTAATCGGCGTCTTTCTGGTAGCCTTGCTCGAGTGGCGACTCGGGCAGCGGGACATTCAGCGGTACCGTGACGAAATCGATGATCTCAGAGGATGGCGATCTCCACTGGCGTCCCATCGGATCCGGGGCAGCATATTACGACTGAATCGCCGACGGGTAGGCCAAATCGACTTGACCCGTTGTTATCTGCGTAACATGAACCTGAGTTCTGCGAATCTGTCGAAGGCCAAGATCGTTGGAGCCGACTTACAGAACGCTCACCTGTCTCGGGCCATCTTCCGGGAAGCGGACCTTCAGGGCGCCAATCTTCGTCATGCCTTCCTGTGGCGGGCCGACCTTCGAAAGGCAACACTTTGGTCGGCAAACCTGAAAGAAGCGTCGCTCGAAGGCGCGGACCTTACCCATGCTCTGTTGACAGATGCGGACTTGACGGCTGCGAATCTGAAAGAGGCAGACCTGACCAAAACCCGAGGACTGACCCTGGATCAATTGGCGAAAGTGCGAACACTCCATCGGGCCAAGCTGGACTCGGATATGGGGGCCGCAGTTGCCGCCCAATATCCGAAACTGCTGGAGGAGCCGAAAGTGGCATAAACCTGACTGAATATCCGATTTGCCGAATCGTCTTCCGGCGGATCGTGAAGCGGTGATTCGGTGATGGCATAAAATATGTTTTTTAAAAAAGAAAAGAAAACGGAACCACAGCCCAGCCGACGCCTGGAGGACAATCTCACGTCCCTTCAGACATTTGTTTCAACAGATACACGCATTACCGGAAGTATTCAGGGGGATGCCGGCATTATCATATCCGGGCATGTGGAAGGTGACGTTTCAGCCAAGGGGATACTGTATCTCGAACCGGGCTGTAGAATCGATGGAAACGCCATTGCCGGCGGCGTGATTGTAGCCGGTGAGGTACACGGCAACATCGGATCGGGAGGCCGTGTGGAAGTCCGTGCATCCGGCCGGGTGTTCGGTGATATTGAATGCACTCGTATCGCCATCGAGGAAGGGGGCACGGTAAAAGGGAAAATCCGCATGCCCCGATCAAGTGGTAAACCGGTCATGTTTAAAGAAAAGAGAGATAATCGAGAAAATCCCTGAATAAAATCGTTCCACGATTTTATGAAAAGATTTCATGACTTGTCAGGATTAGATGCGGTCCAGCAGTACCCCCAGTTGCTGTGCCTCATCCGGTTTGAACGCACTCTTCACATCCACCACGATCGCCGGCTCACCGGAACACAGCTGAGCCATGCCTTCCAGCCCTGACTTTCGATAAACGTCATGCATCACGGCAACTATCACAACATCCACACCGGATAGGTCGTCGAACTCGACAAGATTCACGTCATAATAATCCCGGGCTTCCTTGGGGTCCGCAAAGGGATCGTGTACCAGCACCTCCAGCCCGTATTCTTCCAGCTCGCGAATGATGTCAACGACTCTTGTGTTTCTCAGGTCCGGAACGTTCTCCTTGAAAGTGACCCCGAGCACCGCTGCCCGGGCCGCGCGAACCTGTTTTCCAGCCTTGATCAACAATTTTATGGCCCGCTCGGCAATGTATTTTCCCATCCCGTCATTGATCCGCCGGCCGGCAAGAATCATTTCCGGATGATATCCAAGAGCCTCTGCCTTGAAGGTTAAATAATAGGGGTCCACACCGATACAGTGACCGCCCACAAGCCCCGGTCGAAATGGCAGAAAATTCCACTTTGTACCGGCAGCTTCAAGTACTTCCTGGGTGTCGATGCCCAATTTATCAAAGATCATGGCGAGTTCGTTCATCAACGCGATGTTCAGGTCACGCTGCGTATTTTCAATGACTTTGGCCGCTTCGGCCACCTTGATGGACGAGACCGGGTAGATACCGGCCGGTACCACAGAACCGTAGACCTGCGTTAACAGGTCAGTGGTTGTCTCGTCGGAGCCGGATACGACCTTGACGATCTTTTCCAGCGTATGCTCTCTGTCTCCGGGGTTGATCCGTTCCGGAGAATACCCAACCGTGAAGTCTTTCCCCAATGTCAGACCGGAGGTCTCCTCGAGGATGGGGATACAAACTTCTTCGGTAACCCCCGGATACACCGTTGATTCAAAGACCACGCAGGCGCCTTTTTGCAGGTGTTTTCCGGCGGCGGCAGATGCACTGCGCACCGGCCGGAGGTCAGGAATTCGGTAACCGTCAATGGGTGTGGGAACGGCCACAATAATCAGTTTACATCGGGCAAGAACATCCGGTTCACTGGAGTATTCAATCTTCGCATCGGCCAGATCGTCATCGGAAACTTCCAGTGTCCGGTCCTTTCCGGATTTTAGCTCACCCACCCGTTCCGGATTTCTATCGTATCCAACTACGGAAAAAAAACGAGACAGATGAACCGCCAGGGGTAAACCGACATAGCCCAGACCGATGACGGCCATCTTTTCTTTTCCCGATCGTAGTGCCTCATATGTCAGCATATAGTATTCTCCTCCTGCTGAAATTTCCCTGAAAAGACTTCATGAAAAGTCCAGGTTATTGGTTTCCGACAAAGAACGGCCGAAAGGACGATTCGTTTCGCCTTAACGCCGTTGCGATGGTCGATAACAGACGCTCCTTGTCTTGCGGGAGGCACCCCTCCAGGTTGAGGTAATTGGTATAATGATCACTGGTCAACAGCGTTGAAATCTTCAAATGTCTCAGCAGCAGGGCGGTTTCCCGCAGCACGCCATGGGGATCGAGCATACGGAATCTACCGGTCTCCACGTCTTTCAACAAGGGCGTCCCGACCTTTGGCACAAAGGTACGCAGCCTGGTAAAATCCGGGGCGATGGCATTTAATACCCGGGCGGTTTCCAAAGCGTGGGATTCAGAATGCACCTGTCCCCCAATCCCAAGGATGACGTAAAGGCTCAACTCTATGCCGGCCGCCATCACCCAGCGCCCCGCATCAATCTGCTGGCGGCTGCTGGTACCCTTGGCGATCCGGCGTAAAATCCGGTCGTCTCCTGACTCCAGCCCGACATGAATTCTCGTGAGACCCGCATCGGCAAGCCGTTTGAGTTCCTCCGGCCCTTTACGGTGAATGAACGGGGAAGAGCCGTATACGGTGATCCGCTCTAAGTTTGGAAAAATGAGGCGAGCGGTCCGGCAGACGGTACACAAGGCATCCGTCGGCATGACAATCGTGTTGCCTGCCGGTAGAAAAAGGGTCCGGACATCCGCCCCGTGAACTTCCCGTGCCCGCCTGAGGTCAGCCTCGATGTCGGTTAGGTCCCTGATCCGGAATCGGGGACCGTTCTTATACACCATACAAAAGGTGCAACGGTTATGGGGGCACCCTACGGTAGCCTGTATCAACAAGGAGTCTGCTTCACTCGGTGGGCGGTATATGGGGCCTTCGTATCGCATATCACACGCGTGATTGGCAAACGTATAATGGTTTGGTAAAAATCCTCGAGACAAACACCTCGCCGTGTGGATGCCGGTAGGGGTTCACCGCTCTGGCCGTATCCAAGAATCCTATAAAATCTTGGGTTTAGAGAGAAATTGGTACCACAAAACCTGAGAATAATACAATCGAGATCATCTCCCGATTCGTTGTGGTATTTGACGGAACTGACAATTTGATTCACTCTGGTGCAGGTGTAATCAATAAGGATCCGAGGATTCGAGGATCCAAGGGTTCGAGTGAAGTACGTCAGAGCTTGAGAAATGAAGGTTGCGAACTGGACTCCCTAATTTTTATCGTAAAAAATTTACGCCCCACACAAACAAGATGAAAGAATACCGTGGTGAAGACCACAACAGAAACGGGAAGGAACGCTAAAACCGCTGATCAAAGATTTAAAAACATGCACTTGACCCCTTGACCCCTTGAATCCTGGAATGCTTTTTCCAGCGCATATGAAAAAGCGCTACAATTATCAGTGAATATTGAAATGTGGACACAGACAAAATGGTATGTCATCACCGGTGCACCCTGCTCCGGGAAGACCTCGGTCATCCTTGAGTTGGAACGGCGCGGCTATTGCGTCGTCCATGAGGCTGCCCGCGCCTATATCGATGAGCAGCGGGCACTTGGACTTACCCTCGATGAGATCAAGTCGGATATCTCATCTTTTGAGCACCGGATTCTCTTCCGCAAAGTGGATACGGAAATCCGTTTGTCTCCAGGCGATACGGTGTTCCTCGACCGCGGCATACCGGACAGTATGGCGTATTTTAGCATTGAGGGATTGGACGATACCGTGCCGATCCGGGAAAGTCGACGGTATCGTTACCGGGCGGTGTTCTTCTTTGAGCGACTCACATTCGAAACGGACGCGGCACGCAGCGAAGATGACCGAAAAGCCGCCCAATTGGAGGCGCTTTTAAAGGAGGGATACAGATCATTAGGATACAAGCTGATCCAGATGCCGGTGGTTTCGATAGAAAAACGCGTCGAGCTGGTACTGTCCTATCTGAGAAAAGCTGAAAGTTGAAAGAATAAAAGTTCGAAGCTAAAAGTTGAAAGCTGAAAGCTTAAGGATAAAAGAGCCCTATATTCCAAGCAATGAATGACGATCCGCGCAGCGGGACTAATGACCCAATGACGTTGCCGTATGGCAACAAATGGCACATGCTGAAGGCAACTTGACCGTCCGTCTAAACCGGAAGACCTTTCGACTCGCTTTGCTCGCTCAAGCCGGACGGGCCTACAGGCAAACCGGCAAACGGGCAAACGGGCGAACGGGCAGACGGCCTACAGGCCGGCTGACTTAAGCAGCGCCGTTGTCTCCTTCTTCGTTAAAAATCGCCATTGGCCCTCTGCCAGTCTTCCCAGCAAAATGTTACCGACTCGGAGGCGTTTGAGATGTGCGACCTGATGTCCCACGGCCCGGACCATTCGGCGAATCTGGCGATTTCGGCCTTCCTTCAGAACTATTCGAAAACGTCGGGGCCCCGTGCGCCGAACTTCGGCAGGCCGGGTTTTTCGCCCCTTGAGTGCGATTCCTTCGGCCATTCGCTTCAGGGCTTTGTCCGAGATCGGTTTTCTAGCGACAACATCATACTCTTTTTCATGGTCGAAGGATGGATGGGAGAGGCGGTGATGCAGCCGACCATCATTGGTCAAAAGTAATAGTCCGGTAGAATTTTTATCCAGTCGGCCCACAGGATACAGGCGCTCGGAAATATCCACAAGATCCAGAACAATTTGATCCCCGGGTTGCCGGCAACTGGTGACGTACCCGGCCGGCTTGTTCAGAATCACGTAGCGCAGTTCCTCTTCCGCCTGCACTAGATTTTCATCGACCATGACCACGTCGACTTCCGGATCTATCTTAGTGCCCAGAACCTTCACCACCTCACCGTTAACGCGTACCCTGCCCTCTTGAATCAGTTCTTCCCCCTTCCGCCGGGAACAAACTCCGGCGGAGGAGAGAAATTTTTGCAGGCGGACGGGGCCTGTCATTTGGGGATTGCTGTTTGGTGGTTTTGCTGCTTGTTTCATGGATGTCCGTCAGCCCGTTAGCCCGTTTGCCGGTTCGTAGAGCGGAGTAATGGAGTACAGGAGTACTGGAGTGCCGGTAATCGGCCCATTACTCCATCACTCCACCACTCCGCCCTTTAAAGTCATCAAGAATCCAGAATCAAGTATCCAGGATCCAGCTACGTTCGATAGTCCGCATTAATCTTCACATACTCCACGGACAGATCGCTGGTGATCACAGAGGCGGCGGCGCTCCCCTGATTGAGGTTGATGGTCACCGTAAATTCTGATTTTCGAAGTACTTCCGTGGCAGCCTTCTCAACATCCTTTCCGCATCCAACCCCGTCTTTCACCATTTGGGCATCGTCGAAATAGACATCGACTCGATCAGGGTCAACCGGGACACCAGCGCGTCCGACCGCACCCAGAATCCGGCCCCAGTTGGCGTCCTCCCCAAAGAAGGCGGTTTTCACGAGGCTGGAATGGGCCACGGTATCAGCAACGGCCCGGGCCGCCTGCGGGGAGTCGGCCCCTTCAACGACGACATCCACGAGCTTTGTGACCCCTTCACCGTCTTTGACAACCTCACGGGCAAGCTCGATCATCAACTCTATCAGAAGCTTCTGGAACCGCTCGGCGTAATCAGCAGTGTCCACGGAAATACCGGAGAGACCGTTTGCCATAAGCAACACCGTGTCGTTCGTGCTGGTGTCCCCATCGATGGTGATCCGGTTAAAGGATTGCTCAGTTGCTGATGCCAGCATGTCCTGCAGCCGGTTCGCCGAAGCCTGAATGTCACTGCAGATAAAGCAGAGCATGGTGGCCATGTCCGGACGAATCATGCCGGCGCCTTTCACGATGCCGATGATGGTTACGGGTCGCCCTCCGATCGACTCCTCCTTACAGACCGTCTTTGGAACGGTATCTGTGGTCATAATCGCCTTCGCAAACGCCCGGGCCTGTGTTGTGCCAAGTGCATCCACCAGGTTGGGGATGGCCGAAGTGATCGTTGCCATCGGCATCGGTTCTCCGATGACGCCCGTGGAAGCCACCAGGGTCAGGTCCACTGGAATGCCAAGGGCGTCGGCCGCCAGCTTCGTCATGGATTCAGAATCCTTGTAGCCCTGCTCTCCGGTGCAGCAGTTGGCGTTTCCACTATTGGCGATCACCGCACGGCACTCTCCGGATTGAATCCTCACTTGGTCGAGAAGCACTGGTGCCGCCTTCACCCGGTTCCGTGTAAACACCGCGGCAACCGAGGCCGGTGTTTCCGACACAATCAGTCCGAGATCTTCTTTGCCGTGCTTTTTAATTCCCGCGGCTATACCCGCAAAGCGGAAACCCGGGCATCCTGGCTCCTTCATCGGCATCATCCTTTTTATGTCATCCATTACTCGCGAAAAAAGGTCACTGACAACTCAGGCTTTTTTCAGATTTTCTGGAGGTTATAGTAGCCATGTTCATCAAATTACGCAACGGCATTAGCCCGGACATTGCACCAAACTGAAAAGAGTTCATGCAATGTTCGGGCTAGGCCATGGCTTTGCCAAATCTGTTGACGGATCATTACGGGTGCTGATAAACACCCTGGATTACCTGAGCGACATCGTCGGGTTTCATAAAACTGTAACACGATTTTATTATGGATATCCTAAAATATCACATCGCATCTCATCCGATACCGTGCCCTGAGTGCCAAAATTCGATGGCTCTCAGACGAACCTGACGACGGGTGTTTTTTCACTGCAGGTCCTGCAGCATCGATTACCCTCTGGAAAAGTTTGCCGAAGCCATCGATGATGGAATTGAAGAAACCCTGGCCAACATCCCTTGTAACCGTTTGTGATGATACTTGAAGGCCTTTTTCCTGTCTTTGCACTTCTCCTTCTCGGCCATTTGCTCAAACGATTCGGGCTGACCAACGACAGTTTTCTGAAAACGTCCGATCGCCTGGTCTATTTCATATTCTTTCCGGCCCTTTTGTTCTGGAAAATTGGAAGCGCCAGCCCTCCCACGACCGAAACATGGAATCTTTGTGGTGCTGCATTTATCGCGCTATTCGTGATTTATGGAGCCAGCACCCTCTTTATTGTGCTGTTTAAAGTACCTCGATCCAAGGCCGGCTCGTTTTCCCAAAGCTGTTACCGTTTCAACACTTATATCGGCATGGCGGTTATCATTACGGCCGTCGGCGAAGCCGGCATCAAGCATTTCGGCATCCTCATCGGGCTGATCATCCCGGTGATCAATGTGCTGGCGGTATCAACGCTCATTTGGTTCTCCGATCAAAGCTACTCGATGATACGTCGCATGAAGGTCACCGCCATCGCGCTGATTTCCAATCCTCTCATCATCGCCTGTGTTGCCGGGATGTTATATTCCCAGTTTGCTTCAGGGTTTCCCGGCTACATCGATAGTACCCTCAGACTCTTCTCTTTTGTGACGCTTCCGCTGGCGTTGCTGTCCATCGGAGGGGAACTGACTCTAAAAAGCCTTAGGGGTAATTTTAATCTCTCTCTGGCTGCATCTGTCTTCAAACTCTTGTTGTATCCCGCACTGGGCTACCTGTTTCTCTCCTGGCTTCACGTGACCGGAGTCCCATTCACGACGGGAATGATTTTCTTCGCCCTCCCCACGTCGCCCGCCATTTATGTCCTGTCTTCCCAATTGTCGAGCGACACGGCGTTGGCGTCGGCCGCCATCGTTCTTTCAACCATTCTATCGTTTGTCTCCCTTTCGATTGTGCTGACGATATAATTGGGTTAAGTTGAAAGGTAAAATAGCTGAAAGTTCAAAGCTGAAAGATGGGGTGAGCTCGAAGCTGAAAGTTGAAAGCTGAAAGCTTAAAGATAAAAGAGCCCTATATTCTAAGCAATGAATGACGTTCCGCGAAGCGGGACTAATGACCCAATGACGTTGCCGCATGGCAACAAATGACACATGCCGAAGGCAACTTGACCGGCAAACCGGCCAACGGGCAAACGGGCCCACGGGCCCACGGGCCCACGGGCAGACGGGTTAACCACTCCCAAACACTAAACACAAACAACCAAACACACGCATTTCAATAATGACCAAAACCTTCAAACTGACCATGGAATACGACGGGACGGATTTCTGCGGGTGGCAACGGCAGAAAAACGACCGGACTGTCCAGGAAACCATCGAAACGGCCATCGAGACCATGATCGGCGATCCGGTCTCTGTGGCCGGCAGCGGCCGCACCGATTCGGGTGTCCACGCCCTGGGGCAGACGGCCAGTTTTGCCTGTGACACCCGTCTCGATGGGGAAACCCTGCAAAAGGGACTCAACAGCCTGCTTCCCGACGATGTGGTCATTCTCGGTTGCAAAGAGATGGATGCGAGCTTTCATGCGCGATTCAGTTCCCGGAGTAAACTGTACCGCTACCACATCCTCAATCGCCGGTATCCCGAGGCTATCGGGAGACAATATGCCTGGCACATCAAACGCCCACTCTCCGTGGACAAAATGTCGGCAGCCGCCTCTCTGTTAACCGGCACCCGGGATTTCAAGGCGTTCGAAGGGTCCGGCAGTCCCCGCGCGCACACGATTCGAACGATTCACCGGGCCGAATGGAAAACCGAGGCCGGCGGATATCTTAGCTTCGAAATTGAAGCGGACGGTTTTCTACGTTTCATGGTGCGAAATATAGTGGGGACCCTTGTGGAGGTGGGTTCCGGCAAGCGGGCGCCGGAGGACATCCATAAAATTCTACTCTCCCATGACAGGTCTCTGGGCGGGCCCACCGCCCCGGCCCACGGGCTCACCCTCGTTGAGGTTCGCTACAACTGAAGACAGAATGATGGGACCATCATCGATGTCCACGCCGTAGCGGTACGAACGCGGAATACGCCATTTTATGGAAACGGAAAATCCGAAATCAATCATTTCTCTGATAATCGCGAATCGATGCATTTAGAACCGTAAGCGAGAGCAGGCCGGCGTGAAGGAGGCGCTTCTATAGACAGTGCTTCTGTGAGTTACGGCAACACTGGAAAGGATTGTGTCGTGAAAAATCTAATTTGCTTTTGCTTCGGATATTCAGAAGAAGATATTCGCCAGGACTATCTGGCAAACGGCAAATCTACTTTTATGGAAAGAATCCGGATAGAGAAGAAATTCGGAAATTGCCAGTGCGCCGCTAAACATCCAAAAGGCAGATGATGCCTGGGCGATGTCCGCCAGGTGGTGGATCGATTAAAAGGACAGTATCGCGTTGCATGATCGACCGGACCCCAGGAATACGAAAGGAGGGACCCAAAATGAAATATCGTTATCTTGGATCTTCCGGCCTGTTGATGTCACGGATTACACTCGGTAATTATCGGCGTCAAAACCCTCGAACAATTTGACCAGAACATGGAACCCGCCGACTGGGATCTGCCGGAAGATGTGTGGACGGAGTTGGAAGAACGAACACGGCCCGAAGAAGAGTACATGACCTGGTACAACAAGTTCAATTACGATCGGTTCTCCAAGGCAAGCGAATTTCACAACAGAGATGTAGAATTGATATAGGCGCTTTTATCTAGTCCAGAACCCGAAAAGAAATTTAGAGGAGTGGCACGGAATTTGTTATCTCATCACATTTTGAAAGTAGATAGATTTCATGTATAATTAGTTCGTCGCCCAAGCCATAAGAAAATACGGTATATCTAAATTTTACTAATAGGCCGATAGCCGCCCGATGATAAGTGGGAGTTCGGTGCGTTCGTCCGTATGGGGCCTAATCCAATGAACAAAAACTGGATTACCCTTCCCGGAACCATTTGCCTTGTACTTTTTCCGCACTCGACATCAGCGGATATGATGGAGCGAACAACATCGGTAGACCTGGCATTCTTCTTGGTGGGCATCCTTCTCTTCTTCGCCGTCATTTTCTCGGCTATTTTATGGATTATATATCAACCAGTTTCAGGTTGCCTCCTTAAATCGAGAATCATGCAGATAGAGCAAAATATCACTCCGGACCGGCGTAGAATCTTGAAACGCGCGCTGGCCTTATTTCTTCCGGCAATGCTGATGATTTGCGGGATGACAGCGGCGATCGTGATCGTCTCCAGTAAGTCCGAAATGAAGGCGACTCGCGTCAAGGAATTGCATACCTGCCACACCCAGCAACAGAACATCGATGCGGATATTGGACAAGTCTCCGCCGACCTCGCCATTCTGACCAATGCCCGGGTGTTGGAGCTTTTATGGGATGAGGAGGGACATCCGCTCCCATCGGTCCTCTAAGATTTGAAAGACTCGTTTCTCAATTTCGCCATTCGGCGACGATTTTACGATCAAATACGTCTTTTGGACGCAGAAGGTTCGGAGATCGCGCGGGTAAACTACAACCAGGGTCAACCCGCCATCGTCCCGGATGATCTGCTTCAGAACAAAAAGGGACGCTACTATTTTGACGACACTTTGGTACTGGACAGAGAAGAGGTGTTTGTATCCCCGCTTGATCTAAATATCGAGCATGGCCGGATAGAGCAGCCCTTGAAACCGATGATCCGTTTTGCGACACCCGTTTTCGACCGGCAGGGGACCAAACGGGGTATACTACTGCTCAACTATTTCGGGTCCAAACTCATCACCCGCTTTGAGAGTATTTCGAATCCGACCGCACAAAGCCAACCCATGCTCCTTAATTCCGATGGATACTGGTTGAAAGGGCCCGTTTCGGAAAATGAATGGGGATTCATGTATCCTGATCGGAAGCATCAAACCTTTGCGAGCAAATTTCCCATCGTATGGGAAGTCATCAAAGGCCAGGAAATCGGCCAGATCGAGACGGCGGCAGGTCTCTTTACCTTTGCCACTGTATATCCTTTGATGAAGGGGCAGTTTTCCAGCACCGGGTCTGGAGACGCCTATACCCCCAGCAAAAAATGGATTCAACCGAAACAATACTTCTGGAAAATTATTTCACACGTGTCTGGAGACATACTAACGGCCAGACAGAATAGAAGACTGATCTATGCCGCAATGATTCTGGGGCCCCTTTCCGTCATTCTATTCCTGGGATCATGGTTACTGGCCAACGCAGTTGAACGACGTAAACAGGCCGAGATGGACTTACGTTCCGCCTATGGTCGGTTGGAGCAGCAGGTAGAGGAACGCACCAGGGAGCTCCTCCACAGCAGAGAAGATTTGCAGATTACCTTGAACTCCATTGGCGATGCGGTGATCGCAACCGACATGAACGGGATAGTGGTTCGAATAAATCAAGTGGCTCTGGACCTTACCGGCTTCTCATTAAAAGAAGCCAGGGGTCAGGCGTTGTCTCATGTGTTTCAGATCGTCAACGCCAGAACGAGAGAAAACGTATCCACAGCGGCCACTAGCGTGCTTGAGAGTGATAGTATCGTCAGCTTGCCCGGAAAAACGGTACTGATATCCAGAGACGGAAGGGAATATCAGATCACTGCTTCGGCGGCCCCGATTCGTCATACCGATGGAACCATTACCGGCGTGGTGCTGGTATTTCATGATGTTACGGAAGAGGAAAAGACCAAGGAGGAATTGCTCAAAATCAAAAAGCTGGAATCCGTCGGGGTCCTGGCCGGCGGCATTGCCCATGACTTTAACAATATTCTTGCTGCCATCCTCGGAAACATCGAACTGGCGAGGATCTCGATTGATTCGACCAGCAAGGCCTATCCGCTGCTCAAGGAAGCGGAAAACGCGTCACTAAGGGCCAAAGATCTGACCCAGCAACTGCTGACCTTCTCCCAGGGAGGCGAACCGGTTAAGAAAACCAGTCCGATCGGAGAATTGATCACCGAATCGGCGGATTTTGTATTGCATGGCAGTTCTGTATCCTGCCGCTTTAACATTCCGGATGCTTTGTGGCTGGTCGATTTCGGCGCCGGACAGATCAGCCAGGTCATTCAAAATCTCGTCTTAAACGCCAAACATGCCATGCCCGAGGGAGGGGACGTCCACATCGAATGCGCCAACGTTGAGGATATTACATCCGAGGCAAACCTGAATCTGCCGGACCAGTCGTTTATCAAAATCACCGTGGAAGATAATGGATCCGGCATCGCCCCGAAATTCCTTGAAAAGGTCTTTGATCCCTATTTTACTACCAAGCAGGAAGGCAGCGGCCTGGGGCTGGCCATTTCCCACTCCATCATCAACAAGCATAACGGCCACATCACGGTGCGTTCCAAAATGGGCGAAGGTACGATCTTCACCATCTATCTCCCTGCTGCAGAAAATCAAAACATTCAGACCCCATCCAAAGAAACCCCGGATGCGGAACCCGCCAAGGCCAAAATTCTGGTCATGGATGATGAACCCCTGGTTCAGGATATTCTGAAGGAAATGCTGACCAGTCTCGGTCACGAGGTACTACAGGCCAGAGACGGTGAGGAAACCATCAAGCTCTTTTGCCAGCATCGTGTCGGTGGACAGCCGGTGGATCTGATCATTATGGATTTAACGATCCAGGGGGGCATTGGGGGGAAAAGAGGCCGTACGGGAAATTCTGAAAATCGATCCGGATGCGAAAGCCGTTGTTTCAAGCGGGTATTCCAATGATCCGGTCATGGCGGACTATCGGAATTACAGATTCAAAGCCGCCATTGCCAAACCATTTTCCCTGACAGAGCTGAGGAAGACCTTGACCCAAGTTCTATTGTCTTGATGCTTCGCCGGCCGGTATCATGCTGGGGCAAAGAGAAATGGAAGAGGAGCCCTACCCCTATAATCAGCCATCCTGGCGGCGCTCTTTTGAGGTCGTGTCCCTGGATGGACGCCGGGTCGCCAGCATGGAAAAGGCTTTTGAAACGGCTTCATGTTTTGTCCACATACGGATTCATTGTACAATGGGCTGTCCTGTGAAAAAAGGTTAACGCCTCCGCCATAGTAGATTCGGCGCAAATTTCCATCATCCAAGGAGATACCATGGCCTTATTCAAATGCCTGCTTGCAACGGTCTTGATATGCTCTTCCCTGGCAGCAAACGCTTTTTGTTCTCAAAATGCATTAATCGAAGAACTTTATGTAAAATCAGGATTGGAAAAACAAGTAAAACAGACCCCTAATTCGGTTGAACAAGGATTCGATGAGGCGGTTCACAAGGACGAGAATCTGAGACGGATGCCCCAAAGTGTAATTTCCGGCATCAGAAGCCTGATAGAGGAAGCGTTTGCTCCGGAACTGCTTAAAAACGAGATCATTAAGGAAATGGAAGCAGGCATGGAGGACGAGCATGTCAAGCGGGTATTGGAATGGCTGGAATCCGGATTGGGCAGGAAATGCACAGCGGCAGAAGAAGCCGCTTCAAGGCCGAATGCACTCTCTGCGATTCAACTCATGGCAGCTCAAATTCGAACATCCCCCCCGCCTCCTGATCGGCTAAACCTCATGAGGAGGTTGGATCAGGCCATGGGGGCCACTGAAACTCTTGTTTCGCTCGCGTTGAATACCCAGATCGCCGTGGCATCGGCAATCGCTGCCTCACTTCCGCCAGAACAGCAACAGCCCCTGTCGGAACTCAAGAAACAAATAGAGCTAACACGGCCTCAGCTCGAGTCGGCGATGAACGCATATGTCCTGGCATCGTTTCTCTACACGTATCAAACGCTGAGCAATCCGGAAATCAGAGCGTACATTAATTTCGCGGCCTCCAGGACAGGCAAGATTTATCACAAGGTGACCGTCGCCGGTTTCACGCAGGCCATGATCTCTGCCAGTATCAAATGGGGAAAGTCGATCGGTGCCCTGCTGTCGGAAACGGGAAAAACATATGACGCATTGAATAATGCAATTGAATTGCGGGCCGTATGAACCCACCGCAGGAACCCTACCCCTACAACCAGCCACCCTGGCGGCGGACCTTCAGGGCGGTTTCACCGGATGGACGCCGGATCGCCAGCATGGAAAAGGCTTTTGAAATCTACATGTCCGGCCCCACGAAAGGCGTTTTGACCGTCTCAGACTCAATCAAAATCCCTGACTGCAGCCCGGCTTTTCTCTGGTCAGAGGACTCTCGGTATCTTGCCGTTCCCCAGTGGAAGTATTTCTTCCGAAGACGTCAGCGGCTTCTGGTCGCGGACCTGGAACAGAGCGCGATTTATGCCTCCCCAAGCCGGTATCGACTGCTCCAGTTAAACACTTTTTCAGGGGGTATCATTACTGGGATCGACTCACCCGCCAGGCGTCCCGTTGACATCACAGTGCCGCTGTCAACGGTCATGGGAAAATACAGAAGGGTCGACCCACCATCGTGAATCGACCCTTCTCATCCAGATATTTCTTGGATCTGGAGCTTTCAAGACAAGCGTATTCTTGAATTCGTTCCCGAGATGTTAACTTAGGTATTCGAGCAGAATGCGTAACATCCGTCGCAATGGTTCCGCCGCCCCCCACAGGAGCTGATCTCCCACTGAAAATGCGGTCACGTACTCCGGACCCATGTTCAGTTTCCGAATTCTGCCCACCGGAACCCCCAGAGTGCCGGTGACTTTGGCGGGGGTCAGCTCGCGCATGGTGATCTCTTTCTCATTGGGAACCACCGACACCCAGTCATTGTGAGCGGCAATAGTTGCCTTGATCTCGTCTACGGAGAGATCTTGCGTCAATTTAATGGTAAACGCCTGGCTGTGGCAACGCATGGCGCCAATCCGAACACATTGGCCGTCTATGGGAACCGGATTAGCCCCGCGTCCAAGAATTTTATTGGTTTCGGCATAACCTTTCCACTCCTCCCGGGTCTGTCCGCTGTCCATGGGACGATCAATCCACGGAATGAGGCTGGCGGCCAGGGGTACGCCAAAATGGTCTGTGGGAAAGGTATCCCCACGGATGCTTTGGGCGACTTGTTGATCCAGGGCATGGATCGCTGTCGATGGATCACTCAGCAGCGGCGACGCTTCCGTTCCGATGGCCTGCATCTGGGTGACCAGTTCGCGCATGTTCTTGGCACCGGCCCCGGAGGCCGATTGGTAGGTCATGGACGTCATCCACTCGATGAGATTTTGTTCGAAAAGCCCCCCCAGGGCCATGAGCATCAGGGAAACCGTACAGTTGCCGCCGATATAATCTTTAACACCGTCGGCCAGGGCGTCATCGATTACCGAACGGTTCACCGGATCCAGAACGATGACGCTGTTGTCCTCCATCCGCAGAGTGGACGCAGCATCGATCCAGTATCCTTTCCAACCGTTATTCCTCAACTGGGGGTGGCATTCCTGAGTGTAACCGCCTCCCTGGCTGGAAATGATGATATCCAGTTCCGCCAGACGTTTCAGGTCCATCGCATTTTCCACGGGCGGCACATCACGACCGATGTTCGGTCCTTTCTTCCCGACCTGAGATGTGGAAAAGAAAACGGCATTAATTCCGCTAAAATCGTTCTCCGCCAGCATCCGATCCATCAGGATCGAACCGACCATCCCCCGCCATCCAACAAATCCGACGTTCATTTAGTTCACCTGCTCGTTGTGTTTACATTCTAACTCAGAATATCGTGCCGTTGTGTGTAGGATGCAACAAATTTTCCATATATCATAAGATCCGCACCGGCTGAATCTATCCTATAAAACTATGGTACTATGAACAAAAATAATGAGTGAGTCGGTAGTATCCCACTGCCTGAATCCTATTTAGCCGCCCGCTCCCCTTCGATCCCGCCAAGGCGGGACTCAGGGTCGCTCGACACACGCAGACCATATCCGGCCGACATGGCCGGATCACCCGTCGCGGAGCTCTTCGAGAATCTCTTCGTCTTCTGTTTCCCGACGCCCGGCCTGCCCTTTGAGCTCCTGAATCTGGTCATTGTAAAAGGCAATCACCTCCCGTCGGTTGAGCATCCCGATCAGGATACCGTGGTCTTCATCACGAACCACCGGCAGGCTGTCGATATTCTTCTGGGTAAATTTCTGGAACACCGAGTTCAGGTCGTCCGCGGGCGTGGTCACGATAATATCCGAAGTACAAATATCCTTCATCACGACCAGGTGTTCGATCTCAGACGAAAACAGGACGCCTCGAATGTCCGTACTGGAAAAAATTCCGGTCAACCGTCCGTCGTAGTTCATCACCGGAAAATAGTGCTGCTTGGTCTGTGAGAAATAGTTTTTAAATTCCCGAAAGGGCATGCTCTCGGGAATCAGCTTCACCCGCTGAACCCGCGGCATGAGATCCTTCACCCGGATGGCCTGCAGTACGTCCATAAAAAAGTCCCCGGCATGGGCCGGCGAGTCGATGCGTGTTTTCACCTGACGCTCGTAGATCGTCCAGCGCTGCGCCGCCAGGTAGGACACCGAACAGACCAGCAGACTGGGAAGCAGCAAATGATAAGAATTGGTCATCTCACTGACGAAAATGATGGTCGATATGGGCGTATTGGACACCGCGGTAAAAAAGCCGGCCATGCCCACCACCACAAAGGCACCCGGTTCGGTGACCACTCCGGGCATAATTTGATGAAATATGAGCCCGACCACGCCTCCCATGGCACCGCCAATCACCACCGAAGGTCCGAACACACCGCCGCTACCGCCCGATCCAATGGAAAATGAGGTGGTCAGAATTTTTCCGATGGCAAGGGTTAGCAGGAATGGAATCGTCCGCTGGTCAAAGATCGCCTGCTGGACGTAGCCGTATCCGAACGCCAGGGTTTGGGGCAGAAAAAAGCCGATGATACCCGTGCAGAGGCCGCCCAGCACCGGTTTAAAGTAATTCGGGATACCCAACGCCTTAAAAAAATGGGTCACACCGTAGAAAGACTTGACGTAAAAAATTCCGGTTGCAACCAGTACCAGAGCCAGCACCAGATAGGGGCCCAGTTCCAGGGGATTTCGAAAGACGAAATCCGGGGAATCAAACAGTGATCCCCAGCCAAAGACCAGACAAAACAGGCAATAGGCCACCACGGACGATATGCCGGCGGGAATAATGACCTCGGATTCAAATTCCGGGTCCCGGTACAGCACCTCGGCAGCAAACAGTGCACCGGCCAGCGGAGCCCGAAAAATACTGCCCACACCGGCGGCAATGCCTGCGGCCATCATGATTCGGCGCTCCCGGTCGGAAAGTTTCAGGGTGGTCGCCAGAAAAGAACCGAAGCCGGCGCCGATCTGTGCGATGGGTCCCTCCCGGCCGCCGGACCCGCCTGTGGTCAGGGTAATGGCCGATGCAATGGTTTTGATGATGGGAACCCGACCCCGCATGAAACCACCTTTGCGATGATACGCGTCTATGGCAGCATCGGTCCCGTGCCCTTCGGCCTCCGGGGCAAAGGTATACACCAGCCAGCCGCTCAAGATGCCGCCAAAGGCGGGGAGAAATAACAACACCCAGCGATTGAAGACACGGTCAGATGGGGGAAACAGATGATGTTCACCGGCCGGGGGCGGCGGCCGGTACCCCGCCAGCAAATCCATGAAGACATGCATGCCGAGCTGACAGAGATAGTGGAAGACGATGGAGCCCATACCGGCAATCAGGCCGATCACCACAAAACGTACAGTCCACCGCCCCGCCCGGGCGAGATTAAACGAACGACGGCGGCCAAAGAAACCCGCAATAGAATTTTTCAGTCCGGTAAGGTCGGCCATATCGTCACGCCATCCTGGTAGAACCGTCTTTCCGGCACCAGGCTTCGACTACATCTAAAGATAATCGAACAATCGGTTTAGTTTTGTTGTCTTTACACAACTCCTGAAGAGAGTTCATGTAATAAGAGCACGATAGCCACGAAGGAATACCTGTTTTTTTCTTCGTGTCCTTCGTGCTCTTGGTGGGCCGATCGGAACGGCGCGAACGGAATATGATGAATTCCTTATGTCTAGGCCAGTTCCAGTGCCCCCTTGTAGACCAGGTCGAACAGCTCCGAAATTTGATTTTCCTCCAGGCAGGAAAACGCGACCCTGAGATTTCGCTCGCCCAGGGAAATCAAGCCGATGCCGTATGTGTCCAAAAGATGGACACGCAGCGCTTCTGCGTTCACGTGTCGCATCCGCAGGCACATGAAGTATCCCGAATTAAATGGATACACATCCCAGGCATCTGCATACTTCGGATCGGTGAGTACTGCCTTTACGCGTTGAGCGCGGGCTTTCATGACTTGAAACTTTTCGGCCTTTTCATCGGCGTAGCTGGAGCTCCGCATCAGCTTCAGAACAAGGGCCTGGCCGATGTGTGAGGCATTGGAAATGCTGCCCCGGACACAGCCGGCGGTTTTCCGTTCCAAAGCGTCGTAGGCTACCGCTGGATCTCCCTCGAAACTGGCCCCATAGGTGAGAAATCCCACCCGGAGCCCCCATACGTAATTCTCCTTTGTGGCGCCGTCCATTTTCACGGCCAGCAGCCGGGGATGCCTTCCGCAAAGCAGCGCAAAGGGGGATTCCTTCATGGTCTCTTCTTCGAAAAAGAGTCCGAAGTAAGAGTCGTCCATGGCAGCGATGACATTCGTCCCCTGGGAGGCGATGTCAACCAGGATGTCCGCCATCCGCTGGCCCTCCTCCCGGCTGACGGTATATCCGGAGGGATTATGGGGAAAGTTCAGAATAACGATGATCTTATCGCGTTGAGCCGCCTGGGTCCGGACCATGTCCTCGAAAGCATCCAGATTGTATTTAAAGTCTTCGGTAAAAATCGGGTAGGTGACGATCTCGGCACCCTTGCGGACGGACAGAATCATCCGGTAGTTGCCCCACATCATGTCCGGAAGGATGACGGTATCGCCGGGTTCCACCCAAAGATCGGCAAAGACGCTGACAGCATGGGTAATACCGCTGGTCACCACCGGCAGACTGATGGCAGAGTCCCCAATCGATGGATTTTTGTCCCGCAGGGCCTCTTTCCAAGCTACTCGAAGGTCCTGCAGACCGTAAGACGGCGCATAGGTGATGGACCCTTCGGGTTTCATATTCGGGATTTCCGCCATCACCGAAGGCAGGTGCATAATCCCGTCAGCGTCGGTGGCAATGCCGATGGTGGCGTTCATTCGATGCGCTTTCTCCTTGGCCTCTGCGCCCTGGGTTAAAATACCTTTTGGAAAAAAGAGATGACGCCCTACCGTGGATAACATGTCGAAGAGGTGTGGATTGGCCTCTTTCAAGGTTTCGTTCAATTCTAGCGCAATCGGATTCATCGTCCTCATCCTCCCTGTGTCAAAATGTATCCAAGGTATCCCTGGTCCCGATCCGGATTTCCCTTAAAAAACCTCCACCGGTCCCGGCAACATCCCAGAGTCGACGCCCGGCGCCCGGATCTTGATTGCCGTTACTTACTGTCTGATGGGTGAAAGGTCAAGAAATGAATCTTTAAAAATCAGGAGGATAAACGCGGAAGTCGGAATAATGGGGAACGCTCTCGTTAATGCACCACAAAACGAATCCTGAGTGTCTTTGGAGACGCCGGAAGCGGTTGCACCCTTGGCCCTCTGGTCGCCTCAGGCGCCGCCACAGGTTCATCCGCCTCTGGAGGATTTATGCGCCTCAGGCGTGCGGGTAAACCTTGGATCCTTGAATCCTTGAATCCTCTTCTCCAACAAAGTTGGAGAAGCGCAAAGAAAAAGACCCCGCCCGGTATGGGCGAGGTCTATGGCTGGTCAATGGGCTCCATTTACCTGCTCCCTCGTTTGGATGCTTTCAGCGGATTGATTTTTTGAGCATTGCTCGTGGTCGCTGCTTTAACGTGGGATGCCAGATTGCATGTTCCATTCTTCCATTTCATGGCCGGGTCCGGGCATGCGGTGCAGTACCATCCGGTATTGAATTCGGAGGTCTTGTTGCAGCCTTCGCACTTCTCAACAACCATATGGCATTTCCCACCATTGTAGCTGCAGCCTGTTGCCGTCATAAAAGGGCATTCCGCACCCTTTCGGATCGTTTCGCAAATCATGGGTATCACCTCCCTTCCACAAGGATTCTGTTGCGATGCCGCCATCGCTATCAAAAAAACCTGGTATCGTGAATCGAATACCAGGTTCGAAATCAGGCGCTTTATAAAGAACGAAATTTCCCTTGTCAAGAGGAATCAATTCCCTAATCTATAATTTTAAGATTTTTCTGAATCAAGACGGATTTTGCGTCAACCCATTGGAAAATGGGCATTTGTTGACTTTATACAGGAAAACTGCGAAATAGGCCGAATAAAATCGTCCAACGATTTTATGAAACGCGACGATGTCGCTCAGTTTGTCGAAATGCTTGTCCGCCTTTGGCGGATTTGCCCGCCGTTGTTGTGGCGGGCTTTTCAACCTTTCAGATGGCGGGCACCCCTCCAGCTCCGCTGCGAGGGATTTTTGTTATACCCTGACAAGATGCAGTGCATTTACCAATTTTTGTTTCAGCACTTCCACTGAAGCACCATAATTGTGTTTTAACAAGGATTGTCATCGAATCCGATCTCGTCCCGCACTTCACACATGGGAAAAAAATGAAGCGAACCCGTTTATCACAAGGCATAGGTATATGATCAAAGATCATGCCATCGAGGTTCTGAAATTGGAGGCGGAAGGCATCCTCAAGCTGGCAAACCGCATTGACGACCGTTTCGTCGAGATGGTGGACACCATCTATGACGCCAAAGGACGTGTGATTGTCGCAGGCATCGGCAAATCGGGAATTGTCGCACGGAAAATCGTTGCCACACTGAACAGCACCGGGACCCGATCCCTTTTCCTGCATCCGGTTGAGGCGGTTCACGGCGATCTTGGAATCGTCAGCGAGGACGATGTGTTTCTGGCCTTGTCCAATAGCGGCGAAACTGATGAATTGAACATCCTGCTGCCCAGCATCCGCCATATCGGCTGCCCGATCATTGCATTTACAGGGAACATGGAATCCACTCTGGCCCGTGGCAGCGACATCGTCATCAATGTCGGGGTTGACCGTGAAGCCTGTCCCTTGGGCCTGGCGCCGACCACCAGCACGACCGCCCTTTTGGCCATGGGAGATGCCCTTGCCGTCGTTCTGATCAACAAGCGTGATTTCAAACCCAGTGATTTCAAACGATACCATCCCGGTGGTGCGCTGGGGCAACGGCTCACGAGCCGTGTAAAAGATCTCATGATGACCGGCCAATCCGTCCCTAAAGTCTCACAGGGCGCCAACATGGCTGAGGCCATCGACGAAATCGAACGCCTCCAACTGGGCGCCACGCTGGTCGTGGATGACAAAGAGGCTCTTGTGGGAATCATCACGGACGGGGATATCCGGCGGGCCATCGCCCGGCGGGAGAACATACTCGGCCAGTCTATCGACCATGTCATGACAACCAATCCACGGACGGTACGACCGGAAACGCCTACCTACGATGCCTTGAACGTCATGGAAAAATTTCAGATTACCGTGCTGCCCATAACAAACCCCATCGGCCGGGTGCGCGGGATTCTGCATCTCCACGATATTCTTGGAAAAGGTGAGTTCAAATTTAATGGTAGATAATCCATCACCCTGTCCAAGAGGGTTGCTCTGCCCGGTACTTACCCCATTGAGGTCCGATAACACCCTCGACGCGGCATCACTCGGTCACCTGCTGTTGAGAACCCGGGAGATTGTAGACGGATTCGTGCTGTGTGATCCTGTGTGGGGAGAAGGATTGCGGCTACCCTCCGCAACGCGCCGGGAACTGGTCACCGTATCGCTGGAAATCATTAACGGGACCGTGCCGGTCCTGGTGACAGTGACCGGTTCGAGCCTGGAAGATTCCCGGCGATTCAGGCAGAATGTCGAATCGGTTGTCGATCGCATGTCCTATACCGGTGATGTGTTCTGGGTGGACTATCCGTTAGTGTATCATGGGAATCGCGATCTCCCGGAGCTATTTGAGCAGATGGCCGGCGAAACCCGGTACAGCTGGATTCTGGGAAACCATCCGGACTATATGAAATCCTTGAAGGGCCCGACCCGACACCGGAACATCCGAACCGCCGTGTTGAAAAAAATCGTCACCAATACGACTGTCCGGGGCATGATTTTTATCGGGTCCCTGCGGAGAAGTCTCCATTACCAACAGGCGGTTCGTGCCCGTAAGGACTTTATTTTTTATGACGGCAATGAGGCTGAATTTCTAAGAAATCCAGGTACCGGAGGTCTTATGGCCGGGGGCAGCAACTTGATGCCCGAACGTTGGCTGGAGATCGTAAGGTCCTCTTTGAATCGATACGATATTGAACGCCAGTTCCAAACGCATCAGCAGGCGATCTGGGAAGTGGGTGTGATGCTTGCCGAGTTTTACGCGCTATACGCCGATGCACCTGCTTATTATATGAAGAAAATCCTCCATCGTCTCGGACTTATCGAGGGGGATACGTGTCTGGAAATGCCGGAACGGGTCGATCCCTTGCGGGAGCAAGCCATCGACCAGTGGTTAGAAAAGTATGACATCGCTTAATGATAACATACGTTTGTTTTCATTTGAGGATCATCTCCCAAGTAGTTGTAGTTTTTGAATGAATAAAGGCGGGAATCCCGTTCAGCGGGACTGCAGGAAATTTTAGTCCGCCACAACAACGGCGGGTAAACCTTTCGACCTATGAGCGACATCGTCGCGTTACATAAAATCGTGCAACGATTTTATTCCGGAGAGTACCATGGAACAGAATTTCATAGATACAAACATTCCCACGTTGGGTGTGCCGAAGATCCCCTCCCCTGTCCGGAACCAAAATACGGATAACAGCAGCTATCGGTTTGTCTCCGACGAGGACAGAATTCTCATCGATGTAGAGGTCGCTGCCATGCGCCGTCGCCTGGATGAGGGGCAGGAACTGCCTTCCTTTGAACGGGCCGGCCCCCGGGAGAAAATATACTTCGATCCGAGCAAACTGCGATGTGCCCTGGTTACATGCGGCGGGTTGTGCCCCGGGTTGAACGACATTATCCGCTCGATCGTTCTGGAACTCTATTATGGGTACGGTGTGCGCAGAATTTATGGGATCCGGTACGGACTGGAAGGGTTCATACCGGAATGCGGCCACGACGTAATGGATCTCAACCCGAGTGCCGTGGCCAATATCCTCGATATGGGCGGATCGATTCTTGGTTCGTCCAGGGGGCCCCAATCCATCGAAGAAATCGTGGATGCTCTGGAGCGGATGAGCATCGGCATCCTTTTTATGATCGGCGGCGACGGCACCTTGATGGCCGCCACCCGTATTGCCGATGAAATCGCCCAACGGAACTGTAAGATCAGCGTGATCGGGATCCCCAAAACCATTGACAACGACATATACATGGTGTCCAAGAGCTTCGGCTTTGACACGGCGGTGGAAGTGGCGCGGCAGGCGATCATGGGGGCACACAACGAATCCGAAGCCTATCCGAACGGGATCGGGTTGATTAAACTCATGGGCCGCCATTCCGGATTCATTGCGGCCACCGCTACCCTTGCCCAGCAGCATGTCAACTTCGTACTGATACCGGAAGTCGATTTCGATCTGGACGGCAGCCAAGGGCTTCTCCATGCCGTAGAAGAGAGACTGAAATTGAGGAACCACGCGGTGATCGTCGTCGCAGAAGGCGCCGGACAGAAGTACTTCGACGACTGGGGAGAAGAAACGGACGCCTCCGGCAATATCCGCCTTAAGGACATCGGCCTTTATTTGAAAGAAGCGATTCAGCGATATTTCAAGGAAAAGAACGTCCCCATCTCCTTAAAGTACATCGACCCGAGCTATATGATTCGCAGTCTTCCGGCAAATGCCAACGACAGCGTGTTTTGCGGGTTCCTGGGAAGGGGGGCGGTGCACGCCGGTATGGCCGGGAAACACCGGACGCTGATCGGTCACTGGAACAATCATTTCGTGTATGTCCCCATGTCGGCTTCGGCCGGACAGCGCAAAAAGGTGAATCCGCGAGGCACCCTTTGGTCCACGGTGATGGAGGCCACCGGACAGGGAACGCTGCGTAACAACGATTGACATTGCATGAATGGGCTGAAAAGAGTTCATGCAATGTTCGGGCTAGGAGTGTAGCCATACCAGCGCTTCATCCTCGCTGGCATAGATTCTGACCTCATAGGGAAGCTTGTGGGCGAGGCTCTCAAAAATCCGTGCCATGCCGTAACTGGCGCTTTGATCTGCAACAACCGCTGTTTTTCGATGGGGTGAATCCGACTGATAGCGTTCCTTGATGAAATCGACAATCGCCGCGATGGCGTCGTAATTTAAATCGTCGCAGGGCAGACTTCCCCGAAGGTCCCACAGATCGTTCACAGCGCTACTTCGCGGCAGTCTAAATTCCCTCTCCAGAACCGCATAGATCAGCTCCGGTGTAATGAGCTCATCGGGTTCAAATCTGATCCTCACGTAGGTATCAAAACTCTCGATCCGATAGGATTCAGGGTGATCCGCCGTGGTCATTTTACCCACCAGGAAGTTTTGGTGTACCGGCGACAGCAACGATTATCATTACGATCTGGAAAAAAGAATTCTTTATATATCCAATGACATAGCAGGATTGTGCGCACTCGTCAAATATCCGGATCACTCGGTGAGAAATCGGGCGATCTCTTCGGCATGTCTTTTCCCGGCTCCCCGGTTCTGCGAAACCGCCTCGAATGCGCGTCGTCCAATGCTTGAAGCCTTTATCCTGTCTACGAAAAATCCCTGAACGGTCGCTTCCAGCGCTTCGGCAGTGTTCACCTGAATTCCCCCACCGAACTTTTCCAGCAGCTGTTTTGCATCCAGAAAATCTTCCATGGAGGGCCCGTAAATCACCGGTTTTCCCCACGCAGACGGTTCCAAAACATTTTGTCCGCCAAGGGGCACCAGGCTGCCGCCGCAAAACACGACGGTTGCGATGCTGTAGACCGAAAACAGCTCCCCAATGGTGTCAAGAAGTACAACCGGAGCCTGCCGTCGGGCACCCGGCCGGTTCAGTTCCGATCGGAGCTGGTAGCGGATACCTTCTCTCCGGAGTATCCCCTCGATCGTCGCGAGCTTCGGTAAATGCCGGGGCGCAATGATCAATATGGCATCATCCAGGGTGCGCCGGATGCGCTGAAATGCCGTGATCACCATGTCATCTTCATTACCGCGCGTACTGCCCGCCACGAGAACCGGTTCGGAGCCGCTCAGATCAAAAAGCGTTTCCATGTCCTGTCGAACCTGATCGCTGGCAGCATCGATCAGTCCGTCATACTTTGCGTTGCCGTGTACGCGGATGCGGGCTCCATCTGCGCCCAAGTCCTGAACCCGGGCCGCATCGGCCGAGCTGATCATGCTCAAAACATCGATATCGGCAAACACGGAACGCATCAGCGGTCGAATCTTCCGATACCCGGAATACGATCGAACAGAAAGGCGCCCGTTGACCAGCGCTGTGGGGATACCCTGGCGACTGGCCTGGTTGAGCCAAATCGGCCAGAGTTCCGTTTCCATGAGAACCAAAATATCCGGTCGAATCCTCCGAATTGAACGACGGGTGGAAAAGACGGTGTCGATGGGGGCGAGGATGCAGGTGACCTCGGATGAATACCGCTGTTGAGCGATTTCATAGCCCTGTTCGGTCATCGTCGACAAAATAACCGCACTGCCTGGAAAGGACTCCTTGAGAGCCTCGATGATAGCGGTGGCTGCAGTGACTTCACCCACAGATACGGCATGAATCCAAATACGCGGCGTGCCCTTGATGTGTTTCAGCGTCTGTTCGCTGTAATGGCCAAGTCTTTGGGCCAATTGCAGCCGATATTTCCCGGTTGCCCGGGTGTAGAGCAGAAAGGGTGGAAACAGGGAAAGAAACAGCCCCATTCCGATCAGGTTGTATGCAGCATAGGCAGGGTTCATATCCAGGCTGTCAGGGCTCCTGGGTCGGGCTGCTCTCCAGGGTTTGAAACCCGGGGGAAACAGGCGGGGTTTCCATAGAGAATGGGTCCAACTCTTTGAATCGGTTGCGGTGGATCTGAAGCAGGGTAAGTTGTTTTTTGGCTTCCCCGCCCTCGTCGAAAGAGGTCAGTCCGGTCACGCCCGCGTAATTGTTCAGCCCCAGGAGCTCCAGCTTTAATCCGCTCCTGAAATCGCTGCTGATCCGATCGACGGTGTCGAAGACAATCCCGGCGGTGTCAAACCCCACGGCCTCGATGAAGCGGGGCTTCCGGCCATAGACGCTTTCAAAATCCGTCACAAATTGACGGACGATTTCAAAGCGGCTGTCCGCATAAAACCCCTCGGCAACTAGTGCCCCTTCCATGTAGTCCCCGGCCATCTCAAGGAGTTTATCCGAATGCCACAGATTGGTACCCATCAGATAGACATCGTGAATATCGTAATAGGCCAGTTGTGGAATGATCAGTCCGGCCTTGGTGGGGGCATCCGGGAGGAACACCGCTTCGAAGTCGACGATGGCTTTGGGTCCTTCATCCTCCGGCATTTTTGGCTCGGTGTTACTTTCCTCGCTCTCTTCCCGGGGTAGTGCTTGGCCCGGGATCATCTCTTCCAGATAAACGGCATCGAGCCCAATCACCGGCGCATCTTGCCCAAAAACCGGCGCATCCTGCCGGGGGAACGCCTTGGGCAAGGGATAATGGAGGCCGACCAACTTCTTTATCGGCTTGGCAAAATCCGTTTGATCGACCGGGTAAGATTCGAGCCCGACCACCTGCCCGCCCTGCTCGACCACCTGGTCCCAAAACAGATTCATAAAGGTATCGCCGTAATTCTCGTCCGGATAGAGCACTGCAAACCGTTTTATTCCGAGTTCCTGGACGGCGTAGGATACCATGGTCTCGACTTGCATACGGGGGGTGAGGAAGTTGCGGAACACAAAGTTCCCCAGCTCCGGGATGCCGTCTTTCTGGGTCAGCGTGAGAATCGGTATGCCAAGGGCTTCCGCTTCGGCGGCCGCAGCCTCGGCGGCGATGATCGGCCCGATAATGATGGCAACCTGTTCCCTGAACATCTCCTGCACCATCTCGACCGCCGTTCCGGGGTCTGCTCCGGTATCGCGGACCATCAGGCGGATGGGCAGCGCCCCGGGCCGCTGATTGTGGTTGAACAGCGCCAACTCGATACCCTGTAGAGCGCGTACTCCATAAGGTCGATAAGATCCGCTGAGAGGCAGTAGCACGCCGATGACATCCCGCTGATATACATAACTGGTTTTAAGTTCATCGATGAGGGCCAGGGCATCGGGCGCGTATTCATGGCCTGGAAACCGGGCCGCCAGTTCATCCAGGGCACTGATGGCGTCTCCGTAATCCTTTTCTTCGATGGCGTTGAGAGCCAGCTGATAGAGCAGGTAGCTGACCGGCAGATCCGCGCTCAATCGATTTAACAGCGTCACGATGTCTTCGGTTTGCAGCTGTCTCACGGCCTGTTTGAGCTTGGCGACGGTATTTTCTTTGTCGCTCTCCGACGCCTTGTCATAAGCCATGGTATAAAATGTGACCGCATCCTGAGGCGCTTCGATGGCCAGATGGATATCCCCCAGGAGGATGTAGGTCAGGTAGATGTGCCGTTCGGAAACCGGTCGCTGGATAAGATCGGAGGCAATTTCCAGGGCTTTCTGATATTCATCGGCCAGGTAAAATGTCCGAATCAGTGCGATCAAGGCATCGGCCGCCATGGGATTGTCCGGATAATCGGCCGCCACCCGTTGATAGGCTGCGATACTTTGATCCGGGCGATCGAGGCGGCTGTAAATGTCCCCCAAACGCATCAACGCAGCCGGAGCATAGCTTCCGGTGGGAAATTCGGTCACATATTGTTCGAAGATCGGTCGGGCCTCTTCGATCGCCCCCTCTTCGTACAACTGTTCGGCCTGTACCCAGACCTCTCCGCCCGGTTCGAGAATGTCGGGTGGCGGCTTCACGGTGGGTGCTGGGGCGCAGCTCCATACCACCAACAGTAGCAATGCGATGCCGCACCATGCGACCCGGATGCGATGATTACCTGGCATTTCCATTCATCACCCTGTTCGTTCCGAAAGCGTTCTTGAGTTAGTTACCCATCCGCTGATATTGGGTTTCTGGGCATTACTGTATACACAATTTTGCCCGTTTTTTCCAATTCCGGCATCGACTCCGCACTCTGCTGCGCCGATGGATGCCTCCGAAAAAACGAGCCGGGCGGGCATTCTATTTCTTCTTTTTGGTAGCCAAAGCCTGTTGCAGTTTTTCGGCGAGATCACTCATGGGGGGGGTATCTGTGCGGACTGTGTAGCTCTGCCAGGCGCCCTCCTCCGCGGCATCCCCGGGTGCCAGGGTAATTTTGCGGTCGCGAGGGAGTATCTCCCCGATGGTAACCGGCAGGGAGTCACCTTCTTTGAGCTTTTCAAGGTCTCCGGTGTGAGTTGCCCGCTGGATCTTGGATTTGGGAAGAAGACCGGTGATACCCGGTTCGAGGGTAACAAAATAGCCGAAGGGTTCCTTTTTCTCCAGAATGCCGTTGACCTTCTGCCCGGTGCGGTATTTATCAGACACATCTGCCCATGGATCACCTTCCGCATCCCGGATACTGAGAGAGATCCGGCGGTTCCCGGCATCGACCTCTTTGACCAGGACGGAAACCGATTCTCCCGGTTGAACGACATCGTCGGGCCGTACCACCCGTTTGACATAACTCATCTCGCTAATATGGACCAATCCTTCAATGCCCGGTGAAATCTCTACAAAGGCGCCGAATTTAGCGCAGCGCGTGACCGTCCCGCTCACTTTGTCCCCGGGACGAAATGTTTCGGAGACCGAATCCCAAGGATCGCTGTCTACCTGCTTCATGGAAAGAGAAATTTTCTGTTGTCCCTTCTTGTCTTCCCCACCCACGGCGGTCACCACTACGGAGACACGATCATCCGCACGAACCACATCCTCAGGCTTCTCCACCCGGGACCAGCTCAGTTCGGAAACGTGCACCAACCCCTCGACCCCCGGAATCAGTTCAACAAAAGCACCATAGGGCATCACCTTGGTGACCCGGCCATCCAGCACATCGCCCTCTTTTAATCTATCGAGAAAGGCCGCTTTTTCTTTTGCCATCTCCTGGGCTAGAATTTTACGCCGGGACACAACGATGTTTTTGCCCCGCTCCTCCAGTTTCATGATCAGAAATTCATAGGTGTTACCGACATAATCCTCCGGTGTTTCGACATAGGAGATGTCAATCTGGCTGATCGGACAAAAGGCCCGCCGTTGAACGATCTCCACATGGAAACCGCCTTTACAGGTGGCATTGACTTTACCCTCTACCGGGATGGCGTTGGCGTAGGCATCCTGAAGCATGTCGAGTCCACCGATACCGGAAATGGCTTTCGACAAGCGGATCTCATGTTCATCGAAAGCCACCACATACAGTTCCAGTTCATCACCTTCGGCATATGCCAGGTTGCCTTCCTCGTCTAACAGTTCACTCCTGTCGACGGCACCGTCGACCTTGGTGCCGGTGTCAAGAAAGACCGACTCTTTTCCAATGGAAATAATTTTCCCTTTTATTTTGTCCCCGATTTGAAGATCGTCTTTCATCCCTGCGCTGTAAGAGTCCAGAAGATCGGCAAAACTTTCCTCACCATCGGGGTGTTCGTTTTCAGAGTTCTCTGCCATGGGACTGCTCCTGAATAAGGTTTTGGTTTTTACGGGCGGACCGCCGGATGGGTTCCGCCTTTGCCTCTCCTGTATCAGATCGATTTCGAATTTCCAACGAATTGCAAGTTAAAACAACATTTCTCCCTGGTATGTCGGGTATTTTACGGTATAATACCGGGGCCGGATGCAAATCATCGTAGCCGACGACCCCATTCGACAAGCGCTTAGCCCGAAAATTGCAATGTCCGGGTTAGGGAATTATGATACAACGGGAACACTCGCACCATTCAGATGAGAAACCCTCTTCAAGCAAGCTTCCGATGCTGGTCCTTGCCATCGGCGGGGTGCTGTTTACGGTGCTGGCTGTCACCTATTGGCTGCTGGGCGCCGAAGGTGTGCATCCACTATGGCTCATCGGGGCAGCCGCCCTCATATCCATTGCCCTTCCCATGCTTCGGGCCAATTTATTTCCCAGCACCAAAGACTGCACCAGCGAATATGATTTTCATGAAAAACGGCTCGACGAACACATCCGTCAGCAGATTGCCGACAAACTGGGAGCCGAAGCGCTGGAAAAGCTATATTCAACGGACGACACCCCCAAGGCTTCCGCGATGGACCGCTGCCGGGAATACATTCACGACAACCCGGCGAGCGACGATACCGATCTTCGATTCGCCCTGTTGGTTCTGTTGGCCCGGATCCATGAAAGCAAAGCAGATCCTGAACAGAGCATTCAATGCCTCGCGGAAGCAATTGACCTTGAGCCAAACCACTTTATCGCCAATTTCCGGATTGCCATAAACTACGAATGGCTGGAGAATCGCCAATCCGCCATTCAACATTACCGGCGGGCGCTGGGGGATCCCGGCGGGATTTCCCGTGCCATGGGAAAACTGGCGAATGCCCAGATCGAAAGGCTCCAAAAAAAAGACCAATAGCCTATGCGCCCTCTAAATGGCTTTGAAAAGCCTAAAGAGGCGATGCATCTCAGCTGGCACAAGTAGGGTTAATATCGAAGCACGAAATACGAAACAAGGTTCAAAATCCAAAATATCTGTGTTTTCAGATAGCAGTTTGTTTTTGTCATTTGAATTTCGGATTCCTGCCCGCCTCGGGTGAATTTCGAGATTCGATTTTCGAAATTCGAATTTGGCTGATGGGCCCGGCGATCACTAGGAAGATTCTAAGCCGTCAAATGTCACCATTACATCCGAGAGCCGGCACCAGAACTGGCATGACAACAGGAAACATCACGATGCAATACTTCCAGTGGGTCGTCATCGCCCTGACATTATGGCTGCTCCCGATGGCATGCGGTCACCAGCCTGACGTTTCGCCTGCCCCAACACCCGACAGGCCCCACAAACAGGTGGTGACGCTGGAGTACAGCATCCAGGTGGGGGCCTTCAGTAAAACCGGGAACGCATCCCGTTTTGCAGAGTCCCTGAAGCGGCGAGGATTGGATGCGTATTACTTTGCGGATAAAGACGGCCTGTTCAAAGTCCGCTTCGGAAACTTTGATTCGAAAGACCAGGCTCGCCAAAAGGGCAAAAAGTTAGTGGCCCGCGGAATCGTCGAGGATTATTACATCGTCCGCCCCGGAGGAAACAGACGATATTCAGGGTCCACTCTGCGGAGGAACATCGTACGGACAGCGGAGGAATATATCGGTCTTCCCTATCGGTGGGGGGGAGCATCGCCGGAGAGCGGATTTGATTGCAGCGGCTTGACCATGACCGTCTACCGGCTCAACGGCCTTAACCTGCCCCGCTCCTCGACCCAGCAGTACCAGACCGGCACGCCAATCTCCCGTCGACATCTGCAGCGCGGGGATCTGGTGTTTTTCGCCACAGCAGGGGGTAAGAGGGTCTCTCACGTCGGTATCTATGCCGGCGATGGGAAGTTTATCCATGCCCCCAAAAGCGGCCGGAAGATCGAATCTGAATCCCTGTCCAATAGCTATTTTAGCCGGCGTTATGTCGGGGCTAGAACCTATCTCGAATAGCGGTAGAAGTGGGACCTTAGTGGGGGCCGGGGGAGTAGGCAATGGTCATTGCAATCAACGTACCCAGGCCCATGGCGCCGAACCACCGCAGGTCGTTTTTTTTGAACGTGGCGTCAAGCCACCCCATTCCCTCGTCGCGGAGTTTGCCGACCCGCATGAGCCATACATAGGTAAAGACCGCCCCTCCCAGCCACGAGATAATTGTTGCGATAGTGCTGCCCACAGAAATTCCTTTCGCCCAGTAATGTTAACAAGTATGGCAACCCACGCCATGTGGACGAACCATACAAGAAAAATTGAGCCATATCCATCCAAGAGTTTGGAGCGGCCTAAATTTTTTTGGAAATGGTGCCTTCATACTCGGGGAAATAATGGCCGATCACCGGAAGATCAAACCGGGTTAGAATGCTGGTGTTGCTCTCCCGATCCAGTAAAAATTCAAAGGATCGTTTGACCAGTTCCTCTATCGGAACCAGCCCTCCGGTAAGCTTCTGATAATAGGCGGGTTCGACGGTAACCATATGGGTCGTTGTGCTTTGCCCGGCCACGGTTACCTTGAAAGTTTGCTCATCAATTGTTTCTACGGTAATCATGATGCCTCCTGGAGTTTATCGATTCCTTGCCGATTCTTGGATATATGTCCAGAAAAAACTTGTGCAAATTGGGAAAATACAGATTATATGGAATCAGAATTCAATTCGCGATCGAGCGGCCATTCCTTCTTAGGATATGCGACTCGATGATGACAGGCAATTGAACCGTACACCTACTATCGGAGACCATCATGACCGCCATGCCTCCAGATTCACATCTTCCGGACGGCTTTCGCCGATTCGCCCAACGCATTTCATCCTTCATACCAAACCAACGCATCATTACCGATCCCTTGCGGACCCTGGCCTTTGGAACCGATGCCAGCTTTTACCGGTTGATCCCCAAGATCGTGGTCAAGGCAGCCAATGAATCGGAAGTATCCGGGATCTTGAAAGCCGCAGACGGGTGCGATGTTCCCGTGACCTTTCGGGCCGCCGGAACCAGCCTGTCTGGGCAGGCCGTCACCGACGCCGTTCTTGTGATCGCCGGAGACAACTGGAAGGCCTACGAGATCCTCGGCGGCGGAGACAAAATCAAATTGCAGCCGGGTATCATCGGGGGGCAGGCCAACCGCTATTTGTTGCCCCTGGGGCGCAAAATAGGACCGGACCCGGCTTCCATCAATGCCGCCATGATCGGCGGAATTGCCGCCAACAATGCCAGCGGCATGTGCTGCGGAACGGCCCAGAACAGTTACAACACCCTCGCCAGCATACGGGTGGTGTTTCAGGACGGGACGGTCCTGGACACCGCAGATCAGGAAAGTCGAAGCGAATTTGAGCGATCCCACTCCGATCTCATGGATCGACTCGCCGCCATGGCAAAGCGGGTTCGCGGCAACACCCGGCTGGCGGAACGGATCCGCCATAAGTTCAAGATCAAAAATACGACCGGCTACAGTCTGAACGCCCTGGTGGACTTTAAGGACCCGTTCGATATCCTGGCCCACCTCATGATCGGATCGGAAGGCACCCTCGGTTTTCTCTCCGAAATCGTTTACCACACCGTTGAGGAGCATCCCCACAAGGCGAGCGCCCTCATTATTTTCCCGGGCATCAAGGAGGCCTGTATGGCGGCAACGGTGCTCAGGAGCCAGCCGGTGGCTGCTGTGGAACTGATGGACCGCGCCGCCTTGCGATCGGTGGAGAACAAACCCGCCGTCCCCGATTTTCTGAAGATCCTGTCTGCCGGAGCCGCGGCCCTTCTCGTGGAAACACGCGCGTCGGATCCGGATACACTCCATGAACAGATCGAGCAGATTTCCAAATCCATCCAGGATATCCCCCGAGAACGGCCCCTTGAGTTTACCGATCGGATGGACGAATACACCGCTCTCTGGAACATCCGGAAAGGTCTGTTTCCGGCGGTAGGCGCCATGCGGGAAACAGGTACCACTGTTATCATCGAAGATGTGGCGTTTCCCATCGACAGGCTGGCAGACGCCACGTTGAACCTCCAGGACATTTTGGCTGAGTACCACTACGACGAGGCGATCATCTTCGGCCATGCCCTCGAGGGCAATCTGCATTTTGTGTTCACCCAGGATTTCAGCACCACAGAGGAGGTCGAACGATACCGGAAGTTCATGCATGACGTGAGCGTGATGGTGGTGGAAAAATACGACGGTTCTCTCAAAGCCGAGCACGGGACCGGCCGCAACATGGCCCCTTATGTGGAACTGGAATGGGGTGCGGAAGCGTACCAGTTGATGAAAGAGATCAAGGATATCTTCGATCCACGAAATCTGCTCAATCCCGGTGTGATCCTCAATTCCGATCCCAACATCCATGTCAAGAATTTGAAACCGCTTCCCGCCAGCCACGAAATCGTCGACAAGTGCATCGAATGCGGATTCTGTGAAGTGGTGTGCCCGTCAAAAAACCTGACCCTCACGCCGCGACAGCGGATCACCATTCAACGAGAAATTTCACGACTTAAACGGAGCCGGAACGATTCGAAAAGACTTCAGACGCTCCTGAGGGACTACCTTTATCAGGGCGACTATACCTGTGCTGCCGACGGCCTCTGCGAAATGGCCTGCCCCGTGGATATCAATACCGGCGAGCTGACAAAGGCCCTTCGACAACTCAAAGTGGAAAACACCGCCACCGAATCATTGGCCCGAGCTGTTGGGCGGCACATGGGACCGGTCACCACCGGCGTCGGTCTGGGACTTCGGCTTACGGATGCCGTCCACAGGCTGGTCGGCTCAACGGCCATGACGGCCGTTGCCGAAACGGCCCGGCGTGTCAGCGGCAACCGTCTGCCGTTGTGGACCCGCGCCATGCCCACCGCTGCCAATTCTCAGATCCAACGGAGCACCAATCCGAATGGCGGACGCCCTGTGGTTTACTTCCCGAGTTGCGTGGCCCGCACTATGGGACCGGCTCAGGGGGATCCGGACGAAGATTCACTGGTGACTGTTGCCGAGCGGGTGTTTCACAAAGCCGGATACCGCGCCATTTATCCGCCGGACATGGATCGTCTGTGCTGCGGCATGCCGTTTTCCAGCAAGGGCTTTGTCCGGGTGGGGGCCGAAAAAGCCGCCGAACTTGAGGCCGCGCTGCTGGACGTGTCCCGCGGCGGAGAAATTCCGGTAGTGTGCGATACCACTCCCTGTCTGCTGAGGATGCGCCGTTTGTTCACGGACCGTCTGAAGCTGTTCGAACCGGTCGAATTCGCCCATGATCATTTGCTAGACAAATTAAAAATCAACCAACTGAAAGAATCGGTGGCCATTCATACCACCTGCAGCTCTCAGAAAATGGGGCTGGACGGCAAGTTCATGGCAGTTGCCCAGAAGTGCGCGGAAAATGTGGTGGTTCCCGAGCGCGTGGGCTGTTGCGGATTCGCAGGGGACCGCGGTTTTACGTTCCCGGAATTGAACGCCGCTGCCCTGATGGATTTGAAACCGGCGGTTGAGGGGGTCTGCACCGTCGGCTATTCCAACAGCCGTACCTGCGAGATCGGTCTTTCTCTCCACAGCGGGATCTTCTACAAATCCATTTTCTACCTGCTGGATCGTTGCACCAATGGGACTATATGATAGGGGTGCTAATTTTCAGATCAGGATGGCTGCTACAGAAGAAGCGTCTATTGTCGGTGGGCAGAGAACGGTTAAGTTTTATAACCGAATCGGATTCAAGGAAATTGGTCCGAGACTGGAATTGGCCTTATGATCGATTTTTTGCTCTCACTACCGACTTTCAGCGGCATCTTGATTTCCATGGTGCTGGCGACTGCCGTAGGTCTCATGGTGTACGGTATCTTTTATGGACTCATCGGCAGGCATTGGACCGACGCGTCGAAAGGACCGACAGAGGGTTTGTTCAGCGTGGTTGGGATTCTGGTCGGCCTGATGCTCTCACTGGCCTTTACGGATGTCGTCTCTGAGATGAGGACCATAGAAAAGGCCGTACAACGCGAGGGTTCGGCCATAGCAGACTTATTTAACGGTCTACGACAGTTCGATGACGAGGGGACTCAAGAAATTCGATTTGAGCTGATCAAATATGTACAAGCCATTATCGAGGACGACTGGGTGGCGCTGGCAGGAGACCAGCTCGGTCAGAAGACAGGAATTCTACGAAAGCGAATTTCCCGTAGCATAGTAGAGTTGTACCCGCACACTGAAGTTCAGAAGGAGCTGTGGTCCCGGCTCCTGAGTGACCTCGATGCCGTGTCGAATTATCGGTTGATCCGATTGGATAACGCCCTGGCGAAGCCACCAGCATATGTCTATACTGTATTTTTCGGATTTCTCGTTACCATGGCATGCTTCGGGGCTTTCCGACCCAAAGTGCCGCTTGTCGCTCTCGCTTCACTATACCCTGCCTTTTTCGGTTTGGTTCTGTATCTCATCCTGGCACTCAGCGACCCATTCCAAGGTGGTTTTGGCGTCTCGCCGACCACCTTCGAACATTTGGCCGAAACATTGCTATCCGAGAGTGGGTAGTAGGAGTCACATAGGGCTATTAATCCTCACTTGCCGATTTCATCATGGAAGTGCAGACTATGGAAGGTTATGTTCTTGTTATACGATGAATAATGACAACGCTTTCTCTGAAACCCATCAATTATAGCTAAGACATCGAATATCTTGATAATTCTTCACCCGTTGCGTTATTTGTACATAATTCACGCTGAGCCTGATAATGTTCTGATAATCACTGGCTGAATTCCTTCTCGAGAACACTTATCACCCTTTCAAATCTAAAAATTATATTGCGTTTAGTTTTGGAGGTCCCAAATGGCTGAAGAAAACTACAAACGCAGACTGACCGCCATCCTCAGTGCGGATGTGGTCGGTTACAGCCGCCTAATGGGTGAGGATGAGTTTGCCACTGTCAGCACTCTGAAATCACATCGTAATCTGATCTTCCAAAAAATTGAGGCCTTCGACGGGCGGGTTGTGGACTCCCCGGGTGATAACATTCTGGCGGAATTTAACAGCATCGTTGATGCGGTCTCATGCGCGGTGGAGATCCAGAAGACACTTGAAGAAGATAACCTGGATTTACCTGAAAACCGCAAAATGGCCTTCCGGATCGGCGTCAATCTGGGCGACGTCGTTCAAGACGGTCATCGCATCCACGGTGACGGGGTCAACATCGCTGCTCGGATCGAGGGTTTGGCAGACCCTGGTGGGGTATCCATTTCCGGAACCGCGTTTGATAGCGTACGAAACAAGCTTAAATATGGCTATCAGTTCTCGGGAGAACAGAATGTAAAGAATATCGCTCAGCCGGTGCGCGTCTATAAAGTATTAACAACGACCGAACATGCGGGCAAGGTGATTGGAGAAAAGCGGTTTGTAGGACGAATGTCCAAAAGAGTCGCCATGGCAGCCATTCTGGCGTTAGGCTTTATAACTGCCGGGCTGGTGTCCTACTATATTTACCTCTACCAATCCGGAAGAATAGAGATTGATTCGGCGGAGAAAGGAGCTATTCTCGCTCCAGAGCATCCTACCATTGCTGTCCTTCCATTTGACAATCTAAGTGACGATCCGAAGCAGGAGTATTTCAGCGATGGAATGACAGATGACCTCATTACTGACTTATCCAAGGTATCGGGTTTGATGGTCATCTCGCGTAATTCTACTTTTACCTTTAAAGGCAAACCGGTTCAAATCAAAACGGTAGCTAAAGGCCTTGGTGTTAGGTACGTATTGGAAGGCAGCGTTCGAAAGCAGGGAGACCAGATTCGGATCAACGCGCAGCTTATTGATGCGAATATAGATCGTCACGTCTGGGCAGAACGCTATGATGGGGAGATGGCCGATGTATTCGATTTTCAAGACAAGATAACGCGACAAATCGTTTCTGCGCTGGCCGTCAAGTTAACCGATCAGGAACAGGGCGGACACAAAGAGATCGAGACGAAAAACTTCCAGGCGTATGATGCCTATCTGAAAGGTTGGAATTACTTTCTACTTCAAACACCGGAGGATGTTTCCAAGGCTATTCCGCTCCTCAAAAAGGCTGTCGAAATCGATCCGGGATACAGCCGGGCAAATGCGGCTCTTGCTTATCTCTACTGGAGATCTCTTGACCAGGGCTGGCGCAAACAACTCAAAATTTCGACTACTGCGGCCCGGCTTCTGGCCAATCATTATTTATAAAAGGCGATGAAAAAGCCCAATTCGACCGCGTACGCCATCGCCGCTGAAATCTCCGATCGCATGTTCCTCTTTGAAGAGGCCTTGTCATACGCTCAAAAGGCAATAACCCTGGCCCCAAACGACCATTGGGCAGTTTTCATATTGGGACATGAGCTAATCAAATCCGGCAGGCCAAAGGAAGGGCTCGAATATTTAAGGAGAGCTCTCGAACTTGACCCTCATAACCCGGGAAGGATCTTGCAATCCATGAGTGTTGGAGAATTCTGCCTCGGCAACTATAATAAAGCAATTTCACTTGGAGAGCAGGCGCGCGAACTAAATCCTGAAATGACAGGTTTGGGATCCGTTTTAGCAATGTCATATGCGAAGCTCGGTCAACAGCAAAAGGCAGAAAAGGCCTTTGCTCTTTACAAAACCGGGTGGCCCAAATGGTTACCACCAAATATTCCGTTAGTAATGATGTTTCATAACTACTCTGATCCAAATGTATCGGAAGCCGTTGTTGATTCAATGGTAAAAGCCGGTCTGCCCGGAGAACCATCTGATTATTACAAGCCGTGGATGCTTGAAAGACTTACGGAACAAGAAATCAAGAAAATGCTTTTTAAACGCACCATAACGGGAATATCGCTTTTTTCTGGCAAACAATGGTGGATGGACATAAAATTGGAGGGCGGCTTCCAAGGCAGGGGTGGGAACTTTGGCGAACACATGGACGGCTCTGTATGGGTTGAAAAGGATTTGCTATATTCCATTATCCCAAGGATGACAAAAGGCTTAAAAGTCAAAGGCGCTGTTTTTAAAAATAAAGAAGGTTCTAGAGACAAATATAATGAGTATCTATGGGCGGCAATTTGGGGGTTGATGCCTTTTTCTATTGTTACTGAGAATGTTCAAAACCCAAAATAAATAAGCAGTCGGGGAGTTTTCGCGCCAACATTTGTTATTCCAGGCTACAAAGATGTCTCGCAAATTGTAAAAGATGGGCTCTTAACGACTGCGTCATTCCGGACTTGCCCGCCAAAGGCGGATAAAATCCGGAATCCAGGTGTTTTTAATAGGTTGCGATTCTGGATGCCGGCCTGCCAGACTGTGTCATAATTATGTACCAATTACTACTGAATAACCGTATCGATAGGTGATATATAGGTTGTAAAATCAAGGAGAACGATATGGCATTCCGATACGGCCAAGACCGAAAGCAATTGGCCCT
>Ga0209363_1000067_pt1 | contig 42091 bp, 33 predicted proteins | sample WorMetexBAHAMAS3_FD_187385 | JGI IMG/M metagenome (GOLD analysis project Ga0209363, IMG submission 187385) | Marine gutless worms symbiont microbial communities from Max Planck institute for Marine Microbiology, Germany - Inanidrilus exumae... | ecosystem: Host-associated > Annelida > Digestive... | reverse complement strand
AGGGCCAATTGCTTTCGGTCTTGGCCGTATCGGAATGCCATATCGTTCTCCTTGATTTTACAACCTATATATCACCTATCGATACGGTTATTCAGTAGTAATTGGTACATAATTATGACACAGTCTGCTCCGCCGGAATGACGGAAGAAACACCCCGACCCCTGAAGTAATTTAAGATTGATAACGTAACAGACGGTATTTCGAATACACTAACTCAGAGACATTCACGAAACCATTCGATGCCGCGTGCTGTTGATGCTTCAATTCCAGATAGGTTCTGTTCAGTTTCTGCCGACCCCCAAGTACGTAAACCCCAGCTCCCGCATTTCTTCCGGATTATAAACATTGCGTCCGTCGATGAGAATGGGTTGTTTCAGAAGAATTTTCACCGCTCGCATATCCAGGTTTCTAAAATCGTTCCATTCGGTAACGACCACCAACGCGTCACAGTCCCGGATGGTTTCATAAGGGTTCTCGAAAATTTCCACGTTGTCGAGTTCCTGCTTTGCATTCTCTGCTGCAGCCGGATCGCAGGCTCGGACGGTGGCGCCCTTTTTCTGGAGTTGTTGGATGATTTTTATGGCCGGCGCTTCCCGGATATCATCGGTTTTGGGTTTGAAGGAAATCCCCCATACGGCGATAAGGCTGCCGTCGATGTCAAGTGCCGAGTCAATCTTAGACAAGAATGCGGAAACCTGATTCTCGTTGATCCGGTGAACAGCTTCGAACAGGTCGGCATCACATTCATATTGTCTCAGGGTGCTGATGAGTGCCCGAACATCTTTTGGAAAGCAGCTTCCCCCATACCCCACACCCGCCTGGAGAAAGCGTGAACCGATCCGCTGGTCCAGCCCAAGTCCCCTGGCCACCGCTTTAATGTCCGCGCCGGTTTTTTCGCACAGGTGCGAGAGCTGGTTCATGAAACTGATGCGAGTGGCCAGCATGGCATTGCTGGCATATTTGATCAGTTCGGCGCTGCGAATATCGGTTAATATGATCGGCTTGTCGGTACGTTCCCGAGCCCGATAAAGGGAGTTCATAACGTCTACGGCCCTGGGACTGTCGCTACCGATGATGATCCGGTCCGGATTTTCGAAATCCTTAACCGCCGCGCCCTCCCTGAGAAATTCCGGATTGGATACTACGTCGAATTCGACCGGCTCTTCCTGAGTGTCTTCGATAATATCCCGCACGCGATCGGCGGTTCCCACTGGAACAGTGCTCTTGTTGACGATGATGGTATATTCGTTCATGTGGGTACCGATGGTCTTTGCCACGGCATCGACGGCGGAAAGATCCGCCGTCATATTCTCGTCAGTAGGAGTTCCCACGCAGATGAAAATGATCTCGGATTCCTGAATCGCCGACTCGGGATCGGTGGTCACTTGGAGTCTTCCGCTCTTGACATTTCTCCGGAAGAGCTCCTCCAGGCCCGGTTCGTAAATCGGCATTACCCCGTTCTTCAGCGTTTCAATCTTAGCTTCGTCAATATCCAGGCAAATCACGTCGTTGCCCAGGTTTGCAAATCCGGTTCCGGTGACCAAACCTACGTAACCAGTTCCCACAATCGTCAGTTTCATTCATCTGCCCTTTCTGGTTCACCCGTTGTATCCGTAGTAGTCCTTAAACCAGTCAACAAACCGCTCAATACCGGTGCGCAATGGTGTACCCGGTCGGAACCCGACATCGCGGGCAAGATCGTCGATGTCGGCATACGTAGCGACCACATCTCCGGCCTGCAAAGGTAGGAATTCCTTTATGGCCTGAAGCCCGAGGACGTCTTCCAACGTCTCGATGAATTGCATTAAACTTACCGGTTGATTGTTTCCAATGTTATAGATCCGATACTTGCTGTAAGAGGTACCTGGATCCGGATCATCCCCACTCCACGCCGGATTCGCGTCTGCTGTCCGATCCATAGTCCGCACGACACCTTCGACTATATCGTCAATGTAAGTGAAGTCCCGTTGCATATTCCCTTCATTGAAGACCTGTATCGGCTTCCCATCGAGAATAGCGCGGGTAAACAGAAACAACGCCATATCCGGCCGACCCCAGGGTCCGTACACGGTGAAAAAACGCAAACCGGTGCATGACAAGCCGTATAGATGAGCGTAGCTGTGGGCCATCAGCTCATTTGCTTTTTTTGAGGCGGCATAGAGAGAGATCGGATGATCCACATTGTGATGCACGGAAAACGGCATGCGGGTATTGGCGCCGTACACCGAGCTGGAGGACGCAAATACCAGATGGGCAACAGCATGATGCCGGCAGCATTCCAGGATATTGAGAAACCCGGTCAAGTTGCTGTCGGCATAGACAAAAGGGTTCTCGAGGGAATACCGTACACCGGCCTGAGCAGCCAGGTGGACCACCCTGCTCAAGTGGTTGTCTTCAAACACCCGGCGGACGCCTTCCCGATCGGAAAGATCGACCCGGTCGAATTGAAAATGGGGGTATTTCTCAAGTCTGGCCAGGCGTGCCTCTTTCAACCGGATGTCATAGTAGGGATTGACATTGTCAATTCCTACGACATGCCGTCCATCCTGCAGGAGCCGCTCTGCCAAATGATACCCGATAAACCCTGCAGCGCCGGTCACCAGAACTGTTCTATCCTTCTCTTTCATAGGTACTTCACACACTCCAAAACACGGGTACGAAAATATGCAGCCACCGGCGGCGATGATGCTGGGCCGGTTCGGGCCGGTAGACGGTTTCCACCGGGATCATAACGTAAACATCCTGTATTATGGTCAGAAATTCAAGAATTCACAGCAACTTACGATAGGTGGGATCATACCATAAGTGTCGACAAGGTGTACAGCGCAAACCACGTGCGAGTTAGAGCATCATCAACATCGCTGAAAACATTTCATGCAATGTTCGGGCTGGATCCTGATCACTCATAGCCCGGATCACGAATTGGATCTGTGCCAATGTCCACCGTGAAGCGATCCAGCTGATTCAGGTCCTCAGGCAAGTCAAAAAAAACGATGAGAAACGGGATTTCATGGCCCGGAGGAATGGAGAGATCGACCGCATCGCTTCCTCCCGGGGTGGATAGGCGCTTTCGAATGGTAGCCGCATCCAGTTGTTTGAGCTCAAGATCTGACAATTCGGTTCCACTGGTAACGGTTTCTACCTTAAAGAAGTCCCAGCGATCAAAGAGTCTGCCGGTTACACGAACATCTTGCAACGTCTCTTGGGAAGCATTTTTCAAGCGACCCTTGATGACAAAAATGGGCCCCTCGATGTCATTCTGAATGACACCGCTGACCGACTGACTGTCCTGTACCACAACGCCGGTAGGAGCCTTTTGGACCGCTACGCCTGGCTGTTTCAGATAAGGGCCTCGTGTGCCCAACATGAACGCCAATAGGACCGCCAGCAGGAGCAGGATAACCAAAGCCAGCGTCGGCATTGGTAAAGTCAGTTTTTTTTGTCGAAAATCGGCAAACCGCCAAGGCAGCGTCGGATGGGATGAGGTCCACGACGGTGCCTGTTTAACATCTTTGGCCTCGGAGTCCCTGGCAGCACCGGCCTGGTCTTCTTTGGCCGAAGGGGCATCGTCAGGTATCGAAGTGTCGCCAGACTTCTGATCTGGGCCATTTCCGTAATCGGACCCCGTCGCCGTTTCCGCTACCGGTTCAACCCTGCTGTCATTGCTGAGGGCGATTAAAACTTCGGGAAAATTGAGATCCACATCCAATTCGACATGCTCCGAGGGCGTCACTTTCGAAGGGCTGGAATCTTCGATAGAATTGTCACCCGCGTCAGACACCACGACAGTTTCACGAACGACGGTGTTGGAAATGGATTCCTCCTCGGACTCCAACACGAATCCGAACTCGGCGGAGTCAATCTCGGCATCGTCCAAGGAATTCTTCCGATCCACAAGGGATTCGTCAAGCTCGACCTGGACGTCGGAGTCTTCCGTCCGGATCCGCTCCTCCGTATCGTTATCGGCAGCATCAGAATCCGAGAGCGATATCTTTTTAGTGGTAGAACAGGGTTTACCGCCGATGAGTGGCAGCTCTGTTTCTTCGTTGTCGTGAGAGCTGTTCAGAGTCTGTGACGCTGTGTCAGATTCGAGGGGTGTCTCTGTACGGTCGGCCTGGTCAATCAGATCGGCTTCGTCAGAAAAGGATACAGCCTCCTGGACAGGCTCCTCATGTGATTCAAAGCGATCACGGCCTGATCCATCATCCTGGACGGATTCCTCTCGGTTCTCTGCCGGGTTGTTTTTATCCTTTTCTTCCATGAAGAGAAGCCTGTTGAAAAATCATATGGATCATCACTTCGTCGCGAGCGAAACGCCCGGTTTTCTTACAATAAATAGCCTACATAGCGGTAAATTACAAGTCTGGTGCGGTAAATTACAAGTCTGGTGTCGATTTCGCCGGTTGAATCGCTGAACACTTGCTTCAGTTATCCGAGAAGTTATAGAGATTGCCATAATTGCGTTCCGATTGATTTTGCGTTCAACGTATTACCGCAAAGACGCCAAGGCCGCAGAGTAGATTTTGATTTTGCATTTCGCTGAGAGGGCGAAATGCAAAACGATCGCCTGTTACAACATTAATAATTTCAATATGTTTTTGAGGAGCTCTTTCCCAGAATCCCCCTCTCAGGGATTCTGGGAAAAATAGAATTCCTTTGCGCCCTTTGCGACTCGGCGGTCATCTTTTCTGTGTTTCTGCAAACGGAACATATTTATGACAACCACTATAACCCGAACCTTGCATGAACTCTATACCCGGTCCGTTCCGCCGGAAATACGACCCTCCGATGGACCGGTTACTTGACAGGTATCGGTAGATCGTGCAAACCTCCAGGAAAAGCCCCGCCAAGATTCGTGTCTACACACTCACAAAACGATTGAAGTGAAATATCATCGCCGATGCCAGCGGATGCGGCGAAAAAGTGCCATGGGCGAACGACTAATCTCCATAGAGGAAATATCGGGACCGGAGCAGGATGCCCTGGAGAAATTGCTCCTGTTGGTGCCTCCAAAACAGCGGCAGGATATTGAACTCCGTAGGCTGTTGCTGTTTCGTCTTCAGATTGACGGTTTCGACATCACCCGAAACTATCTAGTGGACAGGACAAGATCAGCAGATCGATGCGGTTTTTCCGGAAGGATTTACGACTACCTGAAGGATGACGACATTGAACGTTCCTGTCCAGTTGATGAATCGGCATTCGGTTGACTTGGATGCCATCGCGATCCTGAACATGAAAAAGCTTATTTCCAAACTACTCGGAAAGGAACGGAGGAAGTTCAAGCGGTTTTTCGTAGAGGAGCTGACCCCGATTTTCGCAAAAGATCCCAAACCTGAAGAAGCCGTCGTTGAGAACATTAGTATTGACGGCATCTGTATCAAATACTCCGGTGAAATCGAACTCACCGACGATGTTTTCAGCCTGGATATCAAGGCCAACGATGGGTTTTATTGGGGAAATATAACAGTTGAGCGCAAATCAGATTCCAAGATCCGGCCCGACCCCGAAGATCAACACGCTTATCGGCGCGTAAGGGGTCGTTTTTTCGAGCTCTCCAAAGTGCAACGCCTAAAACTCCAGAGTTTTCTGGACAGTTATGAGCGTAAGTTCTCTGCAGAATAACCTCCCCCTCCAGCAGTATCTTTGATCGGTTTTTAAGATCACGGCCAGCCATTCATTCCCTTTAGAAATATTGCGAAAACCAGCTTTATAGGGTATTATATGTGCTTAGTTCCTGTTGTGAAAGCGGTAAACCAGGGTACAGGGCGCATCCGGCAGACGCGTTATAAATGCCGGTCCATCGAGAACATGACGCCATGGATCCTTGGGCATTTCTAGTCGCCGCTTCTAATTCATGCGCTGATAGAAGGGAATTTGTATAGGCAGACGGTTACACTGTGACACAGCATAAATGAGGTCCGTACGACGTGCCAAACCAAGGCAAAAAACCGACCGAATCAACCGACTCCGACAAACAGATGGAAGACGACGATTTCTTCGACGAAATATCTTCCAAGCTCGACAGTTTAAAAAATCCTCCCACGGATTCGAAAGAAGCGGATCATGGTGTTGAACCGGCGTTGGGACCGCCGGATTCAGAATCAAATAAAGAAGCTCCCGTTAAAAAAAACCCCTCCACCAAAACCGGATTCATCAAAGAGGTTGTCCGACCAAAGCGCCGAGACATCCACAGAGAAGCAAGAGAAAAAGGCATCCGTACCGAGACCCAAACCCGTAGCCAAAAAACAGGCACCGGCCAGGTCGGATGCTAAACAGCTCTCCTCGGATAAGACCCGTACAGCAAAGACCAAACCGGCAAAAAAAGAACCGGGCACTCCGGAGAAACAACCCCATCAGCCTTTAAAAACACCCGGTCCGCCGCAGCCGCTTTCCGCAGAAAACGGCAGCGCCGTGGATTATGATGATTTCTTGGCGGATGTTTCCGAGGATATCGACAACGTCAAGGACCGTTTTGAGGGAACCGATGCAGACGCATCAGAGATCGTCGAGTATGAGCCGGATCAATGGTTTCTACCGGAGGAGGAAGAATATCCAGAGGCGCCCGAAGCGGTGGAGCCGACAACCCCGCCTAAGAAAACAAGTCCTGAAAAACAAGCTGATCCCGTAAAATCGGCAAAACCCGAAAAACCACCCAAGGCGAAGAAAAAAACTGCATCCCCTGCGACAGCGACCCAAAAACCAAAAAAACAATCGGAAAGACCTCCATCCCCATCGGCTGAGAAAAAATCAAAACCGGTTTCGAAGAAACCCCTGACACAAAGGCCGATTCCATCCGCTGGAGAAACCAAACCAAAGGATCAGAAGCCTCCGAAGCCACCGGCGGATGCAAAAGCAAAGAAACCACTGCGCCCAGCCATTGAGAATCTGGAAGAGCTTTATGAGGATGCTATTGCCCAGCATCTTGCCGATGAAACGCCCACCCGTCCATCACGCCGCATTTCGGCCAAATTCCTCCTGGGCGGCATATTCACCATAGTTCTACTACTGGCCGCCGGGTTCTTGATAATGAAGGATCCGTTTGGTCTCTTTGAACCGGATTCGGCATCAACATCGGTTGCCCAGAAACCACCCGATGCTCCTCCCGGTTCAGGCCCTGTCTACAAGGTGCCTTCACCCCCTTCACCATCTCCTGCCAAAACGCCCGGGGAAGAGGAAATAAGTCAAGCTGTCAAGATAACGAACCCTCAAACGCCGTCCCCTATTGCCGTACAAGAACCTCAACCGGCCCCCAAGACAGCCGTGACCGTTCCTCAACAACCCCAGGCGGGAAAAGATCCGGGGACATCGACATCGGAAACGGAACCAACGGTCGTATCGACTCCACCCCAGCCGGCTAAGGCGGAACCATTCAGCCGGCCACTTCCGGAACAGAAGGGAACTGCTCCTCAGCCTCGAACGGATACCCAGGTGGCAATGGCACAGCCAGTACGGGTAGAAACGGAAGCATCTCCGGCGGCAACCCAGGATAAGCCGATCCAGCCCGAAACCTCTGCTGAGCCAAAACCGGTTCCAATCGATGAACAGGTCAAGGTGTTCCTGGAAAAGTGGGCTGCGGCCTGGGAAGCGACAGCCGGTCCGGACGGAAATTTTTCGGCATACGAGAGCTGCTATTCTGACAATTTCATGGCACGGGGGATGGACAAAACAGCCTTTATTCAGGATAAGCAGGTGAAAAACAAACGGAAGAAATGGATCACGATCGGTGTACAGGACATCTCCGTAAAAGAGATAGGGGCACCGAACCGCGTCAAGGCAAGCTTTACTCAGGATTATAGCTCCTCTAATTACTCATCGTCATCACCAAAAACCCTAGTCCTGGCAAACGAACCTGGGGGCTGGAAAATCATCGGTGTCAGCCCGTAGCAGAAATGACGATAACTTTATCTTTCCATGACCACACGTAAACCTTTACTCATCCAAAAGGACCGGAGGGGAGTCGGAAGAATCCCGGCACGGGATTTCTTGACTCCGACTCTTCGATGGCCTGGTGCACCTGACCAGGTAGAGTTGATCAATATCAGTATCGGAGGATTGGCACTGGAGTACACAAAGAGTATAGCGGCGGTAAGAGATGTCTTCGAGATCGATCTACAGACGCCGGACGGCTTTACTGTAAAGAACCTACCGTTTGAAAAGCTCGATGAGCAGACCATTGAAACAGAAGACGGTAAATTCGAAACCACGATACGGGGCCGGTTCCTTGATCTTCCAGACGATAAATTAAAGCAGTTAAAAAAGATTGTTTATCATAGCTACCAGCATCACATTAGCCGAACGGCCCAGGCAGACTCACCTCCGAAGAATCCGGGCGTCGTTAACCATCCGAATCAAATATCCACTCGAGAGCAAACCGTATCGGAAGATGTGGTCCCCATCTGCTCATCATGCAAACGGATCAGGGATCCGCACGGAACCTGGCACACAATTGAAGATTATATTCAGTCGCACCAGGAAGTAAATTTCAGCCATAGCATCTGCCCCCACTGTGCGCCCAAGATGTACCCCTGGATCACAAAGGAGGGCTGAGATCAACCCCATCGCCGTTTGTTTTGTCCCTTTTTTTCCTTAAAATTGAGGAATTTGTGTTACATTTTGCAAATCTGTAGAATTTCCCGCCTAGTTACTTTTTCCTAGCCTAACTTAATATCCCAATAAATATCAGATAGTTTTAACATTAACCGGATGGGCATGGGTTTTGCTAGAATCATTTACCTAAGCAGAGGCTGTATTCGTGCGCCCAAACGGCACCATTGCCCGCGGGCAATGCTTTAGGAACAGTAACAGAGAGGTAACACTCTGGCCTCCGATAGACGAAAGGTGCCACGATACCACGTTGAGGAAGGCGCGATCATCATCTACGATCAGCCCACTGACCGGGAAATCGGTGTGGTGATTGACCTCAGCCAGAAGGGGCTCGCATTCGAATATTTTGACGTCGGAGCGCCCATCCCCAGTCAAGGAGAGTTCAATCTTCTGGTGTGGGATTACGACTTCTATATTAGAAAGGTGCCTTACCGGATTATCTCCAATTTCCTGATTCAAACCAGAGAGCATACCCCGATTCCAATTGCGCGGTGCTCCGTTGAATTTGACAATTTGAGCTCCGAAAAACAGCAGGAGCTGCAATCATTTATCAACTTTTTTTCAGGAGAAACGGAAGCCTCCTCCGACGATGAGTGAGTCCACGAAACCCTCCCCTGCCTCTTGCACAAAACCACATGACTCATATATGACGGCAAGAAAGCCACTGTTTAATCGGAGTCCGGTCAAATCATGTCCGCAATCAAACATTTCTTCTGGATTGGGCTGTTGGCAGGTTGCTTGATACTGTTCTTTGTCGGCGGCCCGGATTACTATGCGCCGCGCTCTTTGAAGGCGACCTGGAATTTAGGCCACATCCTCTTCTTTTCCATTCTACCTTTTTATCTGTTCAGGGTTATTAAATTGCCGGATTCCTTTGTTTCTCATCTGCTTGCCGTGCTCCTATTGTCAATCGTTGTGGGGGGCGCAATTGAGCTGATCCAAAGCAGGTTTATCCGGTCGCCGGATCTAGGAGATTTGCTTAGGAACGGGATTGGCGGTTTGGTGTATCTGTTCTTCTTATGGCCCTCCAGCATACGAATCCCAAAAAAGCGACTGATCTTCATGAAGTCGGTGACGATCGCCTTGATTGCGACTCAGCTGGTTCCTGTCGCTATCACGCTGACCGACGAGCATCTTGCCCGGAAGCAATTCCCATCGCTATCCGGGTTTGAAACCCCTTTTGAATTAAATCGATGGAGCAAGAAGGAACGGATTGTATTCGACAAAGATGTGAAGATGGAGGGAAACGCCTCCATGCGAGTCCAGCTTACCACAGAGACCTATTCCGGCGTATTCTTGGAATACATCCCCAGGGATTGGAGTGGGTATCGATGGCTGCAATTCAGCGTTTATAATCCGACAAACCAGGAGATAAATCTGACATGCCGGGTACACGACAGACAACACACGAATGGGATTCAACGGTATGGGGACAGGTTTAACAGGTCGTTCTCTTTTAATAAGGGGTGGACCACTATCCGTATCCCGTTAACAGATATTGAAAACGCCCCGTCAAACCGAAAGATGGATATGCAGCGGATTTACGGCCTCGGCATATTCGCAACCCGGCTAGGCGCACCGAAAACGATTTATATTGATAATGTCAGGCTGACGATCTGTCACCTGCCAATTTCGTACCTGGTTTGCCGATCTATTGTCACCATCGGTTTGTGTTTTATATTGAAACAGTTAGTAATTCGTTAATCATAACGTTTTCACGGAATTGGAAGATTCATGGGGCCTTAGAGCATAACATTATCCTTACAGAAAGACGTGAACATGCCGCCGAACCCAATAAACACCGACGAGATCGATCAGGAAAATCGGGAGTGGCTCGAATCCCTGGACTACATCTATAAAAGTCAGGGATCCGAACGGGTACGCGATTTACTGGGCCTGCTTCGAGCCCATGCCCTAGAGCGGGGCGTTCAGTTGCCCTTTACGGCCAATACCCCCTACGTCAATACAATACCTGTAGAAAAAGAACCGGTGTTTCCGGGGAGCCGGGAAATTGAGCGTCGTATCAAAAGCATAATCCGCTGGAATGCCATGGCCATGGTAGTCCGGGCCAATAGGGAGCATTCGGGAATCGGCGGGCACATCTCCACCTACGCTTCGAGCGCCACCCTGTTTGAAATCGGATTTAATCACTTTTTCAGAGCAAAATCCGCAAAACACCCTGGTGACATCGTCTTTTTCCAGGGCCACGCCGCTCCCGGTATCTATGCACGAGCCTTTCTGGAAGGCCGCCTGGACGAGGCACACCTGGATAACTTCCGCCGGGAGCTTCAACCGGATCCGGGCTTGTCTTCCTATCCGCACCCCCATCTCATGCCCGAATTCTGGCAATTCCCCACCGTCTCCATGGGCTTGGCATCGATTATGGCGATCTACCAGGCCCGGTTCGCGAGGTACATGGAAGACCGTGGGCTGATCGATCCGTCCGATCAGAAAATATGGGCCTTTCTTGGCGACGGAGAACTTGACGAACCCGAATCCCTCGGGGCCATCACCCTGGCCTCCCGGGAAGCACTGGACAACCTGATATTCGTCGTCAATTGCAACCTTCAGCGCCTTGATGGCCCGGTCCGGGGCAACGGAAAAATCATCCAGGAGCTGGAAGCGGCGTTTCGCGGGGCAGGCTGGAATGTCATTAAAGTCATATGGGGGGATGACTGGGATCCCCTCTTGGCCGAGGATACCAACGGACTCCTGGTTCGCCGATTGGAAGAAGTTCCCGACGGTCAGTATCAGAAATATTCGGTGGCGGATGGCGATTACATCCGTAAGGACTTCTTCGCAAAACATCCCGAACTAGAAGAAATGGTCCGCCATTACTCCGATGAGCAACTGCAAAAGCTTCGGCGGGGCGGCCACGATCCCCAGAAAGTATTCGCCGCATATTCTGCAGCAGTGGCCCATGCCGGATCTCCGACGGTGATCCTGGCCAAGACCATCAAAGGCTACGGCCTGGGTGAAGCCGGTGAGGGGCGCAATGTGACCCACCAGCAGAAAAAACTCAATGAGCAGGAGCTCCGGCATTTTCGCAGCCGCTTTGGAATTCCCATTCCCGACGAAGCCATCGCTGAAACACCGTTTTACCGGCCGGCGCCGGACAGTGAGGAAATAAAATACCTGAAGGAACGGAGACGGAAGTTAGGAGGATCTTTTCCGACGCGCAGCGAATCCGTACCCGTGTTCCGCCCTCCCGGAGAAGCTCTCTACACTGAATTCATGGCGGGTTCGGGGAAACGCGCGGTGGCCACCACCATGGTCATGGTCCACCTGCTGGGAAAACTGCTGAAAGATAAAAAACTGGGGAAATACATTGTACCCATTGTGCCCGACGAAGCCCGAACCTTCGGTATGGAATCGCTGTTTCGCAAGATCGGCATTTACTCCCGCAGTGGCCAAATCTACGAACCGGTGGACAAGGAAACCCTGCTCTACTACCGGGAGGCGACGGACGGGCAGATCCTGGAAGAAGGCATCACCGAAGCGGGGGCCATGTCCTCATTCATCGCCGCCGGCACGGCCCACTCGACCCACGGTGTAAATATGATCCCGTTCTTTTTCTTTTATTCCATGTTCGGCTTTCAGCGGGTCGGAGATCTCATCTGGGCCGCCGGCGATGCGCGCACCCGGGGATTCCTGTTGGGGGCCACATCCGGGCGGACCACCCTTGCCGGAGAAGGGCTTCAACATCAGGACGGACACAGCCACATCCTGGCCTATCCAAACCCCTCCCTGAAAGCCTATGACCCGGCTTTCGCTTACGAAGTCGCTGTTATTGTTCAGGACGGGCTCCAGCGTATGCTGGAAACCGGCAAGAATGTAATCTATTACGTGACCATTATGAATGAGTTTTATAAGATGCCTCCCAAGCCGGATGGGGTGGACGAAGCGATCATAAAAGGGCTCTATAAGTTCCGTCCCTCGGAAAACAAAAAAACGAAGATCAAGGCGCATCTGCTCGGAAGCGGCGCAATTCTCAATCAGGCCCTCGAGGCTCAGGAAATTCTGGAAAACGAATATGGCGTGGCCGCCGATGTATGGAGTGCAACCAGCTACAAGGCCCTCTATTGGGATGCCGTAGATACCGAGCGATGGAACCTGTTGCACCCAACAGAAGCCCCTCGACAGTCATTTCTTGAAACACAACTTGCCAACGAACGGGGCTGCTTTGTGGCGGCCTCCGATTATCTCAAAGTCCTTCCCGGATCCATTGCGAAGTGGGTGCCCGGTCCGATGGTGCTCCTGGGTACCGACGGATATGGTAGAAGCGATACACGGGAATCCTTGCGGGATTTCTTTGAAGTGGATGCACGGCATATTGTGTTTGCCGCACTGAGCACCCTGGCCCGTGAGGGGCGAGTGAGTACCGACGTGGTAAACGCCGCGATTAAAAAACTAGACATTCATACGGAACGGAGAAATCCGTTGTTTCTTTAAGACATCCAACGGAGATGCGAACATCACGAAAGCATATCCTATTCCCTGTTTGGAAGAGGCCGTTATCGCTTTAGCACATCGAAAATACTCTGTGCTCTCTGCCTGCCCGACCTCCTGTGGGGTCGAAGCCTTGAGGCGAAGCCCCAAGCTTCAGCGATGGAGGGTGTCTCTGTGGTGAATTATTTATATTAAGGATCTGATATGATAGTAGAAATCAGAATTCCTGAGATTAGCGAGAACGTTGAATCAGGAAAGGTCGTGAGCGTACTGGTACAGGTCGGCGACGTGGTCGAAGTCGACGATGTGCTGATCGAGCTGGAGACGGAGAAGGCGGTCGTGGAAATTCCATCGACCGTCAAAGGTAAGATTGCCGAGATGCTCGCCGAAGAGGGAGAAGAAAAAAATGTCGGAGACGTGATCGCTAGAATCGAAACCGAAGCGGAAGTTTCCGACGAAGCCGCAGCCGTAGAAACCGCTGAAAAGAAAAAAGCCGATCAGGCGAAAACACCTCCTGTCGAGGCTGAAGATAAACGACCTGAACCTGTGGATGTTCAGCGAGAGGCTGAAGTAAAAATGCCGAAAGTTGAAACACCACTCATACCCAAAGAAGAGAAACCGCCGTCACCCGAACCGGGGCCCGTGGTGCCGGCATCGCCCTCTATTCGGCGTCTGGCGCGGGAGTTGGGGGTCGATTTGGTTTCCGTGATCGGCAGTGGCCCGCGCGGTCGGATTACCGAATCCGATGTGAAAGCCCATGTCCGGCAGGCGGCAACCAGAGGTGGCACAGGGCCGGTGTCAGTAAGCGGAGAGCCGTCCCTCCCGGATTTCAGTCGATGGGGAGACATCGAGACGGTCGAACTTCCCACGGTCCGGAGGGTTGTCGCCGAAAGCGTCACGACATCCTGGCATACCATCCCACACGTCACGCAGTTCGATCGAGCGGACATTACCCATCTTAACGAGTTTATCGAGAAAAATGGGAAAAAGGCCGCATCAAAAGGCGTCAAGCTGACCGTTACCGCCATCCTGACCAAAGTCTGCGCCGAGGCACTTAAACAGTTCCCTCGATTCAATGCCAGCATCGATGTGACCAACCGGAAACTGGTTTACAAGCACTACCGCCACATCGGCATCGCGGTAGACACAGAAAACGGTCTGCTCGTGCCGGTGCTCCGAAACGCCGATAAGAAAGGTATTCTGGATATCGCAGGGGAAATTGCGGACATGGCCGAGCGTGCGAGGTCACGCAAAGTCAGACCCGATGAGTTGGAAGGCGGGACGTTCACGCTCTCCAATCAAGGCGGCATCGGCGGCACCAATTTCACGCCGGTGGTGTTGTGGCCCCAGGTGGCGATCCTCGGTGTCAGCCGGTCTTCTGTTGAGCCGGTGATGATGGACGGAAATTTTGAACCGCGGACCATGCTGCCGCTGTCCCTCTCCTACGATCATCGCATGATCGACGGCGCAGATGCCGCCCGATTCATGCGCTGGATCTGCGACAGCCTTGAACAGCCCTTCACAATGATGCTTTGATTTGTTGTTGCATATACCGTACCTTTCATTACTGATCTAGTTATATTCACATTATAGTAACATCATGAGATGTAATAGGGTTTCAAGGGGCCAAGGATTCCAGGATTCAAGTGAACTGCGAAAAAACTGAAAGGAGTTTGATGTTTGGCAAAAGTCATACGAACTCTCTGTGAAAATCTTTGCAGAATTAAAACGGATGTTAAAAGCATCTATTAAACCCTTATAAAACAATCCTTTGAACCACCCTCGAACCCTTGACTCCTCGAATCCTTGAATCCTTATATTCAAGAACTCTGAAAAAGAACTGATCGAAGTAAATTAATGGTAAGGCAAAATATCCAACAATAGGGGAAAAATTATGGCCGAAAAGCAAACTCAGGTCGCCGTCATCGGTGCGGGACCAGGCGGATATGCCGCGGCGTTTCTCGCCGCCGATCTCGGAATGGACGTATCCTTGATCGATCCTGATGTGAATCCGGGCGGCGTGTGTTTGTACAGGGGCTGTATCCCGTCCAAGGCCCTCCTCCATGCCGCCAAGGTGCTCGCCGAGATCAACGATGCCAAGGAGTGGGGCCTGAGCGTATCCGGTCTTGAGGTGGATCACAACAAGCTTCGTGAATGGAAGAACAACATCGTCTCGAAGATGACCGGCGGCCTGGGTCATTTGGTCAAGAAGCGGAAAATCAGCTATCTTCGCGCAAGAGCTGTTTTTAAAGACTCCCGAACTCTCGAGGTTGCCCCGATCGACGGCGATACCTACTCCCTGGTCTTTGATAACGCCATCATCGCCACCGGCTCGAGACCGATCACCATCCCTCCCCTTGAGGTGGCGTCAGACCGCTTGATCAACTCTACGGGAGCGCTCGACCTTGAAACCATACCCAAAAACCTTCTGGTTGTCGGAGGCGGGTATATCGGCGCGGAACTCGGATCCGTTTACGCGGCACTCGGCTCAAAGGTTACCATCGTTGAAATGACGGCAGGCCTTCTACCTGGAGTGGATCGTGACCTGGTCCGGATGCTCAAAAAACGGCTCGATGAGAGTCTTGAAGCGATCCTCTTGAACACCACGGTCAAAGAGGTAAAAACCCAGAAAAAAGGGCTGAAGGTTGTCTTTGAGAGCGAAGAAAAAGACCCGGAATCACGGCTGTTCGATCGGATTCTGGCGTCGGTGGGAAGGCGACCGAACTCTGAACATCTGGGTTTGGAGAACACCGGCATCGAAACTGGGGCACAGGGCTTCATCAAGGTAGATCCGCAGCGCAGAACATCTGAGAGTCATATCTTTGCCATCGGGGATGTGGCCGGTGAACCCATGCTGGCCCACAAGGCGACCCACGAAGGCCGAATCGCCGCTGAGGTCATCGCCGGTCGGGACGTGATTTACGAGCCGTCGGCCATCCCTGCGGTGGTATTTACCGATCCGGAAATCGCCTGGGCCGGTTTGACCGAAACCGAAGCCAAAGCGCAGAGCAAGACCATCCAGGTGAGCCGGTTCCCCTGGGGGGCTTCCGGACGGGCGGCCACGTTGGGCCGTAGTGAAGGGTTGACCAAAGTCATCGTCGATCCGGAAACCGATACCGTTCTTGGCGTGGGAATCGTCGGCCCGGGTGCCGGGGAAATGATTGCAGAAGGAGTCCTGGCGCTTGAAATGGGGGCCAAAGCGGTTGATCTCGGTTTAACGATACATCCCCACCCCACCCTTTCCGAAACCATCATGGAGGCGGCCGATGCCATTCATGGTACCGCCACCCACATATACCGCCCGAAGCGAAAACGGAAAAGGCACCCATAGCCAAGGCCCAGCGCAGAGCACGGCACCATACGTAGGGGAATTCTATCCGGCCGGCCAAGTTTGTGACGGATCGGAACACCTGGCCCCATTAGGGATTATTCTTAATGAATTCAAGTAGAAATATTGGAAGGAAGCCTATTCGGCGGGGAAATTTGTCCCAATCCCCTCCAGCTTTGGTGCCGGCGCCCGGCCAAGACCAGGGTCTGCTGCTTCAATAGGCCTTGACAGAAATGAGTCCATCTTCAATTAATAGCCGTATCCAGGACTTGATCCAGAGGTAAAATCGCTATTAAATTTTCGGTATTGATCTCAATCAGTTGGGATTCATACACTAAAATAAAGATCTTCTCTCGAGTTGTTTTCGGCTTTAACGGTGGCCTTTCGCCAAAACTGTTTCACCTCACCAGGGTCCCTTTCGACGAACGATTTTCCTCTTCTCTAGTCACCGGGCATACATTTTGCATAACGAAGGGAGTTTCTGGTAGAACTCCGTTTTTTTGTTTTTTCTATGTGAAGGAGCACACATGGTCCAATACGAACCACTTAAGCGGACTATCGGTACATGCAAAGACCATGATCGTCAGGTGGCGACCGTCTGCCAGGAGTGCGCCGTCGGCTGCGGCCTGACCGCCTACGTAAAAGACGAAGGCATTGTGGATGTGCAAGGCCGCGAGGATCACCCCATCTCGAAGGGGCGCCTGTGTCCCAAGGGCTCGGCATTCGTGCAGGGACTGACCCATTCCCAGCGCATCACGATTCCGGCCTTCCGGAACACGATCACGCGCGGTTTCGAATCTGCCTCCAGCTGGGAACATGCCCAGGATCAATTGGCCGAGCGATTACGACGGCTCCAGGAAAAGCATGGCCCAGAGTCCTTGATTATCGGCTGTGATCCGGAAGCCGGGCTCGATTTTTATTTGGGCGCCCGCCGCTTTGCCCGTCTCTGGGGAACTCCCCACGTGTATCACCCCTGGGAAGAGATGGAACCATACACCCGCCAGGTATGGGAAGTGCCTGTTTCGTCGAGCTCCCGATGGATGGAGAGTCGCTGTTTATTGCTGGTCGAAGCGGACCTGGCGGTGACCCATCCAGTGGCATTTGGCCGAGTGCTCGATGCCCAACGTCACGGCACCAAACTTATCGTCGCGGATTCGCGATACACCGCCACTATGGCCAAAGCGGACCTGGCGGTGCGCCTTCAGCCGGACACCGGAAATATACTTGGCCTGTACCTCGTGAAACAACTCCTTGAAGAAGCCCTTGTAGACCAGTCGGCCATTGAAACAGGGTTTGACCCAACCGACAATTGGCCGGCCCCGTTTGAGCGTCTGGTCTGGGACGACATTGAAAAAGACACCTACCTATCACGTGAAACGATCCTCAACCTCGGCCGGTATCTATCCAGCAAACACCCCACCACCGTTATCACCGGAAAACGGTTGGCGAACACTTCGAATTTGGATATCTGGCGAACACTGACTACCGCCATGGGGTGGATCGGCAGGCCCGGCGGCGGCTGGTATCCACTGGATGCCGGTATTCCCAAGTTTCAAGTGGATACCGACATCGAGGAACCGGCGGTCGAAAACTTTTCACCGCGATTGGCACCGTTTCCCTACCAGAACAGAGCAGACACCCAGGAGGATCTCTCGTTTAAGGCACTGATCGGTTCCGGCAATTGTTTGGAGGATTTTTTCCTGCCGGTCCAAAGGCAGTCTCCGAAAATGGAGCTGATCGTCCACTTTGGCGCCTTTCCGAACGAGACCTGCCAGAAGGCCCACATGGTATTTCCGGCGGCAGCCTGGTCGGAACGAGACGGCCTGTGCTGGAGCATGGACCGCGCCTTGCAGTGGGCCCCGGGAGTGTTGCCCCCGGCCGACGCCGCCCGGTCTGGCCTGGGCTTCTGGGCCGGTTTAGCCCAGCGCTTCGGCTGGGACGAACATTTTCCTTGGATCCGAAAAGACGGCCGAGCCGATCGGTTTGGCTTTTACACCTGGTTACTCAAGCGGGATTCCCAAACTGCGTCCTGCGATCTGGCTCAGCTGCGCGACAATGAAGGATTGTTTTTCTGGCCGGACAATGCACAACTCCCCGGATCCGGAGAACAAACGGGATTTTACACCGAAAGCGGCCGTATCGAACCGGCAACCGCGCCTCCGCCATTGGCCACAGAAGACACTCTCGGCGGCGACTATCCGTTATTTTTTCTATCGACCCGGATCGTCAGCCGCGGCAACGACGCAGGCAACTGGTGGCCCTGGACCGCGGAACTGGAAGATATCGATGCCATCCAGATCCACCCGGACACTGCCGGTGTCCTGGGCATCGAGAACGGCGACGCGGTCGTGGTCAGCTCCCCGAAGGGATGCCTACAGGGACGTGCATGGCTCAGCCGAATGGTGGATCGCCGGATGGTTTGGTCCCCCCGGCGACTGGAGGGGGATCGCGTGTTGATACTCAAAAGTGGGCAAACCGAAGACGAGGCCCTTAACCGTTTAAGAGAGATTTCCCAATGAGCACCAAACGTACCCATGCCCTGATGATCGAATCTTCCCGTTGCATGGGCTGCCAGAGTTGCGAGGTGGCCTGCAAGCTGGAGCATGATCTACCGGCCGGTCCCCGGCCGGTCAAAGTCATCCAGATTGGACCGCTCCAGACCGACGAGGGTCTTTCCATGCGGTTCGAAACGGTCACCTGCTACCACTGCGACCGGGCGGCTTGCGTGGCCGCTTGCCCAACGGGTGCCATGCAAAAACGGGCCGATGGGATTGTTTTTTCAGATCCAGAGCTTTGCATCGGCTGCCAAACCTGTGCCGTGGCCTGCCCCTTTGGTGTACCCGAACTGAACCCGGCCACGGGCAAGATTGCCAAATGTGACGGCTGTCGGGACCGTGTGGATCAGGGGCTCTGGCCTTCCTGTGCCCTTAAATGCCCCAGCGGCTGCCTGAGTTTCGGGGCACCCATGCGGGTGGTTAATGATCTGCGCACCCGGGAAGCACTCACCATCGTCCGAACGCTCGCCGTCCGATAGGAAATGAACATGCACCGACTAAAAGGAATTCCGGAAGAACGGCGTTTTCTAGAAGACGTCATCGAAAAAAGCGGCCAGAACCTGCTGGAATGCCTCCAGTGTGGCAAGTGTACCGGCTCCTGCCCCATCAGTTCGCAAACAGTGGGCGGCCCCCGGAAATTGATCGCCCGCATTCTGCACGGGATGGAGGATGCTGCACTGGAAGACCCCACCTGGTGGTACTGCGTCAGCTGCGGGACCTGCGCCAACCGCTGCCCGGTGGAAATCAACATGTACAAGGTGGCGACAGCGCTCTGCGAAATGGCCGAAGCGAACGAGGTGGTCCCCTGCGAACCGGCCATCCACCGCTTTGAGGAGCTGTTTCTCAAATCGGTCCGAAAGCATGGGCGCGTGCAGGAGCTGAAAACGGTCATGCAGTTTAACATAAGCAGGCTGCAACCGTTTAAAGATGCCAAAAAGGGGCTCCAGCTCATGCTCAAAGGCGCCATATCACCGGTTCAGTTCATCAAGGGCGGTGCCAAAGATCCCCGTGTGGCAGACATATTCACCCGCATCGAGCAAATAAAGCAGGGAGAAAAGGCCCATGAAAGTTAGCTACTACCCCGGTTGCTCCCTGGAAGTAACCGCTAAACCCTATGACACGTCGACCCAGCAGGTCTGCCGCAGCCTGGGCGTGGAGCTGGAGGAGGTTCCCCAGTGGTGCTGTTGCGGCTCGTCACCGGCGCTGAAAATGGACGGATTGCTGTCCACCGCGCTGTCGGCCCAGAATCTGGTCCATATCGAGAGCCAGTCCGTGGACAAAGTGGTCATTCCCTGCCCCTTCTGTTTTCGACGATTACTGAGCGCCCAGGAGGAAATCGAGGCCGATGAGGATCTGAAGACAAACGTTCAGGATGTGATTCAGGCCGACATCGCCGGCCAGCTGGATATCCAGAACCTGCTCGGCTTCCTGCGCTATGAGATCGGCCTGGAAAGCATACGGGAAAAAGTCGTCCGCCCGCTCAGCGGGTTGCGTCTGCTGACCTACTATGGCTGCTATCTGGTCAAACCGAGTGGTGTTACCCATTACGATGACGGCGAATATCCGGTGTCCATGGACGAAGTATTGGAAGCCCTGGGCGCCGAAGTTCTGAACTGGGATTTTAAAACCGAATGCTGCGGGGCCGGTTTGTCTTTGAGTAAAACCGAAACCGTAGTCGAGTTATCGGGCCGGATAATGCGTGAGGCCAGGTTCAAGAACGCCGATGCGCTGGTGGTGGCCTGCCAGCTCTGTCAGGCCAACCTGGACATGCGCCAGGAAGAAATCGGCAAGGCTGAAAGTACGGATATGGCCATTCCGATCATTTACTTTACCCAGCTCATGGGATTGGCCTTCGGATTGCCGGCCAAACAACTGGGTTTGAACCATCATCTGATCGATCCTATATCGCTGCTGAAGCACAAAGGGTTAACCGAATGAAGAAAAAAGTTGGGGTATATATCTGCCAATGCGGCACGAATATCGCCGGCAAGGTCGATACAGAGAAAATCGCCGAAGAACTCGGTACCGACGACTGCGTGGCTGTTTGCCGCACGTATAAATACATGTGCTCGGAACCCGGACAGAAATTGATCCGGGATGATATCGAAGAACTGGGCCTGGATCATGTGGTGGAAGCGTCGTGCACACCCAAAATGCATGAACCCACGTTTCGCAACGCCTGCAGCCAGGCCGGCATGAATCCGTATATGTTCGAGATGGTCAATCTCCGCGAACACTGTTCGTGGGTGTCTGAAGACCCGGACGCGGCCACCGGCAAGGCCAAGGATCTGGTCCGCGGCGGAGTGGCCCGGGTGGTCCACCACGAACCCCTGCGGGGTTCCCGAAAACCGGTACATCCCACCGCCATGGTGGTCGGTGGCGGCATCGCCGGTATTACGGCCGCGTTGAAAATCGCCAATGCCGGATACCAGGTGCACCTGGTGGAAAAGGATGAAATTATCGGCGGCCGCATGGCCCAGTTCGATAAAACGTTTCCGACCCTGGACTGCGCCGGCTGCACCCTGACACCGAAGACCAGCGAGGTGGGCCGCCATCCCAATATCGAGATTATGACCAAGTCCCAGGTGGAAAGCATCAGTGGATTCGTGGGCAATTTCAAAGTCAAGGTCCGCCAGCAGCCCCGCTATGTGAGTCTGGAAAAGTGTACCGGATGCGGAGATTGCCTGCCAGTCTGCCCGGTAAATTTCGACAGCGACTTCGAAGAAGGCATGACCACGCGGCATCCCGTAAGCCGCCCGTTTCCCCAGGCCATTCCCAACACGTTTTCCATACTGCGCGCCGGCGCCCCGCCCTGCGAGTTCAACTGCCCGGCCGGGGTCAATGCCATGGGGTATATGACTCTCGCCGGGATGGAAAAATATGAAGAGGCCCTGGCACTGGTACGGGAACATATGCCCTTTGCTGCCATCTGCGGCCGCATTTGCTTCCACCCCTGTGAAACCGCCTGCAAACGGGGACAGATTGACAGCGCCCTGTCGATCTGCGCCACCAAGCGGTTTCTCGGTGACTGGGAATTAGCCCGGAATGAATTCAACCATCCGCCCATAAAAGAATCCCGGGACGAGAAGGTGGCCATTATCGGTTCCGGCCCGGCCGGTCTTTCGGCCGCATACTATCTGGCCTTGGAGGGGTATTCGGTCACCATTTTCGAAAAACTGCCCGTGGCCGGCGGCATGCTGCGCGTAGGCATTCCGGATTATCGCCTTCCTGCATCGATCGTCGCCCGGGAAATCCAAAACCTTGCAAGCATGGGCATCACCATCACCACCGGCATATGTTTTGGCAGGGATATCACTTTCGAATCTCTGGAGGCCGATGGGTTCAAAGCGGTTTTCATGGCCTCCGGACTGCACGCCGGCCGCAGGTTGGGCGTTCCCGGGGAAGATCTGGACGGTGTATTGGAAGGGGTGGCTTTTCTCCGCGGTGTGGCTCTGGAGCGGGATATCGCTTTGGGATCCAAAGTGGTGGTTGTCGGCGGCGGGAACGTGGCTGTCGATGTGGCCCGAACCGCCCGCCGTCTCGGCAGCGGGGATGTCCCGTGCGAAGTGTCCATGGTCTGTCTTGAAACAGAAGAGGAAATGCCGGCCTGGGAAGAAGAAATCGAAGCGGTCCGAGAAGAAGGCATCGAGATCATCACCTGCTTCGGCCCCAAGCGATTCCTGGAACACAACGGCCGGATAAGCGGCATTGAATTCAAACGGTGCACCTGCGTATTCGACGATCAGTGCTGTTTCAACCCCCAGTATGACGAAAACGACGTGCAGATCTTAAAAGCCGACACCGTTATCACGGCGATCGGCCAAGGGCCGGATGCCTCGTTTTTAGCCGGTTTGCAGCTGGAAACCGATCGTGGGGGAATGATCGTCACCGACGCCGACACGCTGGCCACCTCTCGGCCCGGGGTGTTTGCCGGAGGCGACTGTACCCTGGGTGCGGCCAGTTTTGTCGAGTCCGTGGCCCATGGCAAACAAGCCGCCGAGTCGATCCACAGCTACCTGAAATACGGGGGGCTGAAAGAAGTCAGGCCCCGGGAGCGGGCCATGGACCCGGAGCTGACCGCCGAGGAACGCCGCCGGGCCAAACCCATCGAGCGGCAACCGATGCCGCATTTGGCCGTGGAACAGCGTGCCGGCAATTTCGACGAAGTCGACCTTGGCCTGAGCGCCGAAACGGCCAGTGCAGAGGGCCAGCGCTGTCTGCATTGCGGCCTGTGCTGCCAGTGCGGCGAGTGCGCCCGCGCCTGCGGTCCCCAGGCCATCGATCTGACCGAAACCGAACGCATTCATGAAATCGATGTCGGCGCGCTGATCGTTGCCACCGGCATAGATGTCTTTGACGCGGTAAAGTACCCCGAATATGGCTACGCAAAATACCCGGACGTGATCACCAACCTGCAGTTCGAACGGATGTGCAACGCCTCCGGCCCCACCCACGGCAAGGTGCTCAAACCCAGTGACGGAGAAGTTCCCCAGAGCGTTGTATTCATTCAGTGCGTCGGCTCCCGGGACCGGGCCAAAGGATACGAATACTGTTCCAAGGTCTGCTGCATGATCAGCGCCAAACAACTGCGGATCTTCAAGCATCACAATCCGGACGGTCAGGCCTACGTGTTCTACATCGACAACCGGGCCGGCGGCAAAGGGTATGAAGAATTTATGCGGCAGGCCATTGAAGAGGACAACGCCCAGTACATCCGGGGCCGAGTGGCCAAAGTCTTTCAGGAAGGCGGCCGCCTGGTCGTGCGCGGAGAAAACAGCCTGGTGGGTGGCCCGGTTGAAGTCGAAGCCGACCTGGTTGTATTGGCCACAGGCCTGGTGCCCCAGTCGGATTATATGACCGTGGCTCGGGCCCTGAATCTGGCCACGGACAAATACGGTTTTTTCATCGAAGCCCATCCCAAGCTGGGACCGGTGGAGACCTCCTTGGCCGGAATTTTTCTGGCCGGCGCCGCCCAGGGCCCCAAAGACATTCCCGAATCGGTGGCCCAGGGGGCGGCGGCCGGAGCCGAGGCACTTTCGCTGTTCGGCATGGGCGAAGTGGAAGTGGAACCTACCGTGGCCGGGGTCAACGAGAGGCTCTGCACCGGCTGTCGGACCTGTGAAGGCCTGTGTCCATACAATGCCGTGACATTCAGCGACGAAAGCAAAACTGCCGCCGTGAACGAAGCCCTGTGTCAGGGCTGCGGCACCTGCGCGGCGGCCTGCCCCACCGGGGCAATCGGCGTCCGGCATTACATGCCGGAGCAAATCTGCGCCCAAATCGAAGGGATGCTGGGATGAACGAATTCAACCCGAAAATTATCACATTTCTGTGCAATTGGTGCTCGTATGTGGCGGCCGATGCAGCAGGCGTCTCGCGGATGACCCAAAAAACCAATACCCGCGTCATACGGGTATTTTGTTCGGGCATGGTCGATCCGGGTTATGTCATCAAGGCGTTTGCCAGCGGGGCAGACGGTGTTTTGGTGGCCGGCTGCCATCCGGGAGACTGCCACTATATTTCCGGTAACATGAAAGCCCTGCGCCGTTCGTACCTGCTCGAACGGTTATTGACCGAATTGGGGGTTGAAAAAGGCCGTTTCCGCCTGGAATGGATCGCTGCCTCGGAATCGCCCAAATATGCCGACGTCATTAATGCCATGAGCGCGGAGATCCGCCATCTCGGGCCATTTTCGGCGCCGTCACAGCCGGCAGCGTCATCTTCCCATGCATCGGCATCGGGTCACTGAACGGATTCCCGCTGCCGGCGCCATGGGACCGGTGTCACTGCTCCAAGCCGAACATCTAAAGAGTAGGAGAACAAAAGGTTGACAAAGAAAAAAATTGCCATCACGACCGCTACCGGCTGCCGAACCTGTGAAAATGGTATCCTCGACATCCATTACCAAGTTCAGCGTCTCCACCGCATGGCCGACATCGTTTTTTGGCCGTATGTGATGGGCTCCCAACTGGCAGATGTAAATGCCCTGGACGACATCGATATCTGTTTTTATGCCGGTGCCATTCGCACGGAAACCGACCGATCCCTGGCCATCACGTTGAGAGAAAAGTCCCGCACCCTGGTTGCCCTGGGCGCTTGCGCCGCCTTTGGCGGCATGCCGGCGCTGGCGAATCTGGGTGGGGCCAGCGGTGACGCCGAGGACACACTGGATGGAACCCCGCCTGCCGTTCCGGGGCCGTCTCCGGGGGAACTCGAACCACAGGTTCAGAGCCTGACCCAGGTCGTGGCCACGGACTATGTCATCCCCGGGTGCCCACCGACCCAGCCGTTGGTCTGGGCAGCCATCCAGGCGCTGGTGCCGGCGGCCGGGTCCGACAGTCACCTGGCCTTTGCCTATTCCCGGTTGCCGAAACTCGTGGCCGAGGCCATGGCCTCGGGCGTGCTGCCGCCCCATGGAACCATCTTTGGTGGTGAAAAGGCGGTATGCGCCAGTTGCTCACGGACCAAGGAAGAAAAACGCTTCAAGGCAGTGTTACGACCCTATCAGGCCTATGAAGCCACGGGTCGGTGTCTGCTGGAGCAGGGGTTGGTGTGTCAGGGAATCGCTACCCGCGAGGGGTGCGGTGGGCTGTGCACGGCGGAAGGCATCCCTTGCCGGGGTTGCTTTGGAAAACCCGAGGCTGTTTTCGATCCAGGAGCGAAGATGGTGTCTGCCATCAGTTCGACCTTTGAACCCGAAGCGCCGGAAGAAATTGAAGCCCTCACGGATCAGTTTTTGGATCTATCAGGCACATTCTATCGCTACACCTTTCCGACACAATGCGCGCTGAATCAAAAGTTAACGACTACTTTCACTACGGAACACCAGTAGGTATGGATATGCAGACCATTACATTTGAACCATTGCGGTGGCAGGATGCCCCCAGCCGAGTGACCATCACGAGTCAGAACGGGCATCCTGAAGCCTTTTTCCAGTTCACGGCTCCCACGGGCATTGGGGCTATGACCATCGGACGGCCGGTGGAAGAACTGCCGCGCATTCTGGCCATTTTGGGGCCGGCCCATCATCTGGCAGGCGCCATGGCCCTGGACGCCCTGTTTGATGTGGAAGCACCGGAGCCGGCAGAGAATATGCGCCGCGCCATGCTCCACACCTATTACTTCTCCGAACACCTAAGGAAGATCTCTTTTCTTCTCCTGTCTCAGACCAATCCCTTTACCGATCTCCGTGTCGCCGGAAAATCTGAACGGATTCCCCACGGACTGCTGGACGATGTCATGCATACCATTGCCCTCGCCCAGGAGGCGGCCAAAATATTAGGGGGACGCAGCGACCATCCCATCACAGCGGTTGCCGGCGGTATCAGTCGCTACCTTAAAAAAGAGGCCTATGAAAGGCTACCGGAAATCGCGGAGAAATGCCTTTTATCGGCGACACGAATCTCCGGGGCACTCAACGATACCGTTCTGGGAACACAGGGACCGCTTTCGTCGCTGAGTGGAGTTGGCATGGCGTCCATGTCCTGTCTCACAACGGCCTCGGCTAAAAAGGAAAATTCCCACGGCACCGTGTATCTCATGGACGATACCGGCAGTCCGGCCGCACAGTTTATGGGGGAAGACCTGCCTGCCAAAATCGGATTTCGAACGGAAAGCTGGTCACACATCCCGTTTGCCTTCATCCAAGACCAGGGCTGGCCCGGACTCCAGGCAGACACCACAAAGGGCCTTTACTTCGTGGGGCCCCTGGCCCGCTTGAACAATGGACAGGAACTGAATTCGCCTCTTGCCGAAGAAGAGCGTCTCCGCATGGTCAGCGCACTGGGACCGCCGCCGTATTGCGATGTGATAGCAGCTTATTGGGCCTTGCTGGTAGAGCTGTTGCAGGCCGCAGAGGGTATGTCGGAAATGTTCGCTCAGAAAAAATTTGTCGGTCCGTCCATTCGAACCGTCCCCGCCGAATTCGGGACCGAGGGGGTTGCGGCCCTGGAAGCGCCCCGGGGACTCATTTTCCACCGCTATCGGGTCGATCCCATGGGTATTGTGGAAGACATAGATGTATTGGACACGACCGGGCAAAACCATACGCTGTTTTGGTTGCTCACCCAGAAGGCAGTGGAGGTCAGCCAAGAGCAGAATAAATCCTGGAAGGATTCCCGGGCCGCTGTCGAATTAAGTCTGCTGCCATTTTAGTGGGATGAACGCTATTCCGGGAGGGTGCTGAAGAGATAGATATCGAAATGTTGTGTCAACCCGGGTTCAGGGAATCGAGTAAGATGCACACCACGACAATGTTGAACCTGTGAACACTTGAACCCTTGAATCCTTTTTTTAACTCGGAGGTCCACCGTGGCATTGAAAACATTAATCATTGACGCCCAGAAATGCATTGGATGCCGATCCTGTGAGAACTATTGCTCCCTCAAGCACGAGCATGTGTGCAATCCGGCCAAGGGACGAATTCACATCGTCAAATGGGAGCAGGATGCCATTTTGGTCCCCGTCAACTGCATGCGCTGCGAAGAGCCCGCCTGCGAACTGGCCTGCCCCAAGCATGCAACCTATCGAAATTATCAGACCGGGGCCCTTGAAGTCGATCCCGATCGCTGCATCGGCTGTTTGAGCTGCGTCTTCGAATGCCCCTTCGGAGCGACCTTTGTCGACCCCCAGGACGGCCGGATCCTCAAATGCGACTTATGCGACGGCGATCCGACCTGTGTAAAAGTGTGTCCCACCAATGCGATTACATACGAAGACATTTCCCAGGAAGCATATCTGAAACTGGTTAAAAACGCCGACCGCATTCCCGTGCTGGTCAAAAAGGCGATAGGGGAGGAATAAACCATGTACGGATGGGTAGGAAACATACTCAAGGTCGATTTAAGCAGTGGCGAGGTCTCCACCGAGCCCACCGAGCCCCTGGTGGACGATTACATCGGCGGCCGCGGCCTCGGTGTTCGATTAATTTACGATCATTACAAACCGGGAACCGATGCTTTGGATCCCGGCAATCCCCTTATTTTCAATATGGGTCCTCTGACCGGCACGGCCCTTTCCGGATCCGGCCGCGTCGATGTCACCGCCCTGTCGCCAATGAGCAAACTGCGGGCCAAGTCCAATTTCGGCGCCTATTGGGGACCGGAGGTCAAGTACGCCGGCTTCGACCACATCATCATAAAGGGAAAGGCGGCAACTCCCAGCTACTTGTGGATTAAGGACGGGGATGTCGAAATCCGGGACGCCGCTGAATTGTGGGGCAAGGACACCTACGAAACCCAACAGCTCATCAAGCAGGAACTTGGCGATCCGGAAGTCAAGGTTGTTTGCATTGGTCCGGCCGGCGAGCGACTCGTGCGGTTTGCCTGTATCATCACGGAAACCGGCGATGCCGCCGGCCGCACGGGAATGGGCGCCGTGATGGGATCCAAGAACCTGAAAGCCATTGCGGTTCGCGCCTCCGGAGGTGTGGCCGTGGCTAAACCGGAGGAGTTTCTGGATCTGTCGATTCAGATCAATAATGAGATCCAGAAACATCCGGCCTATGAGGAACTCTCCCAGTGGGGGGTTTCCCGGGGGGTGCACATGATGTACCAGATGGGATTTTTCCCGGTTGGGTACTTTGAGGATGTGTGCTGGGATGAAATTCTGGAAAAATATGGCGCCGCCGACTATATCGATAAAAATCAGCTGAAGAATATGGGGTGTTTCAATTGTCCCAACCGCTGTATGAATTTTATCTCCGTGCCGGAAATCGGCAAGGGGGTCACTTCCTGCGAGCCATTCAGCGGATTTACCGGGGCGGTCTGGAACCTGGACATGGACGTGTTCTGGGAGGCCACCCTGCTGGTCAACAAACTGGGCATGGACTGCACCGAAACATCGGCATCCATTGGACTGTTGATGGAACTCTACCATGACAAGATCATCACCGAAAAAGACACCGACGGCATTGCCATGGAGCGGGGCAGCAAAGAGGCCATTCTGGAAACCATACGCAAAATCGCCGATCGGGAAGGATACGGCGATGTTCTGGCAGAAGGCCAGAAAGTCTTTGCCGAACGGATTGGGTCCGACGCCGTTGAAAAGGTCGATCTGGTAAAAGGTGTGGCACCCCATGCCTATGAATTCAGGGCCTTTAAGGGTACCGGCCTCATGCAGGCGGTCGGTCACAGGGGCGATCCCCTGCCCCTGCGCGGCAGTCTTCTGGAAGTCGACTGGCACCATGCCCACGACTGGTTCCAGCAGGTCGCCGAAGAGCAGTTCGGTGACGCTGAGGCCGCTATTCCCACCTCTTACAAGGGCAAGGCCCGCTCGGCGGTCATTTCCGAGCATATGGAACGGGTGGCCGACAACCTGGGCGTGTGCAAGTGGCTCTATGGCCTCTTTATCTACCAGGACGCCGATATGGCCACCCAGGTATTCAACCTGGTGACCGGCAAGGATTGGGACCTGAACCACCTATTGAAAGTATCCGAACGGGTCCGCAATCTGGAGCGTATGTTCGACGTTCGCCAGGGACTTCGGCGCAAAGACGACAGTCTCCCGAAGAAATTCTTCGATGAACCCTTGAAAAGCGGTCCCTATAAAGGGGAGGTGCTCGACCGCGATAAATTCGAGCAGATGAAAGACGAATACTACGATATCCGCGGCTGGGATAAAGAGACCGGGATACCCACAAAAGAAAAGCTTATAGAATTGAACCTGGCAGACGTGGCAGAAGAAGTGCTGGGATCCGCATAGGGTAATGTCGAATCCGGTATGACCGCTGACGGTAACTAGGTCATGCTTACGTAGTTGTCATTGTGAAATGTGCGGGCCGGCACTCTGCACAGCCCGATACTCCAAGAAACGCCTCGAAAGCCTAAAGCGGGATTCAGAGCCTGCCAATGGTGTGCCGATGCCTTGCCATGCGTTGCATCCGTGCATGGGATAGGCTATCCATAGAAAGGGAATACCCACACCCACCCAAGGAAGGAGGCGACAATGGCAGACAAAAAAGTTACCGTCGTGGCGAAATTTACGGCAAAGCCAGGTCTGGAAGACACGGTGCGCCAGGAAGTACTTAACCTGGTAGAGCCGACCCGTGCGGAATCCGGGTGCATCAACTATGACCTTCACCAGTCCTCGGATGATCCCGCCAAGTTGATACTTTATGAAAACTGGGTCAGCAAGGAAGACTTGGACAAGCATCTGGCCATGCCCTACCTGGAGGCGTTTAAAGCCAAGGCCGATGAACTCCTGGCAGAACCTCTGGATATCACGTTATGGGAGATGATCAGCGAGCCGGCCGGTTGACATAACCGAGGTCTGCTGGAACCCGGAAAAAAATTCACGTGATCCTGAACACCGCCCCACAGATGAACACGTTTAGGACAGGCCCGACAAGGGGCATGGGAGGATATTATTCTCGTTTATTGTCAAAAACCCAATTGCACGAAGTTTGCCGCTGCCGACCAACTGTTGCACTCCCGCTTGGAGGATCCGGCCGCCTGGGCAGCGCGCTCGATTCATGTCCTGACGGATGATTCCCGCGAACGGCTGGACCTCAATCTGCTGGAGGAAGAACCGCTTTCCATACGCGTTCAGGGAAAGCCCTACTCTGTCGTGATGCGCACCCCCGGAGACGAACTTGCCCTGGTTGCCGGATTCTGTCTCACAGAGGGCATCGTCGATGCACCGGATGAATTCACCAACATTGCCTTTTGCGACGGCAGCGACACCAATGTGGTCACGGTCACCCTGACGCCGTCCCGGAGAGATGCGGTCCGCCGGCTGCTCGATCGCCAGGGCTTCGTGAGCCAAAGCAGCTGTGGTATCTGCGGCAAGACGATTATCGACGATCTTCATCAGATCGTTCACCCGATAACGGGTGGCGGGAACACCATTACTGTGGACATCGCCTGCTCCTATCTGGCGACGCTGTCGGATCATCAGGTCTATCGCACCCAAACCCGAGCCTCCCACGCTGCCGCCATTTACGACAAACAGCATTCCCTCCTATCCGTCGGCGAAGACGTCGGGAGACATAACGCTCTGGACAAAGCGATCGGCAAGCTTTTCCTGGATCATGAGCTGCACCGCGCCGCGGCGCTGGTCCTGTCCTCCCGAATCAGCTACGAACTGGTTCAGAAAGCAGCCCGGGCACGCATCCCGATTGTTCTCGCAAAATCCCGCCCCACAGTTCTGGCTCTGGATCTGGCTGAAAAGCTGAACATGACCATCGCCAGCTCCTCCGGATCATCGGGCCTGTACGTGTACTGCGGAGCCGACCGATTGATCGATTGACAATATTGCATTGTCACACGGAATCGACCATGGCAAACACGATTTCCCGCCTGACCGAAGACATCGCTGCAGCCGGTCTGAAAGCGCCCCAGCACCTGACGTTGATGATCACGCCCCACTGCAATTTGGAATGTATCCATTGCTGGCTGGATTGTGTGCCTCAACTTCTTCCCGAACCGGTACCGAGGGATGCGTGCGTGTCCATTATCCGGGATTTTGCCCGTGTGGGCGGCCAGGGCATCACCATCACCGGCGGAGAAGCATTGACCCATCCCGATTGGCTGGAGATCCTGTCGCAGGCCTACCGGGAGAAATCATTAGCGTGCGTTCGCCTCCAAACAAACGCGACGCTCCTGACGGACAGCATGGTAACGGACCTGAAACGGATATTCCGTCAGGGATGCCGGATCCAGGTCAGCCTGGACGGGGCAACCGCCCGGATCCACGACCATGTCCGGGGCACGGGTAGTTTTGATCGCACATTGAAGGGGTTGATGCGGCTTACGGCGGCCGGACTAGGACAATCTGTCGAGATGGCGCTCACCGAGATGGCGCACAATTTCGATGAATTACCGGCCGTGCTGGAACTTGCAGAGAAACTGGGCATAAAAGCGGTCGTGAGCGGGACCATGATACGCGGCGGGAGAGCCAAGCGGGCCGATGAATTGAATATGCCGACACCGAAACAATATCACGACATGGTGACCCGGTATCATGAGGACGAAGGATTCCGGAAACGATATGGGCGGCTGGGTCGGATATCTGCCCTGGAATGGTTTTTAGGGAAATCACAGCCCACCGGGCATGTCTGCTCCTGTATCGAGCATCCGTTTATTTCAGCGGACGGCCGCATGTATCCGTGTGTCATGTTTCTGAACGACAACTATGCCGGTTCCAACGTTCACCGAAACGGGATGGCGTCTGTGATTCGGACGATGCTGCCCCGATGGGCGGATCTGCCGAAACGCGAGCGTCACCGTCAGACGTCCCTCTCCGAATGTCGGGATTGTGTCGGTTGGGCTCATTGCAAAGGCGGTTGCATGGGACGGGCCGACGCGGTTCACGGGGATCCCATGACCCCCGAAGATCGATGTCAACTACGCCAGGCGGTGTATTCATGGCCTTATGAAGAGTGAGCAGTCATTCGGTCATTTGAATTTCGGATTTGTTTCGGATTTGGTGCTTTGAAGTACTTCATGCTCGATCAGAGATATCTGTCCGGATAGTCCGTTGCCGGTAAAGGGCGTCGACAGCACTATGTTCTATTGGCTGTCATCAGATAGAAGACACCGGAGAAAATCAGAACGATCACCGCGGCTGTAAAAAATCCGGTGCTGAAATCAGCTTTCTGAATAACGGCGCCCATGGATGCGGAGCTCATCATCAGCCCGAAAAAAATGGCGGCGTTGTAGCCCCCCATGGCCAGCCCGCGCTGCCCCGGGGAGACGGCTTCGGCCACAAGGGCTCCCACGGAAGTAAATGCCAGTCCCATGCTGATCCCCAACAGGATGGCCCACATCATAAAATGAATTGCCCGGGCCGACATCCCGAACCCGACATTGGATGCAATGATTCCTATAAATCCGGCAACGACCAGAATACGTCGATCGGACATCCGATCGCTCAGGATACCGAAAGGAAATCGGGACAGCGCATTGAACATGCCTTGGTAAAAAAACAGGAGACCGATCTGACTCACCGGCAAGCCCTGTTCCCCTGCATAGAGCGGTAAGAACGTGATAAACATGCCCAGTCCAAAGCATCCGCCGAGGGTCGCCGCCCAGCACCCCATAAGGGAGCGGTTTTTGAACAATGCGAGAAAGCCAGAGAGGGACTGGCCGTTTCCTCCGATTTTCCGGGAGCGGGTGCCGGGAAACAGGCCAACGGTCAGAGCGAAGCCTCCCAGGATAATGGCTCCGGAAATCAGGAATACCGGTTGAAAACCAAACTCCCGCGCCGCATAACCGCCTGCGGCCGGCCCGAGGCTCATGGCGCAGAAAAGGGCCGTGGTATACCATCCGTACACCCGACCCAGGTGGGTCGACGGGGCGAAATTGGCAACCGCCGACATCATGGTAGGGCCAAATGCCGCGATGCCGACACCAAACATCACATAGAGCAATAAGAAATGGAAAAAGTGGGTACTGAAGTAAAGAAGAAATGATGTGACGGCCAGAATAAGCAACCCGGCGGCAGCCATGGGTTTTGCCCCCATCCGGTCCGACACGGCACCCAAAGGCAGAGAGAGAAAACCGGCCATGAAAAAAAAGACCGAGTTGATGAATCCGATGCGGGTGGTATCGATGCCCAGGCTGCTGGCGTACAAGGGAACCACGGGCAGTCGCATGTAAGAGCCGAAGTAGCAGGTAAACGCAATCAAACAGCAGATACCGACCAGCAGGCGGAAGGGACGCGGCGGATGATCTGCATCACCCGCGGAAGCTTCTCCCGGACCCAGAAAAAGGGGCGCGGCCTCGGCATCGGAACCTGCAATGCTCTCAGGACTCCGGGTATCCCGTGTTTCGTGAATGTCTTTATTCATGATAGCGTCACATGGTAACGTATTTAGTGTTTCTCAACGAAAAGCAGACGCACTGTTGTAGCATTACATTTGGGATGCAACAACAGCTCTCTAAATTGATTGCTAAAATTCGTTCTCAACCCAACGTCATGAACATCCATCTTACAAATATGGTTACACGGCTATGCCTCAATGGGCTTCGCTTCCGGTATTTGCGTGCCCGGGGAAAGCCGGTCAAGCCGGCGGTCGTCAGTATCGAAATTACCCACGATTGCATTGCCCGCTGCATCATGTGCAACATCTGGAGAATACCTGCCCGGGTGCCCAATCTCCCCGTCGATGACTGGCTGTCCATGTTGGCGTCTCCGGCACTTGCCGATCTGCGGGAACTGGATGTGACCGGAGGAGAGCCGTTTCTACGCGATGACCTTATCGATTTCTTCGAGGGACTGTGTCGGCTCAAGGAGACCCGACTGAGGCAATTAAGAGCCGTAGCGGTTACCACGAACGGATTTCTAACACAGAAGGTGACAACTGCCGTTGCAGAAATTGTCGATCGATTGGCGCGCCGGAATGTCGAGCTGGTCATGGTCTGTGCCATGGATGCCGCCGGCCCGGTTCACGACAGCATCCGCAAGGTCAACAACGCCTGGCAGAAGGTAAACGCGACCATCCAGGGGTTAATCAAACTTCGGCGACATTATCCGAACCTGATTATCGGCGTGAAGACCACCATTTTGCCGATCAATGTCGATGAACTGAACGGCATTGCGGATTATGCCAAAGCCAATCGTTTGTTCACGATCATTTCGCCGTGCATTATCACCGGCGGACGGTATCTGAATATGGATCGGGCAGACGATCTGGCGTTCAGCGCCGATGACAGATCCAAGATGGTCCGTTTTTTCCGGCAAGAGCCCTCCGGCTGGAGCTTTCACAACCGGCGTCTGATTGACTATTTTCGTACCGGAAGCATGAAAAAACCGTGTACCTGCGGGTTTAATTACTTCTTCGTCCGCAGCAACGGCGATCTGTATCTGTGCCCCCTGCTCGGCCCTTCTGTCGGGAATATCCGGAACATATCCTTGGAGGATGTCTTCTTTTCAGTCGAAGCAGACCGCATCCGAAAACGCATCGGGCGTTTTGATGAATGCCGGAGCTGCACGGAACCCGGCCTGGAGCGCTTTAGTCTTCCCATGGACGGATTTGCCTACCTGTCCCTCCTGCTCAAATGCGGCGGTTCCGCTTTTCTGGATTTCCACCGACACATGGGGCTGGATAAATACCTTTAGGGGCACGCGGGTCTTTCAACTATCGGCAGTCTCTGGCATCGCCCTTGACCCCTTGACCCCTCGAATCCTTTCGCTTTTGCCCACTTTAAAATCGACGCGACGGGCTCGCTTTATTTTCCGGCAACGACAATGAGCCATCAATGTGACACACCCGTCACCACATTGAACGAAAGACCCCCCTTGCCCACCGCATCGGCAATGGCATCCGACGCATCGGTCAGCGGGTATGTCCTGATATCGAGGGCACTCAAATCGATGACCCCTGCGGCAATCATACGGCATATTTCTGCAGGTGCCTCAGGCGGATACATGAAATTGCCCATGATCGTCAGGCCGCGCACCATGATCTCGACATACGGTATTTGAATGGCGTCCTGTAATGCGCCCATCAATACCACCCGGCCGCTGTTGTCCAGGGCTCTGATAGACGCCAGTACCGATTCGGTTCCACCACCCCCCGTAATATCAAAATAGCAATCCGCTGGACCGTTCGCCGCTGAGACCATACTGGCGGTGTCGTTTTCAGGGTCTTCGGTGAGCACGACCGGGAATATGCGGTCGGGTGCCAGCGCTTTCAAATCCTCCAGAATAGATGCCTTCCGCCCGGTGGGGACGATGCGGGATGCCCCCATGGCGAGGGCGACGAGCACACCGTGGGCCCCAAAGTTTCCCGTGGCACCGCCGATAATCACCGCTTCGCTCGGCTTTAGCTCAGCCGACAGCAACCCGCCGTAAGGCACCGCCAGAAACATCATGGCAGCCAATCGCTCCGGTTCCATATTAGCAACATGATCGAGGGGCGTGATGCAGTCGATGGGATAGTGGGCGTATTCGGCATAGGCACCGTCAGGCCAGATCTGTTGAACCCGGGTGGATGACGGCGCCATGCCGGTCAAACCGATGAGGATATCATCCGATTGTCCAAAATACCCCCGCGACCCGATTTGGGGGCGTGCGTGGACCAGAGTTCCGGGCTCCAGATCGAAGACTTCCGACCCGACGGTGTCCACCGTGCCGATGAGATCCGAACCCGGTGTAAACGGGCCGGTTGGGAGCATGTACGGCAGGGTGCCCGAGATCACGTCCTGCATATAGCTCAACACCGGTGCGGCTTTCATTCGAATGACCACCCCATCCGGGCGCGGCTGGGGTTTCGATCTTTCCACGATTTTCAGCGAGGTTCCCGCTTGCTCGAGTTTAACAGCTTTCATCGTATCTCCTTGGTTCTCATGTTGGTGGGAAAAGGACGGTATCTGTCCGCCCTGGCCATCGACATAAAACAACCGTTGACACGGAAACGAATTTATAATACGATACGTCTCGTATTGTCAAATAATATTTTTCCCGATCTTCCAGCAACATCACAAGCATAGTAACATCGGTTATTTATAACGCGACAGCGAACGGCCCTATGAAAGAAAAAAGATCCCAAACCACTTCCGACACGTCCAGCTCGCCACGCTCACCCCGGGCAGGTCGGCCCCGCAGTTCGGAATCTCATGAGGCCATCCTGGCCGCCGCGATCAAATTACTTCATGAAAAAGGCTACCGATCGGTAACGATTGAGGGGATTGCATCGGAAGCCGCCGTTGGAAAACAAACGATTTACCGGTGGTGGCGATCAAAAGCGGAGGTCATTCTGGAGGCGTTTGCCCGTTATGCAGCAGGTCGCATTTCAATTCCGGACAGCGGAAAGGTGCAAACCGATTTGCAGGCGATTTTGACCGAGGCGTTCGATAGTTTAACCCGCGAGTCCGGCGAAGTCGTCCGGGGGTTGATGTCCGAAGCCCTGATCGATCCGAACTTCGCCGTAGCCATGCGCGATATTTTTATTGCCAGCCGGCGCAACGCACTGAGAGAAATTCTGATCAAAGGGATCGATCGCGGGGAGTTGGCATCCGATGCGGATGTCGACTTGATGATCGACCTCGTATATGGGCCGATGTGGTATCGATTGCTGAATAACCATGCACCGTTGGACAAGAAGTTCGCCCAGCAGCTTTCGGAGTTGATTGCCGTCAAGGTGGCCCGTTGTGCATAAGCGCACCATGAACCGTCGCATTCAATGTAAACCGACCAATTCGCGATTCCGGGTATGACACGATTGGATGTCATCTCATATCCAATATCGCTCAGACTCCCGGGGAAGTAAAGATAGGTCGATCACTAGAGGCGTTTCAGAAAACCGGTAAGATCGAAAAACGGCCCGCCGAGTGATGGACTTCGGCGAGCCGGAGGGCGAAACAACGTCCTGGTTTGGGCGCCCAGGATCATATCATCGTCCGCTCTCTCTCGGTTTCATCTTCATCTCAGTCCTCGGCAGTGGTCGGATCAATCACTGTCTTCACTTCCGAGATCCGGTTTGCCGGAAAACCGCCTTTTTCAGCATGCTCTTTCACCGCGTCTTCATTGGGAGCTACATACACGCAGTAGACCTTGTCGTCGGTAACAAAACTCTCCACCCATTGAATCTGCGGGCCCATGTCCTGGAGCACACCGCAGGACTTCTGGGATATTCCTTGTAGTTCTTCTGCCGACAGTTTTCCGGCATCCGGTATTTCTCTTTCGATGACATACTTGGGCATTGGATTCTCCTTTCCGGTTTCGCATTCATTGACTTATCATACCATTCGACCTAAATATCGATATTGACTCAGGAGACATGAATTGTAGTAGGCATTCGGGGCCACTGGAGCTGCTTTGTGGCTGTACTCAACTGGACCAGTCCACGGGCCATTATATTCGTGGCCTCCTGGAGCCATTGGTTCTCAATAAAGCTGCGACGCACGTCTTCTAACGACTGTGTGCTATGCTCAGTGTGATGAATAAACGCCTGGGGGGGCAGGATAAAACCCTATTAATCGGTATACACCGACTGTACGCCGTTTAGAGGATACTGGCGTTTCTGCTCGACCACACGGGTTCGGATAATGCCCAGTAAGTCTTCGCAGGTGATCGGTTTTTGCACCACGCGATCGACCCCCGCCGCTTTCAGAGTTCCCGAGGCCAGTTTCTGGTCCAGACCGGTGTAGAGCATAAAGGGAATTTTTGGGATCCGGTTTTTCTCACAGTAAAATTTCACCGCTTTACCCACCTCCAGGCCGCTCATGTCGTCCATCCCGTAGTCACATAGAATAATGTCGAAGTTATTTTGTTGAACGGCCATGATGCCATTCTCTGCGGAGTTGGCCGTGTGGATGTCGACTTCCGTATCCTCGAAGAACATCTCCATGAACCGGAGAATATTGATCTCGTCATCGATGAGCAAAAAACGGATTTTGCCTGGCGCGGCCGGGGGTACGGCGACAATCTTTTCCGATTGTAGTTCTCGGGCCCGGGGGAAAACCAGCGTAAAACGGGTCCCTTTGCCGACGGTGCTGTTTACATGGATCTCCCCGCCATGTTTTTTGACGATGCCATAGCTGGAGGACAGTCCCAGACCGGTGCTCTTTTTACCCTTGGTGGTGAAGAACGGCTCGAAAATACGCTGCACATCGTCCTGCCGGATGCCCTGACCGGTGTCGGATATCTGAAGGTGAACGTTCCCATCGATGGTATCGCCCGACACGTTAAGGGATCCGCCGTCGGGCATGGCCTCCAAGGCATTTTTAATGATGTTCACCAGGACCTCGTAAATCTCGGTCGGTTTCCCCTTAACAAAACAATCCGAGCTCTTGATCACATTGATTCGATATTTGCGGGGTTCTGAGATTGTTTTCCAGAGCGGCCGGGTCAGCTCCAGTGCTTCGGTGACCAGCTCTTGAAGATCAAACACCTGGGCCAGCGTCATTTCTTCACTTCGCAGAAGTGTAAAATCTTTGATTCGCCGCACGATGCCACTGCCCCGGCTACAGGCATGGAGAATACTTTCGACAGCCTCGCGGCACTCGCGTATCTTGCCGGCATCCAGTTTGGCCAAGGCTGCTTCGCCACCACCCATGATCATCTGCAACAGATTGTTGAAATTGTGGGCAACCCCACTGGCCATTTCTCCCACCGCCAGGAGCCGCTCCGTTTTCACCAGAGTTTCCTCCATTTTCTTCCGCAGGCTCATATTTCGGGCCACGCTCAGCACCGCCGGGCTGCCTTTAAAGTAAATACGGCTGGAGTTCATCTCAAAGGGGATGGGTGTGCCCTCCCGGGGTTGCACTTTGAGCTCGAACTGGACGGTTTGGCGCTCACCGATCGTTTTCGCGGCCTGACGCACGGCAGGCACCTGATCCGGGGGAACAAGGTCCTTCAGGCGTTTGGCAAGTATTTCTTCGCGTGTGTAGCCCAAACTGCTGCAGGCAACATCATTGACCTCCTGGAACCGGCCCTTCCGGTCGTTGATAAATACCGGATCGGTCACATTTTCAAACAGCTCTTTGTAGCGCGAGAGGGCTTCAATCTGTTTTCTCTCGGTAATGTCTCGAACCATCGCCAGAAAACAGGTTTTACCTTCATATTCGACCTGGGTGCCGGTTATCTCGGCATCGGCGATACTGCCATCGGACTTTACAAAGCGTCGCTCCTGGATGTGAACCCTTCCGTGGTCAAGGGCTCTGCGAATATTTTCAGGAATGCCTTCAATTCCGGGTTCCAGAATATCTTCCACATTCATGGAAAGCATTTGTCGACGGGAGTACCCCAGCCATTTGGCCGTGAAGGGATTGCAATCGAGAATCGCATGGGTCTGGGCATCGATGATGTAGATCGCTTCCGGGGCATTTTCAAAAACCGCCCGGAAATTCGCCTCGGAGGTCGAAACCTTCGCCAGCGCTTGGTTAAATTCGGCACTGGCTTCCTTGAGCAGGTTGGTTAAGATATCGGATTTCCGCTCGGCCTGGGCCAGCAGCGCTTCTACTTCCCGAATGCGACCACTTTTTTCCTTCATTCTCCGCATGTTCATACTCCCAGGAGAGAAAGGGTCACCGTCTCGTTATGCAACACATTAGGCCCGTCGCATCGCATACGGCAGTATTCTCCGTAAGTATAGAATCCAATAATGGGCACCGATGTGCCAATCACCGCACGGATGCGGTTGATCTCCTGTTGGGTAAGCCGGCCCAGGACAATTTTGCGTGCCATGCATGAATAGCAAAAGATCATTGCCGGCTCATGGTCCCCCAAGTCGGCCAGTGCAAGTTCCGCGGCTTTTTCAGAAGCGGCCAGAATGGAATCCGTGTCCCCGCAAGTCAGGCTTACCATGGCGCCCTCTGGTATTTCACCGGCAAAGCTGATGGATCCCTCCTTGCGATCCACCGTCATGGTTGCCCGAAGCAGGTAGTAATCCTCATCGCCGTCCTCCCCGGCCGTGCTCAACAGCCCCAACGGGTATTCCACGCCGATGGCCGGGAGTTGATCGGCATGGTGGCCGAGAAATCGTTCGAACACATTGAGTGCCGGCTCTCCGTTGAGCTCGTAGAGAATGTTTCCGGAGGCCCGGGTGACTTTTTTGGCCAGTCCGATCGGCGTCCACCCGCTGCGGATGCCGGTCCCGAGTTTCACATCTCCCGAAAATCCAACCGCCACCGCTGCATCGGTTAGAACCCGGTTTCCCGCAAACTGCCACGTCTGCTTGAATTTACCGTCATCACCGGCGGTACCTCCGGCAATGGGAAGCTCAGGACCCAAAATGGTTGCCATGCCCCGAAGCAGCGCACATCCGTTACCAGTGAGGCCGTCGGAGAAAAGCTGAATATACCCGACGTCCTTTCCGAAAGCCTCCGCAAGTTGTCTTCCCGCAGTCTCGCTTTTGGACCCAAGACCTTCGACGACGGCGATCTCGAACTGAAACTGATCGGAAGTGATACCGCCCAGGACTATGGAGCCGGTGGTCAGGCCGATGCTGGAAATCTCACCGTCCGTGGTGCATCCCACCATCTTCTCGGTGCCAACCACCTCGTAAATTCCATCAAGCACCTGCTGGAGTCCCTGTTTAGGGGCGCAGAAGATCCAGCACGCATCAGGAGTCTGCCCAATTTTGTTGATCAACTCCTCGCCGAGCCGTCGTCCCAGACCGAGAGTAAAATGATCTTCCGATGTCACCACAGCACTTTTAAACATGCATTAGGATCCTGACTGTAACGATATTGGGTGTCGTTCGTGATGTCCGACGGACAGCTGGTACATACAAGAAGTAAGCACAAATGGGGAGATCCGCCAGGATTCTCCCCATTTGTTAACACGTATGGCTCGTTCGATCTACCAATTAAAGACCTGATCGAGATCCTCGTCGCTTACTTCGAACGTCACGTTATGGGGCGGCAGGGCCTCGGTCATCATGTATCCCGGCAGACGATCGTCTTTGGGGGTAAAGCCGGCCCGGGCATTGAAATCCCGCTCGATCTCAAGAATCTGTTTGCCCAGGGCGGTAACATCGTCACCGGTCAGGCTGGCGCCGGTAAATCCATTGATGACATCCAGCAACGCCTGGAACGTGTCGGCCTGATCCAGGATGGCAAAGGCAATAAACAGACACATCCCCGTGGCATCGATGGCGGCCGTGGCGATCTGCAAGTTGCGGGACAGCTCCATCTGACCTTCCGGTTTCAACGGATCCACATCGCCGCCGACCTTCATAATGTTGGTGGCCACCGCATAGCCGGCCGTGTGGTCCGCCCCCTGGGTGCTGGTGGCATAGGTGACCCCGATGCCCATCACGGCCCGGGGGTCATAAGCCGGCATCGCCTGCCCTTTGACCGTCGGGACCCGTTCCACGCCGAAGACCTTTCCGGCAACCTCGGCGCCGCTGCCGAGAATTTTTCCCAGAGGGGTCCCCTTGCCGACTTCCTTTACAAGATTGATGGCCGCTTCGGCATCTCCGAATTCGGCAAGCCCGCCATCCATGGCAACGGCAATGGTGGCGCCCATTTCGATGGTATCCAGCCCAAAATCATCGTCGAGCCGGTCGATCTGGGCGATGGCGTCGATGTCGTCGATGCCGCAGTTTCCGCCATGGGCCCACACGGTTTCATATTCGGGCTGTTTGGTCAGAAATCGGCCGTTCTTGTCATAGAAGGTCCCCGAGCACCGGATCACACAACCGCGATGGCAGCCGTGGGTAGCGGCCCCTTTCCCGCCCCGCTCGATCTCCAGCTCGGCCTGGGTC
>Ga0209363_1000064_pt1 | contig 43533 bp, 34 predicted proteins | sample WorMetexBAHAMAS3_FD_187385 | JGI IMG/M metagenome (GOLD analysis project Ga0209363, IMG submission 187385) | Marine gutless worms symbiont microbial communities from Max Planck institute for Marine Microbiology, Germany - Inanidrilus exumae... | ecosystem: Host-associated > Annelida > Digestive... | reverse complement strand
AGGGCCAATTGCTTTCGGTCTTGGCCGTATCGGAATGCCATATCGTTCTCCTTGATTTTACAACCTATATATCACCTATCGATACGGTTATTCAGTAGTAATTGGTACATAATTATGACACAGTCTGATACCCCGAAATCCTGGTTGCCAGCATGATTATGGCAGAAGGGGTGGACCTGCATCTAAACTGCCGTCATGTCATCCATCACGATCTTTGCTGGAATCCGAGTACGCTGGAGCAGCGAACCGGCAGAATCGATCGTATTGGCGCCAAGGTGGAACGTTGCCTTCAGCCGATTCATGTCTACATGCCCTATATCGCAAAAACCCAGGACGAGAAAATGTAAAGGGTGGTGATGGATCGTGAGCGCTGGTTTAAGGTGGTAATGGGAGAGAGCTACAAGGTCGATGCAAACACTACGGAAAAACTCGCAGCTCGAATACCGTTTCCAGAGGCTGCTGCGAATGATCTAACATTCGATTTCAGAGTGTGCCATTAGCCGCCGCATTGTGAGAAATTTTCGAGTGTACCACGAGTTGAGGAGGCTTGGCGAAACCGACGAAGGGGAAGATATTTTGAAATCAACGCAAGCTCACCCCGTTAATTCGTACAACAGGATCTGAATCGGCGGCCCTTGTTGCATCAAAGAAGGAGCCGACTGCGATAGAGGATGGATCGCTTCGCTTTCTTGTTAGTAAATTCAATATTGGATCTGGGAGTTGGAACTTATTGTTTTATAAGCGTCCTCGGAATCAATGGAGGAATTCGTGATTCGGAAAGACAATCAAGGGAATTTTTATTTCGAAATATCATTGAGTGTTCTCAATCATCTCGGTAGAAAACTATATAGAAGCTTCACAACCGTATTGGGTGAGGCAATTTCAAATTCTTGGGATGCCGATGCAATCAATGTTCGAATATGGGTAGACAGAGAAAAAAACAGTATGTGTATTGATGATGACGGCATTGGAATGAATAGCGATGATTTCCAGAACAAATTTTTAAAGATAGGTTATTCAAAAAGGAAGGAAGGATCACTTTCTTCAGAAAGAAAAAGGCCGTATATCGGAAGAAAAGGCATCGGTAAATTGGCTCTCCTGTCTTGTGCAGATAGAATATCGATAATTTCAAAGGTTGCGGGCGGGCAATATGTTGGTGGCACCATAGATAATTCCGGGTTGGATAAAGCGATTACCGATGATTTGACACCCAAGGAGTATCCTCTAGAGGATTGGGATAGAAATCTGTTCGAAGAAAATCTTAAAAACAAGGCAAAGGGGACAACCATATATTTCGAAAACATCAACGAAGGAATCAGTCACACCTTGCCGTTCTTAAAAAAAATTATTGCCCTGAATTTCAGGTTTTCTCTTTTGGATAAAAGTTTCAACATTTTCGTTAATGATGAAAGAATTACCACGAGTTTTCTTGATGATCTATCAATGAAAACTGAATATTTATGGATAATAAATGACATCGATGATCCATACATAAAGCACCTAAATGAAATTTTCACTCAAACACGCAACGAATCTAAACAGCTGCGTATACCTGGCGATATGAAAGGATTTATAGCCTCTGTTGAAAAACCCCGCGATCTCAAGATCACCACAACCGAAGAAAGAGTAGGCATTGACCTTTTCGTAAACGGCCGATTGAGAGAGAAGGATATTCTAAAACACATGCCTACGGCTAGAGTGGTTGAAAGTTACATATATGGCCAAATCCATTGCGATTTCCTTGAGGACGATATTGATAGATTCACGAGCAATCGTGAAAGCATTGTTGCCGATGACCCCAAATTTAGGGAGATAATTACCTTGTTGAGAGATGAGGTTCTAAACAAGGTTCTAAATGACTGGGATGTCTGGCGAAGAAAACATCGGAAAGACGGAGATTCCGAAAATAAAACTATCACCAAGAAGGAGAGGAAGGCCGAGGAGCTTTACAATACAGTAGCCGCCGAGTATTCATTTCCAGACGAAAAAGATAGCAACCTAAAGTTAGAGAAGTGGGTCGCTAATTTAAGTGAAGATGCAGTATTCAACTTCGCTTCATATGCAGAATGCTTTATTTCCGAAAATCTTATTCGAACATTCATTGAGGATCAAAGAATCTCCTTGTCGAATGAGGCAAAGAAAGAAATTACGAAGTGGAAAAATAGAGAGGATGAAAGTAAAGGAAGAGGCAATGTCAGCATAGAGTTGAGAAAGAAAAATAGTAAGCTGAGTTTCTTGTCTATGGCTGGACTCGCAAACCTTGTCGATAAAAGAGATCCTATAAAAGAAGCTTGCTTGGCTAGAGATGCCAATGAATATAAGCCGATTAGGGACGCTCTTGCCCATACAGCTCTGCTTACCGATGAAGCTAAAGCTAAACTATCCACAGTATATGCAAATATTCGAGAAAGGCTGAGAAAGCTACTTCAAAGTAACAGCTGATATAAGGAATTCCATTGGTGAATAGGAAAATTCGATTGAATCGTAAAATAAACGCTGTAGACCTTTTTTGCGGTGCAGGAGGATTGACGAAGGGGCTCGAGCAGGCAGGAATCAATGTCAATCTTGGGGTGGACAGCGATCCGGCATGTGAGTTCCCTTATACTGCAAACAACCAATCTAAGTTTTTGTTAAAAGCTATCGAAAGAGTCAATCCAGCCGATTTGGAGGACTCTTTCGATACTAACTGCGTTCGTCTCCTTGCAGGATGCGCTCCGTGCCAGACCTTTTCCACTTACTATCCCAAGGCTGGTCCAACCGATAAGCGCTGGTGGCTTCTTTTAATATTTTCGGATCTGGTAAAAGAAATCAAACCAGAACTAGTTACTATGGAAAATGTTCCAAAACTTCGAAAACATCATGTATTTAACAATTTTATAGAGGATCTGGACTCTTCAGGATATGAAGTCTTCCACGACATAGTCAACTGTTCGGAATACGGTATTCCCCAGCATCGTCCACGTCTAGTCCTGCTGGCATCTCGACTAGGGCCGATAAAGCTTCTCACTCCGAAGCAACTTAGATGGAAACGGTACACGGTAAGGGAAAAAATTGAAGATCTCACACCACTTGAAGCCGGACAGCAGGATAAAAAAGATCCTCTTCATACCGCTGCCTGTCTCTCCGACATGAATTTGAAGCGTATAAAGGCATCGATCCCTGGCGGTACATGGCGCGACTGGGATCCCAGCCTTGTCGCCTCATGCCACAGAAAAGGCTCCGGCAAGACTTACCCGAGTGTCTATGGACGTATGAGTTGGGACGAGCCTGCCCCTACCATCACAACTCAATTTTTTGGGTTCGGGAATGGGCGCTTCGGTCACCCAGAGCAAGATCGAGCCATTTCCTTGCGGGAAGGCGCAATTCTCCAGAGCTTTCCCAAAAGCTATAAATTCGTGGAGCCAGGCAAGCCTATTTCCAGAAAAAATGTCGGCCGTTTGATTGGAAACGCCGTCCCGGTAAAGCTCGGAAAAGCGATTGGAGTGAGCTTTCAAAAGCATATCGAGAAGATGGAGATAAAAAATGGAGGCATCCCCATTCAAGGTAGATAGACGCTACACCAAAAGAGATATTTATCGAATCCTCAATGTGCCGAAAAGCAAACAAAAAGGAAACTGGAACACGGGTTACCATCGATACGACGGAAATTGGTTCATTTTCTGTAATATAGGCACACCTGGCCGGACCGGACATGATTATGCCAATCGTTTCGCTGGTGACGATTTGGTTTGGTACGGAAAAAGCAATTCGAATCTTCAGCAGCGATCCATCCAATCCCTTCTTAGTAATGGAACCACAAAATTCCTCTTTTACCGTGAATACTCACGGGCGCCTTTCATATACGCCGGAAAAGGCAAACCCAAAGAATACAAGGATACGGTCCCCGTTCAGGTCACTTGGGATATCACCACATAGAAAAGGAATGGGTAAGTTTTATGAGCGGACAAGCGAGGACTATCGCAGAAACACCGGTTTTTCAAAATGTAATTCCAGAAACAGGGCAACTCGTCGAGGTTAGACGCCGTCGGTGGGTCGTGAACGACGTTCAAGGCTCGGCCTTCGGTACTGGAAACGGCAACGACCAACACCTGATCACTTTGTCCTCACTCGACGAAGATACCATAGGTGAGCAGTTACAGGTCATTTGGCAAATCGAACCTGGCGCTAGAGTCATGGAAAAGGCTGGCCTTCCGGAAATCACAGGCTGGGATCCTCCTGAAAAGCTGAAAGCCTTTCTCGATGCAGTCAGATGGGGTGCGGTGACCAGTGCGGACAGATCCTTTTTGCAGGCACCTTTCCGTAGTGGCATCTCAATCGAGGATTATCAATTGGATCCACTCGTACGAGCCATAGACATGGCGCGCGTCAATCTGCTTATCGCAGACGACGTGGGCCTTGGAAAAACTATCGAAGCGGGGCTGGTCATACAAGAGATGATAGTGCGGCATCGGGCTCGGACAGTTTTCGTGGTCTGCCCGGCGTCCCTCCAGATCAAATGGCAAATTGAAATGAGAGAAAAATTTGGTCTCGAATTTCGAATCGTCGACATGGCATATATAAAACGTCTTCGACGAGAGCGCGGTATCCACGCCAATCCATGGACCTCTTTTCCGAGGTTGATAGCTTCGATGGACTGGATGAAAAGTGGCGAGGGTTTCAGGTCTATCAAGGACGTCCTACCATCCCGAATCACCTACCCTCGCAAGTTAGACATTTTGGTGGTCGATGAAGCCCACAACGTATCACCGGCTGTTACTTCCCGCTATGCACTGGAAAGCCAGCGCACGCGACTTGTCAGAACGATCGCACCTCATTTCGAGCATCGACTGTTTCTCACCGCCACCCCAAACAATGGATATCGAGAATCTTTCACTTCCCTGCTCGAGCTTTTAGACGATCAGCGTTTCGCCAGATCCGTCATGCCAGACAAAAAGCAGTTACAGCGCGTGATGGTGCGTCGACTCAAAACCGATCTCGTCGATTCTGACGGAAATCCGATATACCCGAAACGCATCATCAAAACGTTCGAAGTCGATTATACAGACAAGGAGCGCGAAATTCACCGCCTCCTCAAAGATTTCACCGAAAGCCGTTCCAAACGCGAAGGTCATCGGTTCGGTATCGATTTCATTCACAAGCTTTTAAAAAAGAGATTGTTTTCTTCGCCAATGGCGTTTGCGACTACATTGGCAAGGCATCGAGAAACACTCGAAGGAAAGCGTCGATCAGAGTCCAAATCCACCATGGACACACGCATTTTACATAAAGCGATTTTGAGAGCCGAGGAGGATTACGCCGACGACGAACTCGCCGAAGAAGTTGAAAACGACGCTGTAGAGTTGGCAACGAAGATTTCACAACGCCTTGAACCGAAACAACTTGAACTCCTGGAACGGCTGACGAAATGGGCCGAGGTCGCCAAGAATCGAGTCGACTCCAAAGCCAAAGGGATCCTGAAATGGCTGGATGAACATCTACTAACCGATGGTAGTTGGAACGACAAGCGGGTCATTCTCTTCACTGAATATCGTGGAACCTTGGTTTGGCTGGAGCAGATCTTGACGGCCCATGGATACGGCGGCGAGAGATTGTCTATCCTTCACGGCGGAATCGACCAAGAAGAACGTGAGGTGATCAAGGCAGCCTTTCAGGCAAAACCTGCCGATGCCCCGGTCAGAATCCTATTGGCCACGAACGCCGCATCAGAAGGCATAGATCTACAAAACTGGTGCAACTACCTCATCCATATCGAAATTCCTTGGAACCCTAACGTGATGGAGCAGCGAAACGGGCGTATCGATCGCCACGGTCAGAGGGAATCGGAGGTATTTATCTGGCATCCTGTCGGAAAGGGATACGACAAACAAGGAGACGTAAGCAAAAAGAAGCCCGGTGATATCGACGGCGACCACGAATACTTGATGAGAGCGGTTCGCAAGGTAGAAACCATTCGGGAGGATATTGGAAGTGTCGGCCCGGTCATCGCCCAACAGATCGAAGAGGCCATGCTTGGGCGCAGGAAATATCTCGATACGGACGCTGCCGAAAGCAAGGCCGCCAGTGCAAAGAAACTCGTGAAGGCCGAGCGGCAACTCCAGGATAAAATATCCAAACTACACGAGCAACTCTTGGAGGCGAAAAACGACTTTCACCTTTCACCAAAGCACATTTTTAACGCGGTATCGGTCGGGCTAGAGTTGGCGGAGATGCCTCCATTGAAGCCGAAGTCGCTATCCGAAAGTCTAAAGGATATAACATACGAAGTCCCTATACTACCGGGAACCTGGGGACGGGCGACGGCGGGGTTGGAACATCCTCACTCTCGGGAAAGACGACCTGTCACTTTCGATCACGATTTCGCGAAAGGAAGGGACGACGTCGTTTTGTGTCATCTAAATCATCGTTTGGTGCAAATGTGTCTACGTCTATTACGCGAAGAACTATGGAAACTGGATAACATAAAGAAGTTGCACCGTGTAGCGTTCAAGTCGATAGCCGACAGCGTTGCCGATACGTCCGTCGTAGCTGTCAGATCCAGACTGGTCATTACTGGTGGGGGTCACCATTTGCTCCACGAAGAAATCACCCTTTCGGGTGGCGCATTGAAACACAATGGATTCACGAGAATCCCCCAAATCGGGAGGGTGCGTAAGATCGTCAAGAATGCAAAATCGCTGGAACCATCGAACAAACTTTTCAAGGCGATGGCAGATAGATTCCGTAGGCAGGAAGCATCGATACTGTCAGCGGTCGAAGCGAGATCGAAAGAACGGCTTCGTAATCTAACCAGTACGTTGGAACGACGAAGGGAAACCGATAAAAACAATATTTTCAATATATTGGGAGATTTGGAAAAAGCCATTCGTAATGAGTTGGACCAAGAGAACTTGCTGAAACAAATGGATCTCCCGGGATTCGGTGAAGAAGAACGCAACCAAATCAGGCGGGATATAGAGGCATTGAGAGCTCGTTTGGAGCGAATCCCCGAGGAAAAAGAGCGAGAAGAGGCGGTAGTCACCAAGCGGTATTCCAGATTGGTCGACCGGACTTTTCCAGTTTCGGTCGAATTCATAGTGCCCGAATCTCAACTTTAATTTGTCATGAATACAAAGTTGACGTTTGTCATATTAAAATCTTTCAACAAGGAGTTTTAATGATCTCACAGCATGCCGAGTGGTTGAATTTGGTCGAGATTTCCGGGCCGTTTTTGGCGATGCCAGTACTGAAAAAAAGATTTCCCCAGGGATTGGATGCGATAGATAGCTCGAAACGTAAATACGCACGAGAAGTATACAATTATCGTAGTGATGCCATAGACGAGAACCACGGGGAGGCTATCGACCTCAACAGAGGCTGGATCCGAATCGTATTGAAGGAAGTACTCGATTTTGACGAAACCGTTTTGGCACCAGTCAATAGTAGTGACTCCATTGATTTTATCTATAAATCACCGGACGGTACTAACTCGTTTTCACCGGATTTGGTCTTGAAGTCGGACACGAGTGAAAGGCCTTTTCTGTTCATTTCCATTCTGCCGCTCAATACCGATATGGAGAAAGTCGAGTCCGGTGATGACTGGCCGGTATCAATGGCCGAGAGAATGACACTTTTATGTCGGTCGACTGGGGTGCGCCTCGGGCTAGTGACAGACGGTGAACGTTGGATGCTCGTTAACGCTCCAAAGGACAGCACCTCTGGGCATACTTCATGGTACTCTCGTATTTGGTTCCAAGAACCGATCTCGTTTCAGGCTTTCAAGTCATTGCTCGAAATCCGTCGTTGGTTCGGTCCGGATGAAGAAACATTGCCGGCCATGCTCGAAGAGTCTCTTGAACATCACGAAGAAGTCACCGACACATTAGGAGAACAGGTCAAACGCGCTGTCGAAGTGTTGGTTCAGAGCCTGGACAAAGCTGATCAAGATCGACATGGTGACTTGTTGAAAGATGTTGAAGGGACGGAGCTATACGAAGCCGGTTTGACGGTCATGATGCGTTTAGTCTTCATTCTCTGTGCAGAAGAGAGGGGGTTGTTGCTTCTAGGCGATCCTACATACGATCGCCATTATGCAATTTCCACGCTACGGAGCCAATTGGCGGAAGAAGCCGGGCAACACGGGCCCGAAGTTCTGGAAAGAAAGCATGACGCGTGGGCTCGACTCTTATCCGTTTTCAGAGCTGTCTACGGGGGCATAGAGCATGAAACCCTCAGAATGGCTGCTTTGTGGGCGGCTCGCTTTTCGATCCAGACCGTTTCCCGTTCCTCGAGGGGAGGACAAAGGGGACAAATTGGCAAGAGGCACCAGCACAGCCCCTGCCGATCGATAACAGAACCGTCCTTTTGTTGCTTAGCGCTCTCCAGGTTTTGGAGCAGCACGGAGGAGCCTTGTTACTTTCATACAAAGCGCTAGATGTGGAACAGATCGGTCATGTCTATGAAGGCCTCTTGGAATATACCGTTCAAAGGCTCTCGGACGACACTATAGGACTTGTCGGCACCAAAAAGGCGAAAAATCCAAACGTGAGTCTCGCTGAATTGGAATCGGCATATTCCGAAGAACTTGAAGAGGCGGTAAAACTGATTGAAGAAATTACACAAAGAAGTCTTTCCGCAATTAGAAATGGACTCAACAATGAGGTGGATGAAGAAAAATTCAGGAAGGTTTTGGCTGTTTGTGGAGGAGATACCGAACTTGCGAACCGCATCCGCCCATTTGCCAATCTTCTCAGAACCGATGCTTGGGGGGACTTCATTGTTTATCGGGCGAATTCTTTCGTAGTCACTCTCGGGGCGGATCGACGGGAAACCGGGACCCATTACACCCCGAAATCCTTGACTGAAAGCATCGTCGAAACGACGCTTGAACCTGTGGCTTACGTCGGTCCGGCCGAAGGAAAACAGAGTGAAGAGTGGCAGCTCAAATCTTCCACAGAATTGTTGGATCTAAAGATCTGTGATCCGGCCATGGGCTCGGGAGCCTTTCTAGTTCAGGTATGCCGATGGCTTTCAGAGAAGTTGGTCGAAACGTGGGGAAAGGAAGCGGACAAAGGAAAATTCATTACCGTGGACGGCGTCGCTCTGGAATCGGCTGGAAGGGCCGAACCGATGCCTGATTCAATGGACGAACGACTGTTGATCGCCCGTCGTTTGGTTGCCGAAAAATGTTTGTACGGAGTCGATATGAATCCATTGGCCGTGGAACTGGCCAAGCTTTCCATCTGGCTGATCACCTTAGCCAAAGGCAGGCCCTTCGGCTTTCTCGACCACAATCTTCGCTCCGGTGATAGTCTGCTTGGGCTGCATAAGTTAGAGCAGTTGACCAAGTTTTCCCTGCATCCCGAAAAGAAACAGACCACTTCCATCTTCGCTTCCGATATCGAAAGTGCAGTCAAGGAATCACTTGATCTTCGCAAACAGCTCAGAGAGACTCCGATTCGGGATATCCGGGACGTACAGGGAATGGAAAGATTGGATCAACAAGCCCGGCAGAAACTCGAACATATCGAACACATTGCCAACGCCATGATCGGTGAAGCCTTGGCTTCCGGCGGTAACGAGCTGGTGTTGCAAACCGCCATGGACAAGCTTTCCACATGGGCAGCCGCCTATCTCGAAGGCGACAGCAAGACTGGTAAAAAGATCATTGCTGACGCAATAAAATCTCTATCCATAGAAGTTCCAGTAGGTAAACCGCCACGCAAACCGTTCCATTGGGCATTGGAGTTTCCGGAAGTGTTCGAACGAGGTGGGTTTGATGGGATCATAGGGAATCCCCCTTTTTTAGGGGGCCGACGTATCTCCTCGGTAAATGGAGATGCCTATGAACGATCTTTAAAAATAATATACCACAAGTCAAAAGGTGATGCTGATTTATGCTCTTATTTTTTTAGACGTTCATTCTCAATGCTAGTCCGTAGCGGTTGTATGGGGCTACTTGCAACCAACAGCATTTCGGAGGGAGCCTCCAAGACTGTTGCTCTTCAAACAATTATTGATGCTGGTGGAGCCATTTATTCAGCAAAAAAGTCATTCGAATGGCCTGGCTCAGCTGGCGTATATGTAGCTTGTGTCCATATAGCAAAGAGTGCAGTAAAAAAAGAAGCTATTCTTGATGGGCATATTGTTAAATACATAGGGGCTGATTTAGATATCGCAGATACAGATCCCCCTATACGCTTTAAAAATGGTAAGATCCTTTACAGCGAAGGAACTAAAATTAATGGGAAAGGCTTCATTATTAATACCTCAAGACGAGATCAATTGATAAGGAATGACAGCAAAAATGCTAAAGTTATTAGACCCTATCTAAACGGAAAATTATTCAATAATTCTGTCTCCTTCTCACCAGAAATGTTTGTCATTGACTTTGGAGTTGCTGAGTATGAAGACGCTCTTCAATATGAAGAGCCGTTCAGAATAGTTGTTGAATTAGTGAAACCCTATCGTGATGGATTAACTCGTCAAGTTCATGAGTCAAGATTTTGGTTGTTTTGGGACAAGAGAGAAGCATTTTATAATGTAATACGAAACAAGTTAAAAGTATTAGTTTGCCCAATTGTCACTACTTATCTATCATTTGAATTTTTAACAACCGACTGGATTTATTCCCACCAGCTTAAAATTTTTGACATACAAGAATATTCCTATTTTGCCGTAATGCAATCTTCAATACACGAAATTTGGGCTAGAAAATTTAGCTCAACTCTTGGACAAGGATTGCGCTACAGCACGTCAGCAGCTTTTGATACTTTTGTGTTTCCAGCAAAACTGAATCAATTAGATACGCTAGGCAAAAAATACAACTTGATTCGGCGTGTAGTAATGAAAGATAAGCATTTGGGTTTAACAGCTTTATACAATTCTTTCCATGACTCAGAATTTTCTTCAGATGACATTCAAAATCTACGTGAATTACATGCTGAAATGGATCAAGCTGTTGCAACTGCATATGGCTGGGACGATTTAGATCTCAGCCATGGATTTCACAATACCGAACAAGGCATTCGTTTCACAATATCAGAAGAAGCCCGTAGGGATGTGCTGGAACGCCTACTCAAATTGAACCATGAACGTCATGAGGAAGAGGTCAAACAGGGGCTACACGATATAAAGCGAACCAAAAAGAACGCTGCAAAAATAAGTACGAAACCGACCGATCAGATAGGACTTTTCGAAAACAAGTTAAGGAAAGAAGGCAAACCTAAAAAAAAACTAAAAACGAGGCAGCGGTGACTATCTTGACACAGCTTATCGAGGAATCAAGTTGGATTACAAAACAGGAGATTATCGATAGAACCAAATTACAAAAAAATCTTTGGAAAGATGCAATAGGAGAATTGATTACCCTTGGGCTTGTGGATAGAATCGGTCGAGGAAGAGGAGTTCGATACAGAGCAACAAATAAGCCGTTCAAAGCCACAAAAAAGGAAATATAGGGGAAATGCGAATAATCCCTTTCGATAAACTGTTGGATTCTGATCTGATAGTAGATGCAATTTACGAAGGGGGCGAAGCATCGACAACACTGGGGGATCCAATCTCTAAGGTATTACCCGGTAGTGGCAATTTGGGAGGCTTTCGCCCATCTGGAAGAGGGCCATTTAAAAAATTTGTGGTCTTGTATACAAGCGGAACAGATAAAGATTGGCCCGATGAGTTGAATCTAAATACTGGCCGTTTTGATTATTATGGCGACAACAAGAAACCTGGGCATGAACTGCATGACACTGTTAGAAAAGGAAATCTGATTTTAATAAATGTTTTCGAATTGTTGCATTCAACCCCACCAGAAACCGATATAGTTCCTCCATTTTTTGTTTTTAAAAAGTATCCGACTGAAAACAGTAAGTGGTCTGTCCAGTTCAAAGGTCTCGCAGTTCCTGGATATCCAGGGCTTACCGCCACAGAAGATCTCATCGCAGTATGGAAAATGACCGGTGGACAGAGATTCCAAAACTACAAAGCAGTATTCACAATCCTGGATGTACCCATAGTTTCCAGGGATTGGATAAATGATCTATCGAGGGGGGAATCTGACACTGTCAATACACCTAACGCTTGGAAAGAATGGAAAGGTCAAGGAGTCTATACTCCGTTGACTACCGAACCTACAACGATAATTCGAGACATCGACCTTCAAGCCCCCCAAAATCAGGTCCAGGTGGAAATTCTGGAGAAAGTTTTCGAGTATTTCAAAGACGAACCGGTTCATTTCGAAGCCTTTGCAGCCAAAGTCTTTCAACTTATGGATCAACGTGTGATTGTCGATGAAATTACAAGAGGGGTGGTAGATGGGGGAAGAGACGCTGTTGGTAGATATCTGCTGGGCTTGCCTGACGATCCAGTTTATGCTGAATTCGCGCTCGAGGCCAAATGTTATAGGCCACCTTTAAGAGGCCAGCGCCCCAATACAGTCGGAGTCAGAGACGTGGCCAGATTGATTGCAAGGCTCCGTCATCGCCAGTTCGGGGTTCTCGTGACGACTTCAGCGATTGCCAAACAAGCTTATCAAGAAGTGAGACAGGATAGACACCCTGTCGTGTTCATTTGTGGCAAAGATATATCAGAGATCTTGATATCGAAAGGATTCAATACGCCTGAAATGGTTCAGGATATGCTCGAAACCGAATTCCCCAAGTGAGGGACGCCTTATGACCGATACAATCGATGCCGGTACAAGACCAATGATTGAAGCTCAGAATGCTTTCATGGTTTTTGGGGGAGATGAAGCGCGTATCGGGAATTTCCGGGTCACGCTTAGCGGCGAATCCTATAAAACATTGTCGACAAGAGAAGGTGACGGTATCCTTTTAGCCGAAATCGTCGAAGGAAAACCACATGCGGTCGCTTTCGCCAGACACTACCGAAAAAGAGAGACGAAGCAAGAGACGACCATATATTTCGACGGTATCGTGAAAGTAGAGCCACCGTTGACATTCGAAAAATTGGGTATCCCGCCACTAGACGATAAGGTTTCAGTGGCGCGTATAGAATTGAGCATCTTCGAGAAAGCGCTAAAAACAGCCTGTGACATTGATTGGGCATCGTTCCCTGTTCTAAATGGTGAAACTGCCGGTGAACAGGCTTACATACGTGAGTTATTGCAAAATTCTGTCTTTGACGATCTTTTGGGCCCGGCCAACGGTCCTTACGAGGAAATAATCGGTATGAGCGTCAGAGACCGGTACTTGGTTGGCAAGCTTGCCCCAATGACAGGAGGTAGCGCCGGAATCGAAGGCATCCAGGATCAAGACGAAACTGCCGATCCCGAGAGAGGAGAAGACTTCCAACCATATGAAGGGCAACACCAACCTGGCCAGGAGTTTTCGACAGCAAAGGGAGGAAAGGACGTCGACGATCAGGAAATTCAGGAGGTCGACGCTTCGACAAATCAGTCTCTCGTACCGTCTTCCATGGGTTTAACCTTCTGTGTCGATAGTTCTGTCGAAAAGATCGAACTCGAAGTCAATTGGGGTCGATATTCTCGTACCGAAAGCCAGAAAATCAATCCAAAGACCGAGAAACCCTATCGGTGTTGGAAACGAATACTCTCAGGAGGCGAGGTGACGGTAGACCTGACCGACATGAAGACGCTTCCGGTGGCACCAGATCCTGAATGTCCCGAGGTGGTTCTTCATGGTGACGTCAGTTCTCCACTACCCAACGGTGACAAGCTTGTGACGATTTTTCTCGTCAACGGTCAAGAACTACCAGAGATGAGCCAGGACGCGAACTGGTTGTTTCAGCCTGAACTAATTGTCCGCGATGTAGAAAACCAACCTATCTTTAGGCGACGTCCTGTGTTGAGTACCGATAGCTCCGATAGCGAGCGAATTGCCTTGGAAATGGTATATCGAAACCAGATCGAGTTTGCGGTCGGCCACGGGATCTCCGTACACGCTGTCCCCTCCTTGGAGGTTCCCGAAAGGGCAATCGAGATACGTACCGTCGTGTTACCCGAATACGAAATCCCCGTGACCGAAGTCCCCGGCACCGAAGAATCGGATCGACCAGCCATGAGGAAATTGGTTTCCAAAGGCCTTTTGGACATGAAGAGGATATCGGAGATGGAGAGAGGCAAGCTCATCTCGACGTTATCCATCCTTGTCGGCGATTATGCCGACTGGATAGACGAGAAAAAGGCCAGAATAGGAACTGCGGTGAAGGGGTTCGACAGCGCAGGATCGGAGGCGTTGTCCAGATGTTCGACTATCTTGGACAGACTGAGGGAGGGCCTCGCGATCCTCGAATCGAGCGACACCGCTTTTGAAGCGTTCCTTTTCGCCAACCAGACCATGGCTTTGCAACGCGTTCATAGTGTCTATTCATTGCTGAGAAGAAGAGGTGCGAAGCCCGCCTTAGAGGAGATCGACATACCTGTAAATCGATCGTGGCGTCCGTTTCAGTTGGCATTTGTCCTATTGTCGATACCGGCGCTCTCGGATCCTCTACACAATGACCGCATCGTACCATGGGAAGCGTATGCAGACTTGTTGTGGTTTCCGACCGGGGGAGGCAAGACAGAAGCGTATCTGGGTGTCGCCGCATTTACCATGGCCATTCGGCGTCTGCAGGGGGATCTCGGTGGTTACGACTCGAGCCGCGGCCTTGCAGTGATAATGCGTTATACCCTTCGATTGTTGACCTTGCAGCAATTTCAAAGAGCTTCAGCGCTAATTTGCGCAATGGAGGTAATTCGCCGAGGAGATAGCGCAAAATGGGGTTCCACCCCTTTCACCATAGGATTATGGGTCGGTGAAAAAGTGACTCCGAATTCTACAGAAAAAGCACATGAAGCCATTCAAGCCGCCCGAGCCGGTCGTAGGCAATTGTCCAGCTCGCCACATCAAATCACTTCATGTCCTTGGTGCGGAGCGGAAATCGTCGAAACTCGTGATATCGAAGTCCGTCGATTCAAACAGGATATTGGTCGAACTCTGATTTACTGCGGTGACGCCAGACAACGATGTTCGTTCAGTAAAAGGCATTCGAGAGATCTGGGGATTCCAGTTTTAGTTGTGGACGAGGAGATTTACCGAAGGCCCCCGTCTATGCTCATCGCTACAGTGGACAAGTTCGCGATGATGGCTTGGAAAGGGCAGGTTCGAAATCTTTTCGGTAAAGCCAGTCAGGAGTGTGATCGTCACGGTCTTCTTTGGGAGGGGGCGGAATGCACAGGTAATCACCCAAGAAACCCGACTTTTCCCGCTACGGCTGTAAAAGCGATTCCCCCAATTCGTCCACCCGATCTCATCATCCAGGACGAGTTCCACTTGATCGCCGGACCGCTCGGCACCATGGTTGGCCTTTACGAAACGGCGGTGGAAGAGCTCTCGACTTGGAAGATAGACACAAAGACCGTTCGTCCAAAAATAGTCGCCTCGACAGCCACGGTTAGGAAAGCCGCTGAACAGGTCAACGGAGTCTTTCTCAGGCAAGTCTCGATATTCCCACCCCATGGGCTGGACGTCTCGGATAACTTTTTCTCGGTCCAACGACCGATCGAAGATACCCCAGGTCGACTGTACATGGGTATTTGTTCCCCTGGCAGTTCGCGACCGGCCGTGCTCATAAGGGTTTACGTCGCGCTATTGACCGCAGCGCAATCGTTATTCGAGCGATTTGGCCAGGCAGCGGATCCATACATGACCGTAATAGGATATTTCAATTCGCTGAGAGAACTTGGTGGCATGAGGAGATTGGCCGAAGACGACGTTCAGACACGGGCCTTTCGGGTTCAGATGAGTGATGTAGCAAGACCAGGGCTTTCTCAACGGTCGGTGAAAAACGTAGACGAATTGACATCGCGCGTTTCCAGTAAGGATATCCCCAAAATACTCGATCGACTCGAAGTGAAATACAAAACCGATTGGATGCGCGATGAAATCCGCGCCATGGACATCGTTTTGGCAACCAACATGTTGTCGGTAGGCGTAGACGTCAATCGTTTGGGATTGATGGTGGTTAACGGTCAACCGAAAAGTACGGCAGAATACATCCAGGCTACCAGCCGGGTCGGCCGTGCGTTTCCCGGTATCGTGTGCACCGTACTGACATGGGCCAGGCCGCGAGACCTTTCCCATTACGAAACCTTCGAGCATTACCACGCCACTTTCTACAAACACGTAGAAGCTCAATCCGTGACTCCTTTCGCGCCACGTGCATTGGACAGAGGGTTGATGGGAACGACGGTGAGTATGCTGAGGCTCGGGAGTGACGACTTGAATCCGAATCTCGGAGCCGAGAAATTCGACGATACCACACGCCCGGATATCCTTGCTACAAAGAAAATATTGTCTGACCGTGCCTGGAAGATCAGGGACAAAAGCGCCAAGGCTATCGCCGAAGACATGGTGGCCTACAAAGCCGATCTCTGGGCCAAGGAAGCGATCAAAGGTGGTAGGCGTCTGGGGTACGACAGGCGAAGAAATCAAGGGGACCTAGCCCCTCTGCTGAAACGACCCAGCTCTCTTGCGTGGGACGATTTCACCGTACCGACATCGATGAGAGAGGTAGAACCTGGAGTTGGGCTGATCATGGACGATTCTACCTTGTCGGATCCACCTAAATGGCGCCCGAAGCCACCGGACAAAGAGCAAGGAGGTGAAGCGTGACGAAAAGCAGAGTTGGCCAGGTTAGACCCAGCCAGCTTTTATGGACTTACGGTCCTGGTGCTTTGGTCGATTTGCCGAACCTATCGGTCGTCACCAAGGGATTGGATCGCTGGGACACGGATCGATGCCCTTCCGTAGAGGAGGATCGCCTGCTGGCCGCGGTGAAAAGGGTGTTGGGCCGTCAGGTGACACATCTGCGAGTTCCACCTTACGATGTCGAAAGTGAGATGGATCCATGGTCACCCGAAGCCTTGATCGGAGCGCCTGTCAGACCGTTTCCTAGATGGCTGCGATGTGTAAAGTGTGGCTTGCTCGCCGAGTTCGATTCGGGTCTCTTCTCTATAAAGACCAATCAATATCGTCCCGAAGAAGCCCATTTCGTGCACACGAACTGTGAGAAGCGCGGAAAATCCGATGCCGTGCCCGCTCGTTTCCTCATGGCTTGTCGTGGGGGACATTTGGACGATTTTCCCTGGCATTGGTTCGTACATTCAGGGCCGTCGAGTTGTACCGGGACACTTCGATTTTTCGAGCGAGGCGCTTCACTACAAACAGAGAATTTATGGGTGAAATGCGATAGCTGTGGCAAAGCGAGATCGCTGGTACACGCTTTTGGTCAGGAAGGGAGAAAGAATCTACCGGCCTGTCGAGGTCGACACCCTCATCTTGATACCTACGATGACGCATGCTCCGAAGAAGCGAGACCTGTTTTGCTAGGGGCGACCAACAGCTGGTTTCCGATCACGCTGTCCGTTCTGGCGATACCCTTGGGAAGTGATCCTGTCGTTCAAGTGGTGACAGACGGTTGGAAATATTTCGAAGACGTAGAGTCGGAAGAGCAAACAGATTTCGTTTTGAAGACATTGAAAAAGGGCGGTTCGCTCCCTGGCGTTCAGGTATGCGAGCCGGTAGCCACATGGGAAATTATCAAAGCGAAACGTGAAGGAAAGCTGGAACAATCGGCCTTGAGCGAGGAAGATCTCAAAAGACCCGAATGGGATGTTTTGACCGGTCCGGCCCCACCAAAGGATTGGCCCCAGTTTTTGAGTCGGAAAGTTGACGTTCCCGAGGCTTATGGGGATAGACTGAAAACGGTCCTACTTTTAGAGCGTCTAAGGGAGGTCAAGGCGCTGATCGGATACACCAGGGTAGAGGCACCGGAAGAGGGGATGGACGAGGACGAAAGACCTCCCATGGCGAATTTATGTAGAGGTAAACCCGATTGGGTGCCAGCATGCGAAGTATACGGTGAGGGTATCTTTCTCAGATTCGACGAGAAGCCGATTCGGTCTTGGCTGGATATCGAGGAAGTGAAAACTCGGGACAAAAAACTGAAGGCCGGTCACATAGGATGGCGAAACGCCAGGAAATTGGATCCAGCTCGGGGATATCCAGGTATCCGCTACGCAATGTTGCATACATTTGCCCATTTGCTCATACGGGAATTGGCTTTGGAGTGCGGTTACAACGCAGCGAGTATCAGAGAGCGAATCTACGCCAGCGACGACGAAGACCGCGAGATGGCGGGTGTATTGATCTACACGGCGGCCGCTGACTCTGACGGTACGCTCGGTGGATTGGTCGAACTCGGTAAACCCGAAAATCTTGGGAGGCTCATCGAACAAGCGTTGAAACGGGCAATGGTATGTTCGTCCGATCCACTCTGTTCCGAGCATGATCCTGGTGAGGACCGCTCACTCCATTCCGCCGCCTGCCATGCATGTACATTTGCATCTGAAACATCTTGCGAACGTGGAAATAGGTATCTCGATCGAGCGCTTTTGGTAGAAACGTTCGAGTGTAAAGAGGCAGCGTTTTTCGATATCGAGAATCTCGTGGCGGATAGCATTGGCTCTTACGACAGAGATGATGAATCGATTACTGACGAGCAGGTCCAAACGGAAACCCCTGAGGGATCTAACAGTAGGGCTTATAGTTTGGACGAATTGCCAGGTGTACCTCGCCAGCCTGGAGAAACGGTTCGTGTCAGCCTGCCACCGGAGCAAAGACCCAAGGATTTCGAATCCGATGATTCCATTCGGTTCCATTTCCCCAATGATACGGAAACGGATCGTATATCCAAGGGGCAATTCATCGTCCTTGAACATTCCAACCTGCGCTTGAGTGGAAAACCGGTGAAAGTGGTGGCTGGGAAAGTGATCTCGAAACAAATTCTCGTAAACCCAGAAACAAGTGAAAGAAAAGTTCAATTGACGCTACGTAGTGGTTCGTTCACTTACACGCTAAAGTTGGACGAAACGGAATTCCAGGATTTTAAGCCTATTTGTATTTTGGACATTGAATAATGAGGAGGGCGATACCGATCGATGGCTCGCTTGATTCCAAACATCGGTTTTGAATCCATAGACAACAAACCCGAGCGCGATGTGGCAATGGCTTTGGTCGAATCGCTACCGGACAATGTTTTGGTTTACCACAGTTACCCCTGGATAGAAGCGAAGCGAAACGCTCGGACCGATGGTGACACCTTCAATGAAGGAGAGGCCGATTTCGTAATAGTTCTGCCTGAAATCGGTTTTTTGGTGTTGGAGGTAAAGGGGGGGCATATTGGGTTCGACACCGAGAATCGCAAATGGTATCGGAGCCTGCCCTCTGGTGAGCGGCGACCTATAAAAGATCCTTTCGAGCAGGCGCGAACAAACACGCACGTGATAAAAAATAAAATAATACAGACATCATTCCCCTCAGACAATACCCCACCTTGTACATTTGGTTATGCGGTCGCTTTTCCCGATTGTGAATACAAGGGTACCCCGCCTCCTGGCAGTGAAAGGGCCACAATTCTAACGGTAAAAGACCTGCCTTTTATGGATGGCAGAATCCCATCGGTTCTTAGAAAATGGTGTCGGTTTAAATCTCCCAAGCCAATGACAAAGTCCCAATTTGCTGGGGTTAAACAGGCGCTCAATACGACCTTCCACCTTGTACCACTTCTTTCACGACAGATTGAAGCTGACGAAGAAAGCCTTGTTCGCTTGACCGAGGAGCAAGCCAGATTGTTGGATTTTTTACTGAACCAAAAGCGATGTAGTATCGAAGGCATAGCTGGTTCCGGAAAGACAATGCTTGCCCTTGAGCAAACCAATCGCTTTGCGCGGCAAGGTCTAAAAACGCTGTTCGTTTGTTACAATAAAGCCCTGGCCGACTGGATCAGAACCACCCTGGCAGATGACTTGATCGATTACATAGACGTGTACCACTTTCACGGTTTGTGCAAGGACTTCTGTGGGTTGGCCAATATTCCATTCGCGGCCCCCCAAAACGATATCGACTCGTTTTTCAGAAACAAAGCACCCTCGTTGCTCTTGGACGCGATCGATACGATAGGCTCTCGTTACGATGCGTTGATTGTCGACGAGGGGCAAGATTTCAACCCTGAATGGTGGCTGCCCTTGGAACTACTTTGCCATGAGGGCGACGCAGCGCCGTTTTTTTTGTTCTATGATCCTGCCCAGAATCTTTTTGTGGATGATCCTGGCATGCCGGATTTAGGGAGGCCTTACCCATTGAGCGTCAATTGTCGTAATACCCGGCAAATCGCGCTGATATGTTCACACATTAAAAACACCACTATCAAGACTCATAATTTGGCACCTGAAGGCAAAAAGGTGCGAATCCACCTATGTCCCGATAAAGATCAACAATTACGGAAGTGTGAAACGCTGTTGAAAGAGCTGAAGAAAGGTGGGTTGAATCCAGGACAGATTGTAATTCAGTCGCCTTTCAGAAAGAAAAACAAGATTTCGTCATTCAAAACAAAAGAGGCCTTGAGTGGTTTCCAAATAGTGACAGACATCCATAAATGGCGTGCAGGCGAGGGGGTCTTGTTCACGACGATACGCAAATTCAAGGGGCTCGAGGCCGATGTCGTAATAATGGTCGACATACCGAGTTACGGAAAAACACCTGTCTTTACGCCCAATGATTTCTATGTAGGCGTGTCCCGCGCCAAGCATGTTCTGGAGATCGTTTGCCGAGATGAAAATATAACGACAATATTCGGTAACGAATAAATACGGCCAGAGTGTTGCCTGTTTCATGTGATTCTATCGTTTATGGGGGTGTTCAATGGATGACTTGTGGAAACTGATAGCCGAGTGTGGGGTCGAAAGTCATCCTGATTTCATAGAAAAGATAGCGTCAGATATAGGGGCTATGGATGAGGTCAAGGCGCTCGAAAATTACAAACCGACATTTGGCTCCGCAACTGACCGATCGAGGGCAAAACGATTGATACAGACTTGTACGGAGATGCATGGCTGGACCACCTATGAGCTGGCTGGGGCGCTTCGTGGAGCATCGAGGATTGCATCATATTTAGAAGAGCGCGAACAGGCCGAAATGGTATGGACTGGTCCTCAAACGGAATTCGTCCAATCCCGACACTCATTTCAGGTTCTTTTGGAAGTGATAAAAAGTGCCAAGTCGAAATTGTTTATCACCAGCTTCGTTGCTTACAAAATAGATAAAGTTGTCAATGCACTGATCGATGCGGCCGACCGGGGCGTCAAAGTGGGACTTCTTTTGGAACTGTCGACTGAAGAAGGTGGGAAAGTCGATACCGATTCTATCGACCTTTTTAGGAAGAATGTACCCTCCAGCGAAATTTATGCGTGGAGACCTGGTTCCAGTTCAGACAACGCTTGGTCAGGCACGGTCCACGCCAAATGCGCCGTTGCCGACGGGAAAACGGCTTTCATAACGAGCGCCAATTAGACCGGGGCGGCGCTTGAAAGAAACATGGAGTTGGGGGTGTTGTTCAGAGGGGGGAATATTCCAGATAAACTCATTAGACACTTCGAGGCGCTCATCGAAACCAAGGTCATTGAACAAGTTTAATGGATACTGTCGATAAAAAGACACGATCTAAAATAATGGCCAGTGTGGGACAGCGTGACACTGGCCCGGAGATTAAGCTTCGTCGCACAATTCACCGCCTTGGGTTACGTTATCGGTTACACGATAAGAAGCTGCCGGGCTCACCAGACTTGGTTTTTCCGAAATATCGTGCTGTCATTTTCGTGCATGGTTGTTTCTGGCACTCCCACAACGGGTGTAAATTCGCGACCAAACCCTCTACGCGAAAACGGTTTTGGAATGAAAAATTCAAAGCTAATCAGAAACGTGATAGACGAAATAACGAAGCCCTCTTACAGGATGGATGGCGTGTTTTAATTGTTTGGGAGTGTTCTATCAAGGGAATTGATGAAATTAAAATGCTCGAACTCGGTAAATATTTGAGCAAATGGATAAAATCATCTCAAAGGTTTGGGGAAATCCCCAATGATTTATCTATATAGTCCTACAAGAAACAATTGATATAAATAGATCCTAATCGATGATGAGGTTTCTGCCATGCCAACTGGCGAACTCGTATACTTAGAAAGATCGGATAAAAAGCAAAGATCTCTGGTCGATATTTTCCATAGGCTCAACAATGTCATACCAGATGAACAGAAGGTCATTACAGTGACACCAAAAACCAAGGCAAAAGACGCACTGAAAATTATGTTCGACAATGGCTTTTCTCAGCTTCCGGTTGTTGAAGGTAAAGAAGTCCTTGGTGTGTTTTCGTTTCGTTCGTACAGTCGTGGTGTTCAGGAAATAATCAGGGAAAAAATAAAAGTTGATGAATTGCTTGTTGATGAATTCATTGAAAGCGTAAATTTTTCAAGAGTTACTGACGAGTTCCGAGCAATTATCTCGTTTTTGGACAAGGACGACGTAGTTATTGCAGGAGAGTCCGATCGTCTTCAAGGGGTCGTTACAGCTCTTGATGTACTGCGTTATCTATATAAGATAGCAAGTCCTTTCGTGCTTTTGACAGAGATTGAGTTGGCACTCAGAGGGTTGATACAATCGGCGGTCGATAATGAGACACTTAGAAAGTGTGTAAAGAACTGCCTCAAAAACAAGTATGACAATTCTGAATTGCCTAATGCTTTGGAAGATATGGATTTCAATGACTATGTGCAGATAATCGGAGATGGGCGAAATTGGGCCCATTTTGAGCCGATATTTTTGGGGAATCGAAAGCGAACAAGAGGTAAGCTGAAGTCAATTCGCAATCTCCGCAATATAGTTTTCCATTTCAAGCGTGAGATGACAGTTGAGGAGTATGATGATTTGCAGGGATACAGGGATTGGCTATTACGGAAATCACGATCCACAGATGCTAGGCTAATGGGAGATAGAAGTGAATAAGAAAGCGACAGAGTCGTTTGCAGATCCCAGAGAAGTTCTCGATCTCCAAAAAAAGTTTATTGATCAGTTCATTCAGGAAGATTCTGCATGGGGACAGCTCCTTATATCACCTGTAGGAACGGGCAAGACATATCTATCGATCTCGCTGGCCAATGAATTGATTGGCATAAATCGCGCTCAACGTATACTATTTTTAGTGCCTTCAGGTCTGTTATCTCATTACGAATTTACCTTGGAAAAGCGACTATCGATACCAACAATCATTTTGGACAGGAAAAAATACAGATTGTTGGTCGACTCCGTTCCGGTTGGGACTGAACCATGGCCGAAAACAGCAACTATCGTATCTTCAATTGATTTTGCCAAGTCAAGTGATATCTCAGATTCACTGTCTACGGTGGATTGGGATATAGTAGTCGTAGACGAAGCACATTTGTTGAAAGGGATGAGGCTAGAGTTGCTGAACAAACTTATCGGTTCATCCTGTGTTAGAAGGCTGCTTTTACTATCAGCGACACCTATTGATCTCGAAATTGACGATCTCAATACTATTGTCTGGCGTCCTTCTGATTCTTTGAAACTATATCCTATAGAGCGAAATATCATAGAATATGAGAGAACAGTGGAAGAGACAAGGCTATTGAAAGATCTCGATAAGTTTCTTGGGGATTTGAGCAGCGACAACAGATTGGCTAAAATGATAGCAAATGTTTGCGAAAAGAGGGTTGCCTCGAGCATTAACGCGGTCGAAAGCTTCCTGTATACATTGCGGAAACCAAAAATACAGTCAATGGAATATACTTTTGAAGATGAATCAGAAGAGCCACCAATAGGGAATAGTATAGAATGGTCCGATGAAGTGGTTGGAAAGTGGGAGTCTCTTTTAGACGGAGTAGATCAAATTTCAATCGACTCAAAACTCGAAAGGCTTCAATTTTTCGTGTCGAATCTGGTTTTGGAAAATACGGTAGATATTCTGTCCCTTTGTCTTTTTACCCAATTCAGAGATACTGCATCCTACATAGAAGTGGGACTTCGTGAATTGGGAGGGTGGCCTGTTTGGGCGCTTGACGGGTCGTCAAGTAGTCAGCAAAGAGCAGCATCGGTATCGGCTTTCCTTAAGAAAGGAGGGGTTTTTATATTAACGGATGCGGCAGCTCAGGGTCTAGACTTTAGCAATGTCACTCATCTCGTTCACTATGATCTTCCTGAGAAGATTTCTGTTCTAGAGCAGAGAATTGGGCGGGTCAGCAGAATTGGGCGAACCGTATCTTTAAAGACATATGCCTTTCATGACGTCCTTGACAGTTGGGCATTGGAATCAGACCTTTTACAGAAACATGGATTCATCTGATGAGCGCATAGCAAGTTAACGGCTGAATAGCGACATTGGTTATCTCAAGCATTCACTTTAAAGAGATATGAAAGGGGATTATGTCATCCAAAATCCTTGATGATGCACGCCATGAGGTGTTGGCTGAGAACACTGCACAGGCCGTTTACAAACACTTGAGCAAACTCTATTCTGAAGAATCCCGATTCCGAAAGAGGTGGGTGTGGGAGTTGCTGCAGAATGCCCGCGACGCTTCGTTACCGACTGGCGTGCACGTATGGTTGATTCAGAGGCCTGACAGCATGATCTTTAGACACAGCGGCGTTCCTTTCAACTACAAGAGCATCGCCCATCTAATTTACCACGGATCGACCAAATATAACCTTACAGGTTCGGGGCCAATCGGCCAATTTGGGACCGGTTTTCTGACAACTCACCTGATTTCTAAAAAAGTTTGGGTGAAGGGAAAAATGGACGATGGCAAGAGTTTCGCCTTTATACTTGACCGGGGGGGCGAAAACGCAGACCAACTCGGCTCCGCTATGGAAGCATCATGGAGGGCCTTCGTGGAATCCTTGTCAGAAGATAAAAGAGATACACTCGAAGGTTTCGAAACCGAGTACGAGTACCCGTTGGAACAAGGTGTATATGACGTTGTTGAAGAGGGGGTAGATGATTTAATCGAGAACGCAGCCTATGTCCTTGCCTTCAACGAGCTAATTCGCTCGATCCGTCTGGAACACCAGGATCGAGATATAAACATTCGGAAGCAAGAGCTCACACCACTTGACGACGGATCCCAGCTTCTACATGTGGAGGAACAGGCCTCGGTCGAAGCTTCGATCTCACGATACGTCGCCATTGTCACATGTGACAGGGGTACTTCCGTAGCTGTAGAACTTTCAAAGAATAGTGCCCAGTGGTCCATAGCCGAGCTCGGGAATACACCACGAATCTTCGTGGCATTTCCGCTCACCGGTACCCGCGATTTTTGCCTTCCGGTGGTGGCAAACCATGAAAAATTCCAGCCTCGGGAGGATCGGGACACATTGGTACTTCTGCCGAATAGAGAAGGCAAGCACGAAAACATGGACCTCATGGAAGATGCATGGCTTCTCGCTGCTCGTTTGGCTGTTTTCGCAACGAAAAATCGCTGGAATAGCGCTTCCACTTTGGTATGCCTCAATAAATTGCGTCGGTGGGAGTGGGTAGATGCCAAGTGGTTAAGGGATCTTATTGTAGATTGCTTTATACAACCACTCCGATCTGAGATGATCATTACAACTGTTTCGAACGAGATGATTTCTCCCTCCAACGGGGTAATCCCGCTAGCACCTGGCTCGGCTTCATGCACGGAATTGTGGGACATGGCGGTACACGTGAAGGATATTTCAAAGAGGCTTCCTCACCGAGCCGAAGCGGAAGTCTGGGCGGAAACCTTGACAGCTTGGGCCTCCTTCATCCAGAAACCAGTGGAGAATCTGGAGGAGGCTCTCACGCTGGAAAAACTCTGCGGGCAGGTATCAGCATGCGGAATCTTAGTAGAGCTCAGAAACAAACTCAAAGAAAGCATAGACCCAATAGAATGGCTGATTGGACTGCACTTACTCATCATCAAGGCTGAAAAAACAGCGCTCTTTGAACAGATGAGGCTCATTCCAAGCCAGAAAGGCACGCTGAGGAAAATCACAGAGTTGAGGCGTGACAGTGGAATTGATGAGGATCTGAAGGATATCGCGGAGAGTCTCGGCTTGCCGACGAGGGCTGGATTGCTTGATCCGCTGGTGTGTAAGAAAGAGTTGTTTGATCTACAACCTCAGTCCCAAGAGGAAGTTCTGACGGCTGCGATGCAGAAACTCAAAGACAAGGTAGAAAAAGTGGATGATGAGTTTGCCGACATTGCAGTACGATTCTTCGCGTGGCTTGTCAATAACGATCAAATGGGCAAATTGGACGGATTTCCAGTATTGACGAGAGTGACGTTAGGCGAAAAACATGCATGCACAACGCTCATCCGTGGCCCGAATAAAACGGATCAAAGACTTCTTGCCCCCTCTAATTCTTGGCCAGAAGCAGCGCTTTTGGTAAAAGACCTCTTTCCCAAGGGAAAGACGCTCTCTGATGCCTACTGGAAAGCTCTTCCGGATGTCGCTCTTTGGATTCCAATCGCAGAGGAGGGTTATGTGCGGCTCAATCCCCTCTATGGGACACAACGGCGAGTGCCGTTTATACCCGATGAACCCTTACCTGTCTCCGAAAAAGAAAAAAAGCTCAAACACCGCACAATGGATCAGGTAAACGTCTCTGCATTGGCTTTCTTTGAAAAAGACGAGGCTGGGTTGGATAGGGTCAGACGGAGTAAGATCCGTGCAACTCGTCTTTTGCAGTTTCTGGTGCATTTTGTGTTGAAAGAGGATAAGGGGGCGCTTCAACCGATTGAAGCCGAATGTGAGTGTGGAGAAAAGCATCGTTACTATGGTGCATCCTGGCTCGTCCCAATGTGGGAACGCCGGTGGGTACCTATAGGCGAAAACAAACAATCTTCTGCAACCGCCGAAAGCATCGTAAAACTCTACAAAGGAAAAGAAGATGAGTTGCGAGAATTAGCGGGTGGAAGCGGTAGAAAACTGTTTGAAGCCCTCAACATTAGTATAGCCGATCTGTCATTGCGAGCCATCGCCAGAGACGAAAATACGCGCATCTCCCTAATTGACTCACTGGCCTATATTGCGTCAGCAGCAGGCAACGATCCAGAAAAAGTCAGACTGGTTGCCGAGGAAATAAAGCAGACTCCAAGGCTCCTTGATGAGATCAGTGAACATCGTGAGAAGAGAGAGAAAATCAAGCGAAATCAGTCAATAGGCGCCAAAGTTGAGCGACTGCTCAAGGAGGCGATGCAGAAGCATGGGCTCAAAGTGACCCGTACTGGTCACGGATCGGATTACGAGGTTGAAGAAGATTTCCTTGTTGAAGACAACGAAATTTTACTAAATATTGAAAACGGTCAACGCTCATTTCTTATTGAGGTAAAATCGACAACAGGCAAAATGGTAAGAATGACTGTTAAACAGGCCCAGACAGCTGTGGCCAATAAAGAAAGGTTCGCTCTTTGTGTAATCCAGCTAGATTCGGCTGATGCGACAGTTGAGACGATACACGAACGAGCCCGTTTCGTGATGGGCATTGGTTCACGACTCGAACCTGTATGGGAGGAATACCGCCGGTATCAGGTTACCAAGAGAGAAGCCTGTGAACGAGTAGGTGAGATTGAACTAATCGTTCATGATAGCGAAGTTCGGTTCTCGGTTACTGAGGGGGCTTGGGAGAATGGGTTGTCGCTTCAAGACGCTGTGGAGGAGATTTTGAGAGTATGTCGCATGCATGACATCTATCATTGAGTGGTATTAGACATGAGTATTAGGATCGAAGCGGGCTAACAGATTATAGTCAAAAGGAAATGGAATGAGCTTAAAAAGCAACCAACTTTTGTGCTATATGGCTTATTTGAATAACTGAAATAACAAACTTGGGTTCTTCGCCTGGACAATTATAATAAGGCCCTTTACCGCCACAACGGTTCCACATTATCACGAGAGTTTAACCATTAGAAGTAGGCCTTTTTTATAGAATTCTGACTTATGCTGTGAATCATAACAACCAAAACATCTGCTGGAACACACTCTAAATACAGGACTGCAAGCTCGACTTCCTTTTCTATCACAATCGGATTGGATCAATTGCTTCCAAGAGTCCTTTTAGTAATGAGGGTCAAAGAACCAAAACACTTTAGCGTCCAACGAGATATAGGAAGATGGAACGCATTAAAATCGTGACTTTATCCTTGATAACAACTCGAGAAGAAATATTAAAAAACTTTGAAATTTTTATATCTGGAGCCAAAAACAATTTTGATCTGGCCTATAGTTTGTGTAGGACAACATCATATTGGGTATGTGATTCTAAATTTTTCAATTTTGGACCTTCAAAATTTTTAGGGTTTAAAAATATCACCTATACTGATTATGAGTTGTCGCGACAGGGAAATAGTCGCGGCGCGGAGTTCAATGGTCGTGATACGAGAAAAGCAATTGAAAAAATATTAGGGCAATATGCAGCTAGTTCAGAAATGTCATTTAAGCTACTCGCATGGGGCGATGAGTTCCTTAAACCAGGAACATTTGATGGGCTAAGCCAAGAAAAATCGCGTTTTGTGACTATTTAGCTTTATTTTAGGCCTAAAAATGAATAGCAGTCTAATAAATAGGTTCGATTTGGAAATGTGGAACATATACAAGCGAGCAAAGATCGAGGCAAACTACAATGCATCAAGGTTTCTTCAAATGCTGGATACCCACGGAGGACTGGAGACTGCGCACATACTTATCAATGCACCAACAGTCTCAGAAGGATACACTGCGTTATGGGAAAGGGGTAGGATCGATCTTACTGTTGAAGCTTTAATTTACAACAATAAAGAGTATCATGAACTGTTCACGGAAAAAGAAATACAGATTATAAAAAGACGATTACAAGATTATCAATATTTTTCCTGAGACGATCAATGACAGATAACTGTATTTTGGAATACTGGAGAGAGTCCAGTCAGACCGATCAGAAATATTTGTAGGCGCATATAGGATGTTGATTTAGGAATCTACATCACCCGCCGATGCCCCAAAAACCCATTATAATATTGAGAAGTTACATAATATGTAGTTTTTACATATAGTTATGGTTGTTATTTCCCTCACATGGCTATTTTGATCATTTAGAAAAGTTTACGGGATCTAGCAATTAGTGAAGAACAAATAATACCATAGGAATGATAAACAAGTCCGTAATTGGATACCGACTTGGGAGGCCAAAGGCGACACCACCTTCTACGGAAGAGAATCATAGGAGGGATGTCGCCATTTTTTTCTATCGCTTATAGATACAGGCGGGACCTAAAACTCTCTGCTCAAAAGAAACAAGTGTCTATATCAACCGCAAAGCGTTTGCGCGACACTTGTAACCCACCGATTAAATATATAGTAAAATCATTTACTTTGCTATGGAAGGGCCTTCTTGCGTGGCGTCAGGTACAGCCTGAGTGCCCAAAAAGATTGAAATAAATTATTTGTGAGCCAATTTGACCCACATTTGACCCACATATGACCCGATTTGACACCGATATGGGCCTCCGCGTTGTCTTGACTTAGAAGTAGCCCACCGATCAGTATAACCCCACATCACCCCAAGAGCTTTGCAACTTTTCCGCAAATTCCATAGCAAATTGCACGAGAGAGCCATGGCGAAGAAGCAGAAACCAACAGATACCCAGATCTTTCAGGACCTTAAGAACGGTTTGAGCAAAGCGCAAATTGCGCGCAAGTACGGAGTTCATGCATCAACAGCCAAGCGATGGGTAGACAAAATCACAGGCGGCGTCAGGACCGACGTTTCCATCCGGAGCGGGAAGCAGGTCTTGAGGTGGGCCGAAGAGGTTTTCAAGGACCTCGACGAGGCCCGCACCCGCGTGATGAATCTGCTCAGGCTTTGTGACGATTGGAGCAACGGCAAGGGTGAAGCGGTCCAGATCCTCGAATCGGATATCCTCAGGAAGAGGGTTCGCGTGGGTGACGAAGAGTACGACGTCACCGAGTTCAAGTTTACCGATCCGAGGATACTTGTTTTAAGAGCTCACGGCGCCCTGCTGAAACACGGCGAGTTCTGGCTCAAGTTCCAGAAGACCTATTACGACGCCAAGGCTGTCGCGGAATTCCAGAACATCATCCTTCAGGCGATTGGAGACGCTGCCCCGGATGTTAGGGCAAGAATACTTGACCGGCTCAAAGAAGCAGGAGCTATTCAGTCAGTTCTCGAACTCAGTCAATAGGGCCGGCTGTTGCGTAAGTAAGAACAGTTGGGATCCATATGGGTCTCGGGACCTTCTTCGGTCCCCAATTAGACAACCTTGGATACCCGTGACACGAACACCGACCCAGATAAACAAAAAGAAGTAACTAAAGGGGTAGCCCAATCCCATGACAAAACAGCCAAATATTTCTGATTCAATTGACTTTGAATCCGTCTACCGGACCGAAGGTATAGATCTTCATAGAAGAAATACAGAGAGCAAGTGGATGATTGGGCTGTGCCCGTTTCACGATGACCACACACCATCATTCTATGTCGACATTACCTCCGGTGGATTCAATTGCTTCGGATGTAGTGAGAAAGGCTCAGCTGTTGATTTTATTATGAAGATGCGCGGCGTGGACCGCGAGACCGCAAGGAACATCGAGCTGGAACAGGGGAGGGCAGATCGAATGACGGCACAGGCAACCCAACAGGAAAGATCGCAATCTGACGCCATAGTAAAGACATACCCATACCACGACGAGAATGGCGACATTCGCTATGAGGTGTGCCGATTAGAGCCAAAACGCTTTCTGCAACGTCGACCTGATGGCAAGGACGGTTGGATTTGGAACACAAAAGGAATTGAACCGGTTCTTTACCGTCTGCCTGAGGTGATAGCGGCCGGTCACATCGTGATCTGTGAGGGTGAAAAGGACGCCGACAATCTCAAAAGCATCGGGATAATGACCACGACTGCCCCGGGTGGTGCCGGCAAATGGCGGGAAGACTATACAACGTATCTTGAAAACAAGCGGGTCACGATTCTGCCAGACAACGATGAGGTCGGGCATAATCATGCTCGAAAGGTAGCGCGTGCCCTTGCCGGCGTCGTCGCCGAACTGAAAATCGTTACGCTGCCAGACCTGCCGGATAAGGGCGATGTTTCCGATTGGCTGGAGTCCGGCGGCACCCGGGAACAGCTGCTCGAAATCATAGACAAAACCGCCAATTGGGTACCCTATGAGGAGATATACAATGGCGAAGCTGAGAACGATTCCTGGGCTCTGGCAAAGCGCCTGTTTCCAAGGATAGAATATCCATGGGATGTATTTCCGGAGCCGATCGCGACCAGCATTCAGCGGTTGGCTGTCAGCACTGCTTCAAGTCCGACGCCGTTGGCCGGCGTTGCCATCGCAGTCTTTGCTTCTGTTCTCGGTCGCTCGCTTAATGTGTCGCCAAAAAAGGATTGGAATGAGCCGCTCATTTTCTGGTTTGCAGATATTCGAAAAAGCGGTGACGGCAAAACTCCCGCTGCTCGTAAGCTGTGCCAGATATTGTATCGTGCACAGAAAGCCCTGGATGAAGAATATGAGCAGCGGCTGGATGCTGAAAATTTGAAAGCACCGCAAGAGCGTCAGGCAGTACCCCGGCCAAGGAGCCTTTTTCTGACCCACTTTACCATTGAGGGGCTGAGATCAGATGCCGCACACAGTCATGGTGGAGTTGTAGTCATACTGGATGAATTTTCAGCCCTGATTACCGGACAGAACCAGTACAAGGGAGGGAAAGGAGACGATCGAGAGGTCTGGATTACACTCTGGGAGGGTGATCCGGCCAGAGTGGCCAGGGCGAAGGAGTCGATGTTTATCAATGGTGTAAGGGTATCGATATTCGGCGGTATACAGCCGGGAGTATGGCAGCGCACCTTCACATCCAACGGCGGGCTTTTTCTACAGGACGGCACCATTTTCAGGATCCTTCCGGTGATCCAAGAGTCCCGGTTTTACCCCTTGACCCAGGACGAATGGGGCGACGAGCACAAAGCAGTGTGGGAACACACCCTCGAGTCGGCCATGGCATGGGCCGACAGGGTGATCGCAGGAGACAGATGGACGCCGCAAAAGCTGCTATTAGATCATGATGCTCGCGAGCGGTTTCTGGAATTTCGAAACAAACTTTATCAAAATAAATTCGACCTGCCGGATGAAATAGCAGGCTTCATACCCAAAGCAGTCAGCTATACAGTAAGATTTACCGGCATATTCCACTGTATGGACCGCTTTAGCAACGGAAGGCCGCCTGGAGACAGGATTACCCTCACGGATCTTGAAAAGGGCATTCAGGCCGCATACTTCTACCTCGGGCAGATCGTCGACGCCGCATACACGCTTTCCCACCCCGACAGTCCTCCGCTTTTTAATATTGACCGGCAGGTCATTCATCTCGTTCGGACTCTTGAAAACCTCCGCGAAAAAACTGATTCGGGCCGGCTCTCTGTAAAATATATATGGGAATGCTTCAACATTGGGCTGCCGGAATCAGAGCAGGTTAATAATCCAAAAGCAATGGGGTCTTTGCTGAGGAAATGGGAGCTCACAATATCATCCGGAAAACTCCGGTTCAGAAAGAAAAGCGGTGTCAGGTGTTTGCTCTGGGATCAGAGAACAGAGGATCTTATAGATCATGTCCGCAATGTCCGCGATGTCAACAAAGCATCTATTCACGATGGTCTACAAGAAGTGACATCCTCCAGGCAAAGTCTGTCAAGTCAACATTCAGAAAGAGGGAATGGGGACGTTGAGGACATGGCAGAACGCATGTCAACGGCCGTGGATTACGATCAGACGGGCCCTTCTGGACATGTAGGACATGACAGACATGGATTTCAGGGTGGCATCCCAACGAAGGAAGGGTTCATCTAATGAATGCCGAGCAGATCATAACAGCAGCCCGAGAGCGGGGAATCTTGCTTGCGGTTCGAGGAGGCAGGATCTGGTTCCATGGGCCCGACCATGCCCTGACCGAAGAGCTGATATGCGCCATCAAAGCGCAGAAGGAAGGGGTAATGGCCGCACTGCTATCGAGTCGATACCGGATACGCTGCCTGGGGGTTGCCTGCCGTTCGGCAGGCTACAGGGAGGTTGGCGGAGTCAAAATGCTCTGGTGCGGCGATATAGGGCGCGCGGTTCTCAGTATGACGGAGTGCCCGCATGGCGGATGGGAAAAAAACGGTATTGGAAGACCCACGTTTCCTGACCCGGCCGCAAAGAAGATGGCACACTGACCGCCGGTTATCCCGGCGAATACGAAAGGAGATCGAACGTCATGGATTGGTCATCAAATAATGACAGAGTGAACATCAGCACTGAGGTATTCAAACAATTGTGCCGTACCCGGATTGCCGGCGTGCAGCGCCAGGTGTTTGACACGATTATTTTAAAGACCTGGGGCTCGGGACTGGAGTTTGCGCCGATCAGCATCAGTGATTTTATGAGATCAACGGCAAAAACGACCATTGCCGGCAGGGTGGCCATTAAAAAGGCGATCGGGGCGCTGATCGCAAAGAAGCTGATCATCAAGGTCCGGGATGGCCCTGTATCAAGCTTTTCGGTCCAGCAGGACTGTAGCCTCTGGAAACCCGCCCCGGTCAAGGGAGCCGGGGTCGCTTCACGGGACGGGCCGGTGTCGGAAGAAGCTGCTGACGGGTAACCGGCGAACCAAAAGGTTGGGATCCGTATGGATCCCGGGACCCAAAATGCTCCCCGCCACTTTCACAGGGCCGGCGGAGGAGGGCAGGTGGCTGATCGCTATCCCAAATACGAAAAGCCAGGGATAGGCTCCGTCACCTCCGGTTTTAATGATGAACGGAATTTCTTTAGGTCGAGCCTGAAATTTTCAGCACAAGGAAACCAAATGGAAGAGTATCTTACCACAGATGAACTGAGCCAGCGTATCAAGATGGCCCCTGGTTCGATCCGGAATCTGGTCTGGAAAAAAAAGCTTAAGGAAAACATTCACTACGTTAAGCCCTCCGCAAAGAAGCTTCTTTTTGTATGGAGTGCGATCGAGGCGTGGCTTTACGGGGGAATGAAACCGGAAGAATCCGTACCTGAACGTCAGACGCCGTCCGGGAGCCTGATAAACATTTAGCGGCGGTACCCTGCTTGCCCTCCATATCGATCCGTGGTAGCCAGATTCTGGTGACATCCGATCGGAAAGGAGGTGGTCGAAAAAGCGGACAGGAGGGAGCATGAAGGAAGCTAAGGTAATCTATTTCCCTTCACACCGAACAAAAAAATCCGAACCAAGACAGACCGGGCAAAAAACGGTCGATCAGCGGGGTAGGGTGTACAGCCGAAACAGCTGGCTGTGGGTTGATTTTCGGTACCTGGGCGAGCGGGTCCGCGAGCCTGCCGGCCTGAAAGAGACCCAAGAAAACCGCGAGTTCATTCGACGGCAGCTGGATCTTGTGGTGGCAGAGATCGCAAACGGGGTCTTTGAATTTGCCAGGCGGTTTCCCAAAAGTAGCCACAAAGAGCACTTTGCAAAAAAAGAGGGGCGTCCAGTCACCCGCGACCCGGGCGAGGTGTTCTTCAAGAACTACGTCAGGGACTGGCTGATGGCAATGGAGCCGGGGATGTCCCCCGGGCAGGTGCGAGACTACAACAACGCGCTCAAAAACCACCTGCTGCCCTTTTTCGGGGACATGACCTTCCGTGAGATCAACTCGGTGTGTATCAAGCGTTTTGTGGCTCATTTGAAGTCCTGCCAGAGCCGCTACAAGAGGCCTTTTACGGCAAAGACCATTCGAAATTATCTGATACCGTTAAGGGTTATTTTCAAGGACGCCGCCGTGGAGTATGAGTGGGATCGGATAAAGGACCCGTTCTTTGGCGTGCGGCTACCCAAGGTGACCCGGCGCAGGATTCAGCCCTTTGACTTTTCCGAGTGGAAAGAGCTGATGGCAGCGGCCGACCCCTGGTACCGGCTCTATTTTGAGTTTGCCGTGCAGACGGGCTTGCGGCCCTCCGAGCAGGTGGCCCTAAAGTGGGACGCCGTCGACGATGAGTTTGTGCACATCGAGCGCAGCCGCGTGCGCAACATGGAAAAGGAGGACCTTAAAACCTGTGCCAGCGCCCGGCGCATCGATCTTCGGCCGAACATGAAAAAGACCCTTGCGGCCCAGTTGCGGCAGACCGAAAGCTTTGACAGCCCGTACGTATTTATCACCACCAAGGGTATTCCGATCCGCCAGGAAAACCTTGGAAAGCGCTGGAAAAAGGGGTTTGAACGAAGCACGGTGCCCTACCGGACGATGTACGAAACCCGCCACACGTTTGCCTCGTGGGCGCTTGCCGCCGGCGAAACCGCAGGCTGGGTGGCAAGGACCCTGGGGCATGTGGACACCACCATGGTCTACCGCACCTACGGCCGCTACGTCCGCAACCCGACCCGAACCGACGGCTCGGCCTTTGAAGAGCATTACGCCGGCATGCAAGGGGAGGGGGCTCAGTGAAAACGACCGGAGGTGTTACGGTACGGTGCCTTTTGGGGACGACTGGATCACCCCAAAAACAAAGGCACAACGTGGTCACATTGTCCAGTCGTTGCGCCTAAAGTTTTGAATTTAATTGAAAATATTTGGTCGGGACGACTGGATTTGAACCAGCGACCCCAGCGTCCCGAACGCTGTGCTCTACCAGACTGAGCCACGTCCCGACACAAACTGCCTATTTAGGTGAGAGCGCCAGGAATGTCAATGGTAAATTCGGTCCGCCTGTTTAGCCGGTTTGCCTGTTTGCCGGTTAAATGATGAATTAACATTCGGATCTTGAAATTAGAGGCTGATAAGCTGAAAGTTGAAAGGTGAAACAGCTGAAAGGTAGAAGCCAGAAGCTGAAAGCCCAAAGCTGAAAGATAAAGAAAACAGATGCAGGATCCAGGATACAAGATGCACCTCTCATTGAGTGGAAGTTGATTGATTGTCCTTCCTATCCTGAATCCTGAGTCTTGGATCTTGTATCCGAGTACAACCGGCCTCCGGGCAGACGGGCCTCCGGGCAGACGGGCTAACGGGCCCACCGGTCTCCGCCCTTCGGGCTACGCCCCGGCAGGCGCGCCCACGGGCAGACGGGCCCACGGGCCCTACATAAACGGATTTCGCAATAGGATCGTCTGATCCCGCCCGGGGCCCACAGATATGATGTCGATGGGAGTTTCCAGCAGTTCCTCCACGCGATTTAAGTAATTGCGTGTATTTTCCGGAAGTTCGCCAAAACTTCGGATGCCGGATATATCCTCAGCCCACCCCGGAAGGATCTCATAGATGGGCTCGCACGCACCAAGCACTTTAAGACTGGCCGGAAAATCAAACAACGTGTCTCCGTTCACCCGGTAACCGGTGCAGATCTTGACCTCATCCAGACCTCCCAATACATCCAACTTCGTGATGGCCAGGCCGGTCAGGCCATTCAAACGTACCGAATTTCTGACAATGACGGTATCCAGCCAACCGCAGCGACGTCGGCGTCCGGTGGTGGCGCCAAACTCGGCTCCGATCTTCTGGATGCGGTCGCCTACCGCGTCGAACAGCTCCGCTGGAAATGGTCCTGCGCCGACCCGTGTGGTGTAGGCTTTGACGATGCCGATGACCCCGGAGATATTCGTGGGGCCGATTCCGGTACCGCAACAGGCATTGCCTGCGACGGTACTTGACGACGTTACAAACGGGTAGGTACCGTGATCGATGTCCAGATGCGTGCCCTGGGCCCCCTCAAACAGGAGTTGGCTTCCTCCTTTTGCCGCATCGCTGACGGCCACAGACACGTTCGTGACATGGGGTGCAAGTCGCTCAGCATACTCGGTATAAGCCTCAACAATAGGGTTCTGTTCCAGGGTGTCGGCTGACAGATAGTTTTTCAGATAGAAATTCTTTTCGTCCAGAATCGGTGTCAGTTTCTCCAGGAACAGCTCAGGGTCGGTGAGTTCCACAAAGCGGATGCCTCGGCGGGTGGCTTTGTCTTCGTAGCAGGGGCCGATACCCCGGCCGGTGGTACCGATCTTCTTGTCACCCTTCATTTTCTCCCGGGCATGATCCACGGCCTTGTGGTACGGCATGATGACGTGAGCTTTCTCGCTGATAATGATTTTATCCGGCCCGACATCGATGCCCTTTCCCGCCAGATAATCAAGCTCTTCGATGAGAACCTCCGGATCGACCACCAGGCCATTTCCGATGACACACGTCTTTCCCTGGAGGATGCCGGAGGGTACCAGGTGGCTGATGAACTGCTCGCCTTCCACCACCATGGTGTGCCCGGCGTTGTTGCCGCCCTGAAAGCGGATAACCACATCTGCATGTTCGGCAAGAAGATCCACAACCTTGCCTTTTCCCTCGTCCCCCCACTGCGTACCGATTATGACGATATTTGCCACGCAATCCTCCTCGATAAAAAGTTTTAGGCAAAACTCTTTATTATTTTATCTTCTTATGGCTTTCAACAATATTCCGCCGAGCCCGGAAAAAATCCTGCATCAGGGCTCTGCAGCGGCCCTCGCGGACACCGCTGATGATTTTCGGATGGTGATTGAAACGGTCATCGCCGGGCAGGTCGTATAGCGAACCGGCACCGCCCCATTTCGGATCGGATGCCCCAAAGACAATCGTGGAGATGCGGGCGTGGATCGACGCGCCCATGCACATTACGCAAGGTTCTATGGTGACATAAAGGATGGTGTTCAGCAGGCGATAATTACCGATCCGTTGGGCGGCTTCCCGCATACAGATCATCTCGGCATGGGCAGTCGGATCCGCCCGGGTGATGACCTGATTTCCGGCGGCTGAAACCACATCGCCTTTACTGTTTACCAGCACCGCTCCAATGGGCACTTCACCCGCGTCTCCTGCGGCGGCGGCCTGACCCAAGGCGATATCCATATATAATTCGTGGGATTTTACCATTTCAATTCCAGCTTGGCGAACGCGATATCGTTACTGTAGGAGAATGTGGCACGTCTCATACCTTAGATCAAGCGTCGTCCTATCCGGGTGTTTCGTAACATCGATGCACGATTGTATTTTTAATCTTTACCTAAAAAGATTCTATGCTATTTTCGAATTAGCCGGGTACACCGGCTAGAAGGAACAAAACCATGCTGCAGGTGACACCAGTAATAACCATTCACGAGGACGAGCTGACCTTCGACTTTATCCGGGCTCCCGGACCGGGAGGCCAGAATGTCAACAAAGTCAACTCGGCCGTGCAACTGCGGTTCGATGTTAAGCACTCACCCAGCTTGCCGGAACCGGTTCGGAAGCGCCTGATGCGCTTGGCTGGCAAACGGGTGACGTCGGAGGGCGTTCTCGTCATCCGGGCCAGCCGCTTTAGAAGTCAGGTGCAGAATCGACGGGATGCCACGGAGCGGCTCGTTGAACTCGTGCGGAGCGCCGTCGAAACTCCAAGGCACCGCATCCGAACCCGCCCGAGCCACGCAGCACGGCAAAGGCGGCTGGACGCCAAACGGTATCGCGGACGGCTGAAGCAGCGCAGGAAGGCCATTCCACGGGACAGGGATTAAACGGAGCGACAGCGGGGACAAGCCGAAAGCTCAGATGTGCGATCAGGTAATTATCGGCCCAGGCGAATGCCATGGAACCGTTTGTCGCCGATTATGCTTCGTGGGATTGCATATTACGGGACGGCGTTGTCTATGAAGGGATTCAGCACCCTGATGCCCTCTATCTGTTGACCGCTGTTTAGATCTTCTGTGAGCAAAAGGGAGGCGTTTTTTGTATATGCCGCGGAAATGATCATGGCATCTTCAAAGGAGATGTTGTAGGTTTCTTCGATTTCACTCGCCTGTAAAATGGTTCGACCGTCATTTAAGGCAACATCCCAACTTAGATAGTTCCCGATAATCCGCCTGGCTTGAGTTTTTTTCAGTGGTGAAGGGATCTTTCGAGTGAGAGTTACATAGAATTCCTGCACTACCTGAGTACTGAGAATTCCGGTGCGGGAATTCCATAAATCAGAGACAATTTCTTTTGCCACCGTGTATTTTTCGCCGGCATCCAGATCGTAGGCATAAACAAGAATATTGGTGTCCACAAAGGTCCTAACGCTCATAGAGGTCCTCTCTTGTCCAGGTGATACGTCCGCCTAAGTGCAATCCTTCCTCCAAGACCTGTAACGCATGCCGCTTTGCTGCTTCATAGTGATCGGCATGGCTTATGATGCTCTTGAGCATATCTGCCAGCATCCCACTGATGGAACTGTCTCTACGTGCAGCGAGAATTTTCCCCTTTTTTATAAACTCTTTTTCAATGCTCACAGTGATGTTCTGTTTCATGGCTATTCTCCGTTACTATTTACACGCATAAAAACATATCCGAAAATTTAAAAACTACTCAAAAGAGTAAATTTGTCAAACCCAATAAGCGACATTCGGTGATTGTGATGGGGGAAAGCACATAACCCATTTTTTCATAAACCAAAAAAAATATGCAATATATAAATCAAATAATTAAGATTAATCTTAATATCTTTTCCCTCTGAAAGACATATTCATTATTTATCAAATATACATTTGATAAATTATTTGTACTTGACAAAGCACATTATGTATGTACAAATGAGCATGTCTGGCTGTGGGATCCGGCGAAATCCGCTCTCGGGAACCCCATCGCGCCATCTGCCCAGACCGATTCGAAGTTTCCGAGAGCGGATACCGCCACCATGAGAAGGAGGCTATCCATGTCGTTGATGACTGAAAGGAGGTGGTACTCGAAAAAGAAATCTGATTAATGCGATTCCCGGGTGCGCTCCGCCCGGCATACCTCAGGAGGGAAGAATTATGAGTGGAAATACTTGGGTATATATCATGCTGGGCATCTACATTGTCTATTGCTTTTACTGGGGACTGAAAGGGTACTTCACTGAAAAGACTTCATCCGGGTACACCATCGGGGGCCGATCCATTCCAATGATCGCCTTTTTGCTCGCGGCAACGGCGGCATCCTTTTCCGGATGGACTTTCATTGGGCACCCCGGCCTTATCTGGCGTGACGGACTAGCCTATGCCTTCGCGTCTTTTTACGTCCTGACAATCCCCATTACCGGTACTTTTTTCGCCAAACGCAACTGGCTCTTCGGGAAACGATACGGGTTTATCACTCCGGGAGACATGTTCGCTTACTACTACAATAACGAAATCATCCGCTGGTTGGTGGTGCTGACGGCTTTCTTGTACGCCATGTTTTATTCGGCAGTACAGCTCATGGCGGCCGGCGCGCTGTTCCAGGTGGTGGCCGGAGTGCCATTCACCTTCGGCTGTATATTTCTCGCGTTTGTGGTCTGGTTCTATGTCGTCACGGGCGGCCTTCGGGCCAGCACGTGGGTTGGTGTGATCCAGTTTGTCTTTCTGGTTGGCGGCATCGTCATTCTCGGCGCTTATGTGCTCGGCCGATTCGGTGGTTGGACTGAATTTTCCCAAGCGGTTCATGGCCTCGAGAGCAAGTATCTGGAGGTTCCCGCTGTGATTCAATTCACCAAAAAGGGCGGCCCATGGACAGCGGTCATGATTCTGACCTATATGTTCGCTCTAATGGGAATCCAGTCGTCACCGGCATTTACCATGTGGAATTTCGCCAATAAAAACCCGCGGCCGTTCCCTTGGCAGCAGGCGTTTATGTCCACCTTTGTTGTTGGGTTCGCACTATTTTATTTTTCTGCTTTCCAGGGAATGGGGGCGAAGGTACTCGAACTCCAGGGAGTCGAAGCGTTTGTCGGTGTGACCAACCGAACAGCTGTTCCCACACTGATGACTGAGTTTCTGCCGCCTTTCATGCTCGGGATTGTATTTATCGGTGCCATCGCCGCCATGCACTCGACGGCAGCCCCTTATATCGGTACCGGTGGTTCCATTCTGCTCCGGGATGTTTACTGGCGCTACATCAAGAAACAGGAAGCCAGTCATAGCGAGCAGATCTGGGTCAATCGGGTCCTAACCACCGCTCTGACGATTGCCGCTTTATGGGTGGGCATGACATCCCAGGCAGCTCTGGTGATGCTTGGGGCGCTGGCCACCGCGTTCGGGTTTGTCATGTATATTTTGCTGCTTGGCGTGAACTGGGGTTTCAGATGGCCGTCCATCGGCTCGGTGCTTGGCGTTCTGGCCGGCATGGTTGCCGTATATGTGACTTACGGCATTCCTTCCATACGGTATCCGCTGACCATGCACTCGGCGGCCTGGGGAACCGGTGTTGGTCTGGTTGTCGCCTATGCCTGCCGGGCCCTCGGATTCAAAGATTCTCCAGAGACGATTGAACGCCAGGCCGAGATGCGTGAATGGATCGACAGTATCGACTCGCCCAGTGAAACGGGGCGAAAATGGCGGAACGCGATGAAATTTGTTGTACCCATCTGGTTCTTCTTTGCCATTGGCCCGGCCTGTATCCTGGGGAACAACGCCTTTTCCTTTGCTGGTTTTCCGCCCTTATGGTCCTGGCAAATCTTTTGGTGGATTCTCGGGATAGTGATGATGTGGGCGCTCTGCTTCAAAGCAGAAATGTCCACAATCACCGATGAGCAACTGGAGAGGGCTGAGAAGGAGATCAACCTGGTGGTCAAAGAAGCTTAAAAGTGGATTTAAATACTCCTCTCGTGCCCAATATCTTTGTTGGACGGCAGGGCTCAATCCTCAAAATATCGACATATATTCCTCCGGTTGAGCCCCGCCGCCCGCCGCGATCTTGAATACGATCGAACCATTTAAATCCACTTTTGACCATTTCGGTCGGGTCTTGAGTCAACACGGAAGCTTTGAAAGAACAACTGGTCCTTAAGAATCCGAAGGAGGGGTCATGAAGAAAGAAGATATCTGGATGGTTGTGCTTGTCGTCTTCTCCGTACTCTGGACAGCGGGGTTTGGAATTGGGATATTCGGATAACCCCGGATATTTCATAAAAAGCTTACACCCTGTAGTAGCGTTCGATGAAGCGTCCATTGGCCGCGTTATTATGAAATTTTACTTTCTATGATGCGACTTCATCCTTTGATGTAATTCCAATGGACGCTTCGCGGGCGTGAAATATCGCAGGCTGTCAACCACAATCTCTGCTGCGACATACCAATCTGACAGTGCAGAGGTAGATAATTTTGTCATTTGATTTTTGGAATTTGTTTCGGGCTTCGAGCTTCGTATTTCGGATTTTGATTCTACGCCCGGTGATAATTGTTTCAAAGTAGAGGGAAGCCACATTGCACTGTTAATTTCGAGACACGAGTCATGGGTGAAATTATGTGGGAAGGAGAAGAGGACGAACGCAAACTTCGATGGCCGGCTCGTCTTTTTTTTACAGGCGTTCTCTTTTTCATTGCCGGCGCGGTGCTTTATTTTATGTTGGGAACAAGCGATCCGGAATACTACTGGCGGTCCCAATCCCCAACCGGCCCGATGGACTATACAGACGCTGTACTTGGAGAGCGCATTGTGCTTGAGGCTGACCGGGACTGTGTGATGAAAAAATTGAACCTGGTCTATAGGGGCGTTGAAGAAGGTCGGGTCCTGATTGAGGTGACATTGCTGGAACTCGACGCTTCCTACGCTTATAAACATCGCATTCCCATAAAGAAGGCGAAAAAAGGAATTCAGCTTGGCGGGCGTTACTTTCGTCTTGTCTCGTGGGGTCGCTCACGCATCAGTCTTGAATTATTGGTACCTCCTCACTGAATTCTCCGTTTGTCAGCGAGCCTCAGATCTGCCGCAAGATTTTCGAAGACATCCCCCGGTATTTGAGAACCTATTTCGTTATTCACTACCGTCAGCAGAGTGACCGCGACAATTGACTTTCTGAGAGACTTCCCATTACATTCAAACATTCCGATTCCATGCAGCGATAGTCGGTATGGCCTTTCCATACCGTCGGATAATTACCCATCACCAAACGAAAGGAAGCCTCGATGTTCCAGGATGTTAATGAGATCAGACGCGTGCGGAAGAAGTACAATGCCAAGATGATGCGAAGCGGTATCTCGACATTTCGCAAAATTTGGGATGCCGAAGACGATGCCCTAAAAGACGGGGCGCTCAGTCAGAAGACAAAGGAGCTGATCGCATTGGGCATCAGCATCAGCAAGGCCTGCTACGGCTGAATCGAGTACCACGTCAGCAGTGCTGTTGACGCCGGTGCCGGTGAAAAGGAAATATTAGAGGCAACCGCTGTTGCCCTGGCCCTCAGCGGCGGGGTAGCAGATTGGCCATCCCGGTTTGTGTTCAAGGTCCTCGATGAGCTAGAACTAAAGCAAACGGAATAGAAAGCCGAAAAGCGAATTATTCCGCCGCCCATCGGCGGTGCTCAGGACAAACAGACAAACGCTGGCTATCTGCGGTATTCCAGCGAACGGCTTGTCGGGTCGACTTGTAGGGTCGAAGCCTTATGGCGAAGCCCTAAGCTCGAAGAGCGACGCCCGAAGTGAGCAGGCGGCTAAATAAAACACGATAATCAACTCATCCTTTAGGAACTATATGGATTGCCAGAATTCCGTTCCAATTGGAGGTAAGTCGTTCGCCTCACATATGGCTCAAAAACACCGATGTCATTCCTGCGGAGCAGACTGTGTCATAATTATGTACCAATTACTACTGAATAACCGTATCGATAGGTGATATATAGGTTGTAAAATCAAGGAGAACGATATGGCATTCCGATACGGCCAAGACCGAAAGCAATTGGCCCT
>Ga0209363_1000063_pt1 | contig 43706 bp, 38 predicted proteins | sample WorMetexBAHAMAS3_FD_187385 | JGI IMG/M metagenome (GOLD analysis project Ga0209363, IMG submission 187385) | Marine gutless worms symbiont microbial communities from Max Planck institute for Marine Microbiology, Germany - Inanidrilus exumae... | ecosystem: Host-associated > Annelida > Digestive... | reverse complement strand
AATCGCGGATGCGGTTCAAAATGAGAACAGAGCTTTTAGTTATCGTAACGCACAGGTGACAAAGGAAAAGTTTACTATTTTTCCTAACGGTGAGGTGTTTTTTCTGTTGACACGCCCTTTAATGGGTGACACCCGAAACCTGCTTGTGGGGACGTAGCTCGAAGAGCGAAGCCCCAACACTATACACCAAATGACAAATACCAAGAACTAAATGACGAAATCCAAAATCTAAAATCTAAAATGTCTAATACCCAATACCCAATACCCAAGATCCAACTTCCCGAGCCATTCCGAAACGAATTTGAAGAAACCTGGTGCGACTTTACGGCGGCCTGCGCCGATGCGGATGTGCCGGTGCCGGAGCGCGCAGCGATTTTTGCCGACAAGGTCTTTCCCTTCAGTGAGTTTGTCAGTCGCAATGTCACTCGATCTCCCGAGATTCTAGAAAATCTGGTGGGTTCCGGCGACCTTATGGGGACCTATGGTGATGGAAATCTCCGGCACACCGTGAAAAACGCTCTATCGGCAGTTGCCGACAGCGACATTTCAGAAGCACTGCGGAGGGTCCGTCGTCGGGAAATGATCCGGATCGCATGGCGGGACCTGAGCGGACTTTCGGATCTGAACGAAACCATGAAAGATCTGACCGATCTGGCGGAAGCCTGTCTCCAAGGAGCGCTGGAGCGGCTCTTCCCGTTACTGTGTGCCGAACTCGGGACTCCCCTCGGAAAAGACGGCTCCCCTCAACATCTCACGGTGATCGGAATGGGAAAACTGGGCGCCGGCGAACTGAACTTTTCATCGGACATTGACCTTATCTTCGCATATCCCACACGGGGAGAAACCCAAGGCGGTTCGAAAAGCGTCAGCACGGATGAATTTTTTACCCGGCTCTGCCGGCGGCTGATCAAGCTGATCGGCGAGACCACAGCAGACGGATTCGTGTTCCGGGTCGACACCCGTTTGCGACCTGATGGAGACAACGGACCGCTGGTCATGAGTTTCGACAGTATGGTGGACTATTATCAGGTGAAAGGCAGGGAATGGGAGCGGTATGCCTGGATCAAAGCACGGGCGGTAGCGGGTGACCGGTATGCCGGACAGGAGTTGATTCAGCGGCTCAATCCCTTCATATACAGACGGTATCTTGACTATGGCACCTTCGCGTCCCTCCGCGAAATGAAAGAAAGCATTGCCAGCGAAGTCCGCCGAAAAAGCCTCCAGGACAACATTAAATTGGGTGCCGGGGGTATCCGCGAAATTGAATTTTTCGGCCAGATTTTTCAACTGCTCCGCGGTGGTGTGATGCCGGCACTTCAGGAACACCGAATCGAGACCGTCCTCGACATTCTTGTTGCTGAAGGCTATATCCCCATCGAAACGTGCCGCGGCCTGCAGACAGCCTATCGAGCTCTGCGTATGGTCGAACACCGCCTTCAGGAATTTTCCGACCAGCAGACCCACATGCTCCCCTCAACGCCACTGGCCAGGCAGCGTCTGGCCCTGTCCATGGGATTCGAAGACTGGGAACCGTTTCAGAATCAGATCTCCCAACACCGCTCGGTGGTTCACCGATGTTTCAATGAGCTTCTCCAGAGCCCGGAGGAAGATTCCCTCTCAGACACGGCCTCACCCATAGAATCGGCGTTGGCTGCCGTCTGGCAGGACACCATGGATGATGCAGAGGCGGAGAGCACACTTACTGCCGCCGGATATGCGGATGCAGGGGAAGCCATGCGCTTAATGGAACATTTGCGCGGACACTCCCAGACGCGGGCCATGACCCCTGAAGGTCGAGGTCGCCTGGATCGATTGATGCCCATTTTATTGGGAGAAATCGGCACGTGTGACAATAACGGCGTCGTACTCAACCGGATATTGGATCTCATCCAGGCGATTGAGCGAAGAACAACCTATCTGTCTCTATTGCTGGAAAGTTCCACAGCCCGGGCGCATCTGGTTCGGCTGTCCGCCGCCAGCCCCTGGATCGCCTCCTTTCTGGCGAAGTATCCCGCGCTGCTTGACGAGCTCCTTGATGCGCGCACCCTGTATGCCCCACCGGCCCGAAGCGATCTTGAAAATGAGCTTCGACTCTATCTGGAGCGGCTCTCCGAACCGGACCTGGAACTCCAGATGGAAGCTCTGTGCCTATTCAAGCAGGTCAATGTGCTTCGCGTCGCCGCCGCCGACATTACCGGAGTCCTGCCCCTGATGAGGGTCAGCGATCACCTGTCCGATATCGCCGAGGCCGTCTTGAACGAGGTCCTCACCCTGTCATGGGAGTATCTGGTTCAAAAACATGGCAAGCCGACCTGCCTCATTGGCGATGCACTCTGCGACCGGGGATTTGCGATGATCGCTTATGGTAAGCTGGGGGGGCTCGAGTTAGGGTATGGGTCCGACCTGGATCTGGTGTTTCTCCATGCGGGTGCCGGAACCGGCACCGTCGGCAGTGATCATCCGATCGATGATACCACGTTTTTTGCCAGAGTCGGACAGCGCGTCTTGACCATTATGAGCGCGAGAACGGCTCTCGGATTCCTTTATGAAATCGACATGCGCCTTCGGCCCAGCGGTACATCCGGGATTCTGGTCGGTCATGCCGATGCGTTCCTGAACTACCAGTTGGAAGAGGCCTGGACTTGGGAGCACCAGGCGTTGCTCCGGGCTCGGGCCATCGCCGGCGATCCCCAAATGATCGACCGGGTTAATGTGATCCGAAAAGAGGTGTTGTGCCAAAACCGGGATTCGGAAACGCTCCTTAGAGAGGTTTCGAACATGCGTGAGCGCCTCCGCAAAGAGAGGGACGACTCGGAAGGGGAGCTGTTTAATATCAAGGAGGGGAGCGGCGGCATCATCGACATCGAGTTTCTGGTGCAGTTTCTCATTCTGCGCCATGCCCATCGGTTTCCGGAATTGATACAGTGGAGTGACAATGTCCGGCAGATTCGGACCCTGGCGGCTTGCGGCATTCTCGATTGGGATACCGCCAGTTTTCTGCGAATGGCCTATCTGACATTTCGCTCAAAGATTCACCGGCTCAACCTCCAGGAACAGCCCGCCAGGGTTCCGGAAGATCAATTCGGCCCTCTACGGAAAGGGGTTGCCAAGATTTGGGACAGGTATCTGAATTAACCTCTGCTCTAAATGACTTGAATAAAAGGGGCCAAGGATTCAAGGATTCAAGTGAGTTTGATGAATTGAGCGACAGTAGAGTGTTTCATATCGATATTTATCAATTCTGTTGTAGCCCTTGGTGAGTCCCCCATCACCTTGAGAACAGGTTTGGATCAGAAGTCATAATCCAGTTTCATAACATTGAAAAGGCTCTGTTGATTCGGCAGAGGTCATACCCCTTGAACCCTCGACCCCTTGAATCCTCGAACCCTTTTCTCCAAAATAAGTTGGAGAAGAAAATTACAACCGTGTAATTTTTATAGCCCTAATGTTACATTTTTGTATTTCAGCTGCTTAATTTTACAAAATCTATTTTCTGTGTAATATTCTGTAACTGCTGCATTTTTCTCCCTCTCCACATTCTGGCACATCTCTTGCTCAATCTATCCAGGTAAATTGCAGCCACTGTTGGAACCTTTTTAGGCGAACAGCATCAAGGAAACACAGGCACCGGGAACCAAATCGAGTTCGGCTCCAAAAAGACCATCTCGGGGACCAATATGAATCGAGAATTATCACCCGCAAGCGCAAATGCCCATGACGCGCTTCGAAAAACGGCCCTGTTCCTTCACGAGAAGCGGGAGAAGTTGCTTGCGGATTTCCTAAAAAGTGATCTGCCGGATTTCATGGACCGGCACACCGGGGTGCTGGACGATTATTTCCGGGAAAGTTTTGAATCCAGCCTTGCCGGACCGTCCATGAACATCATTCGAAATCCCTACGTGATGATTGCCCAGGGAGGCTATGGCCGGCAGGAGCAGTGTATTCACTCAGACATCGACCTGCTGATCCTCTTTAAGAAAAAGGTGCCGGCTGAGGCGGAGGAGTTGATTCGAGAAATTGTATATCCGCTCTGGGATTTGGGGTTCGAGGTCGGTTATGCCACCCGGTCCATGAAGGAGTGCATTAGCCTGGCCGGCAAAGATTATGAGGTGCTGACCTCGTTGCTGGACGCCAGATTCATTTGCGGAGCATCACTGCTTTACACCGAGCTGCTTGAAACCTTCAGGAAAAAAATACTGATGCGGCACTCGGGGAAAATCATCGACTGGCTGGTGGCCCGTAATGTGGAACGGCATGAGCACTTTGGGGATTCGTCCTATCTCCTGGAACCCAATTTGAAAGAAGGCCAGGGAGGACTTCGAGATTATCATACCATGCTCTGGGTTGGAAAGATTCGGCATGATTTCAAACAGCGGCGGGACTTCGAATACACCGGTCAGATGTCCCATAATGAATACCTGCGTTTTTCCGGTGCTCTGTCATTTATCTGGAAGGTCCGGAGTCGGCTCCACCATCTGGCCGGGCGCAAATGCGATCAGCTGCACCTGGAGTATCAAGTGGCTCTGGCGGAAGAATTAGGATTCAAGCAGTTCAACGGGCAGAAACCGGTCGAGCGATTTCTGGGTGATCTCCATGGCCGGATGGAATTCATCAAACAGCACTACCTGATGTACACCCGCGAGCAGGGATATCCGAGACGATCCCGGCGCGGCCGAAAACCTAACAGAAAAGCACAGGTTAGCGGACTGGAAGTTAAAACGGATTTGTTGGCGTTCAAATCTCCCAAGAGGATCCTGGAGACCCCTGAACTGTTGATGAAAATCTTCGAGGAGAGCTCCCGCCTGAAAATAGCTCTAAATGCCGAGGCCCAGCGCCTCGTCCAGGAGTTCGCCTATCTGGCGGATGATGAATATCGGCGTCGCCCGGATGTCGTCAAATCCTTTGAGCGGATTCTTATGGCCCCTTCATCGGGGATCGGTGTGCTCAGCACCATGCTCAGCACCGGACTTCTTCTCCGCCTGATTCCCGAGTTTAAAAATCTGGTCAACCGAATCCAGTATAACGAATACCACATCTATCCCGTCGACAAGCACTCGCTGCGAACAGTGCAAATGCTCAAGAGCCTGGGTACCCAGGAAGATCCGTCAAAGGATTTTTTCGACGGGTTTCTCCTCAAGGAAATTAAAAATCGGAAGCGGCTATACTGGGCCGCACTTCTGCATGACATCGGAAAAGGGGAGCCGGGCGGGCGCCATTCTGAGACCGGTGCCGAGATCGTCAAAAAACGGTTAAGCGAATTCGGGTACCGGGAAGGAGACGTCGACACGGTGGCGACACTGGTTCGAGATCACCTTCTCTTGGTGAAGACCGCCACACGCCGGGATCTAAACGACGAAGGGACCGCAATTGCCTGTGCCAGGCACATCAAGGATGTGGAACTGCTGAAGATGCTCTATCTGCTGACGGTGGCCGATTCCATGGCCACGGGCCCGAAGGCATGGAACGAATGGAGTGCGGTGCTGTTGCGGGAACTGTTTTTGAAAGTGCTGAGCACCCTGGAGCGGGGCGAGCTGGCGTCGGATGAGGCTGTCAACATCATCGAGGGGAAAAAGGCCGAAATCCTGGCCGGGTTCAAGCAGGAATCGGAGCGCGAAAAAATGGCGGCCATGTTCGAATTCCTTTCACCCCGGTATCTTCTTTACATTCCCGGAAGTCATATCCGCGAGCACGCCGAGTTGTACCAGCGGATGGGGGAACAGGATTTCGTATGGGACGTCAAACGGGCCAACGGCTCCGATACCCGCACAGTGATCCTCTGCGCAAAAGACCGACCCGGCCTTTTTTCTAAAATCGCCGGAGTGTTCACCCTCAATGGCATCGACATTCTCGATGCCCAGATCTTTACCTGGCAAAACAATGTGGCTCTGGATATTTTTGAAGTCAAACCACCGCCGGATCAGATTTTTGAAAACGAGCGCTGGCGAAGAGCCGAGGGGAATCTGCGGGACACCCTTGCCGGAAAGCTCGATATCTCAAATGCCTTGAAACAGCGAAAAAAACTCTATCGCCCCAAAAAACCCAGAATCTCGATGGTTTCCGATCGGGTGGTGATCGACAACAAAACTTCCAGTTTTTTTACCATTGTCGAAGTCTTTACCTACGATTTTCCCGGATTGCTGTTTAGTGTGACCGATGCCCTGTTTCGATGCGGACTGGATATCTGGGTGTCCAAAATCGCCACCCGAATCGATCAGGTGGTGGATGTTTTCTACGTCCGCGACCTGGAGGGACAGAAAGTCACGGATGAAGAAAAGGTTGCGGCTATTGAATCGACCATCCTCGAGGTGCTTCCGGGAGGAGGTCGACGTAGTTAGATGGAAAATGACTGCATGAAAACCCATTACACGGAAAGAAGGAGGAATTTTTTAACAATGTTTAAACGACTCGGATGGCTCATGGCGTTGTTCCTGCTGGCACCTGTGACCAGCGCTTTTGCGGCCGACAAACTCGATACCGGAGATACTGCCTGGATGATTGTCTCCACTGCTTTGGTAATGATGATGACGCCTGCCGGACTAGCACTGTTTTACGGAGGCCTGTCGCGGTACAAGAATATGCTCAACACCTTTGCCATGACCTTCGTGTCCTATTGTCTGGCCAGTGTGATCTGGATGATCTGGGGGTATACCCTGTCCTTCGGCCCCAGCAAAGGCGGGGTCATCGGCGGTCTGTCTCATCTGTTCCTGGCCGGCATCGGCGTCGACAGCCTGTCCGGAACCATTCCCACCTTTGTGTTTGTGCTGTTCCAAATGACATTTGCCGGAATTACCGTCGCCCTTATTCTGGGATCCATTGTCGACCGGATGAAATTTTCTTCCTGGATCGTGTTTGCCGTGCTGTGGCTGACGTTTGTGTACTTTCCGGTCTGTCACTGGGTGTGGGGCGGCGGCTGGATGGGATCCATGGGCGCCCTTGATTTTGCCGGAGGCACGGTGGTGCATATCAATGCCGGCGTGGCCGGCCTGGTGCTCTCCCTGGTTCTTGGAAAACGGCTCGGCTACGGCAAGGAGGCGATGTTCCCATCGAGTATCAGCCTGACGGCCATTGGAGCGGCCCTGCTGTGGTTCGGATGGTTCGGCTTCAACGCCGGCAGTGAACTGGCTGCCGACGGCGTAGCGGCATCGGCGTTTCTGGTCACCAATACATCCGCGGCCATAGGGGCCCTGACATGGATGTTCGCAGAGTGGATCATGGATGAGAAGCCGACGGTGCTCGGCCTGGCCTCCGGTATCGTGGCGGGTCTCGTGGCAATTACCCCGGCGGCGGGGTTTGTTTCTCTGTCCGGAGCACTGATTATCGGAATCGGAGCCGGCCTGATCGGTTATTTCAGCGTGGCGGTATTGAAGCAGAAGCTTGGATTCGACGACTCCCTGGATGCATTCGGCGTTCACGGCATGTGCGGCATTTGGGGTGCTCTGGCCACAGGGCTCTTTGCCAATCCTGCAATTTCAGGAAGCGCGGGCCTGTTCTATGGAAATCCGAAACAGCTCTGGATTCAATTTATCTCCATCGTCGCCACGGCGGTTTACAGCGGCATTGTGACCCTGATTCTGATCTACGTGACCAAAGCGATTACCGGCGGTATTCGGGTCACTGAGGACGATGAAGTGAAGGGGCTGGACAGTTCCCTGCACGGTGAAAGAGGATTTGAAATTATATAGGACGGTTTGTCCCGCCTATAGCGGGATTATCCGGTTTAGCCGGTTCAAATTTGGAAGTGATCATTTTTAACTGGCCAACCGGCCAACTGGTCAACTGGTCAACTTTTCCAGAAGGAGGAAGAAAAAATGAAGAAAATCGAAGCCATCATCAAGCCGTTCAAGCTGGATGATGTCAAGGAGGCCCTGAATGAAGTCGGTATTCAGGGGATGACCATCTCGGAAGTCAAAGGATACGGCCGGCAAAAAGGCCACAAGGAAATTTATCGCGGCGCCGAGTATGTGGTCGATTTTATTCCCAAGGTCAAGATCGAAGTCGTGGTCGATACGGATCAGGCGGACAAGGTAGTGGAGAAGATCATGTCCGCAGCGAACACCGGCAAGATCGGAGACGGGAAAATCTTTATCTTTGAGATTGAAGAGGCAATAAGGGTCCGAACTGGCGAGAAAGGATCGGACGCAATCTAGCGAAGCGGGTACTGGGTATCGGGTATTCGGTATTTTGTAGATTTGGAAATATTGAGTGTGTGAGTTTAGCAGGGACCATTACTCCCATACTCCAGTACTCCATCGGAACGCATATGACAATTTAGATGGGCTTTTAAACACAAATAGACCCTTAACGTTTATCATTACTAATTTGAAGGAGGTATTAAACAATGACACCGAAAGAAGTATTGGACATGGCAAAAGAGAATGGAGCCAAAGTCGTGGATCTTCGATTTATGGACTTCCCAGGACTGTGGCAACATTTTTCCGTACCGGTGAGCGAGCTCGAAGAATCGAGTTTTGAAGATGGATACGGATTTGATGGTTCGAGTATCCGCGGCTGGCAGCCGATCAACGCCAGCGACATGCTCGTGGTGCCGGATCCTGACACAGCAAAGATGGATCCCTTTTATGAAGTGCCGACCCTGACGCTGATCTGCAACATCGAAGATCCGGTCACTCGGGAATCCTACACCCGGGATCCGCGCTACATCGCCAAGAAGGCGGAAGCTTATCTCAAGAGCACCGGCATCGGAGACACCGTCTTTATCGGCCCGGAAGCCGAGTTTTTTATTTTCGACGATGTCAAGTTCGAGAGCGGACGGAACTTTGCATTCTACGATCTCGACTCCATCGAAGGCATCTGGAACACCGGGCGCGACGAAGGGCCGAACCTGGCGTACAAACCCCGGCACAAGGAAGGCTACTTCCCGGTACCGCCCATGGACAAGTTCCAGGACCTTCGGACCGAGATGCTGCTGACTCTTGAAAGCCTCGGGATCGCCGTCGAAGCTCAGCATCACGAAGTGGCCACCGCGGGCCAGGCTGAAATCGACATGCGTTTCCAACCGTTGCTGCAGATGGCCGACCAACTCATGTGGTTCAAATATGTCCTCAAAAACGTGGCCTACCGCCATGGGCATACCGTCACCTTTATGCCCAAACCCCTTTTCGAGGATAACGGTACCGGCATGCACACCCACATCAGTATATGGAAGGACGGCAACCCCCTGTTCGCCGGTGACAAATACGCCGGTGTTTCCCAGGAAGCTCTGTACGCCATCGGTGGGATTCTGAAACATTGCAAAGCCGTCTGTGCCTTCAGCAATCCGACCACCAACTCGTACAAACGCCTGGTGCCGGGTTTTGAAGCACCAGTCAATCTGGCATACTCCAGCCGGAATCGGAGCGCTGCCGTTCGGATTCCCATGTATTCAGCGTCGCCCAAAGCCAAACGGATCGAATTTCGGACCCCGGACCCATCCTGCAACGGGTACCTGGCCTTTTCCGCCATGCTCATGGCGGTTATCGATGGTATCGAAAACAAAATCGATCCGGGCGATCCGCTCGACAAGAATATCTACGATCTGCCGCCGGAAGAGTTGGCTGAGCTTGATTCCGCCCCGGGATCCCTCGAAGAGGCACTGGCGGCCCTGGAAGCCGACCAGGAGTTTCTGCTCAAAGGCGATGTCTTCACCAAGGATGCCATCGACATGTGGATTGAATACAAGACCGAAAACGAGGTAAACGACGTTAAGCTGAGACCTCATCCGCAGGAGTTCTTCTTGTACTACGACATTTAACCGGAAATTGCTGGCAATTTCCGGCAGAAGGTTACACTAATAAAAAGAGAAAGGGAATCCGCGATTGCGGGTTCCCTTTTTATTTCGATATAAATTGTGTTTTCAGGATCCTAGTACTGGCCGGCAAATCAGTAGTGATACAGTCGTTTTGGCGTACCATCTTGCTGCAAGTTTATGCTTTCTTTTTAGACGCCGCAACGGCCCGCCTAAGATCGGCGATGTGCCTTGCCGGATACACCCCTGTGGGGCACACTCGGCTGCAGCCAAGCGCCCGGCGACATTGGCGTTCACCCCGCTTCCCCCCGGCCAGGGAGAGCAAAACGTCTCTATTCCGGGGTGATTTCAGCATTTCACGATGGATGGCCGCCAGGGCGGCAGGCCCCATAAATGATTCCGGCGACTCCGTCACAGGGCATACGGATATACATGCTCCGCACTCGATACAGTTTTCAAAACGGGTAAAGACATTGCTCTGCTTTTTATAAGCATGGGCCCCGGCCGGTTCAGCCGGGCAGAGATAAGACCACTTCGCATCAAGATCCCGAAAGAGCACTCCAGGATCCACGGCCAGATCTCCGATCACCGGAAAACCATTGAGCGGTTCCAGCGTGACGGCAGGGGTTTTCAACTCCAAGATGTTGGTCATGCACGCCAATTGTTCCAACCCATTGATGATACAGGCACAGGTGCCGCAGGAAGAATGGTGGCACGAGTGACGGTACATGAGAGAGGGCTCCTGCTCCAGGCGAATCGCCTCCAAGCCGTCCAGGACAGACATGTGCTCTGTCACAGCCAGGGTGTATGTCTGGAATCGGGGCGGATCGATGACTCCGGGCTTGTATCGCTTGATGCGAAACTGGATTTCTTTGACGTTGGGCATGGTTATTCCAATTTATACATTGATTTGCGGAAATTTTGCCAAAGATAAGGAATGCGCCCATTCTACCCCCTCCCTTTTAGTCCCTCCCCCCAGGGGAGGGACTAAAATTCCTCACCCTTGATGGGGGAGGAAAGGTGGGGGTGACTGAATGGCCAGATTCCGCTTCATTGGTTTAGTTTATCGGCCGGCTTTTGATTGCATCAGTTACTGTAAAACCGCCGCCAATGCATCAGTTTGGTCTCTCGGGTGCGGCAGGGAATCGAACGACCGGTTTTGGCGCAAACCAGATCGGCGGTCTTTTCAGCCATGGCTCGCATGGTGGTCGCTTTTCCACCAAATACGGAAATAAATCCCACCAGCCCGTCCCGGGTTTCGTGATCCATACACTCGAAACTGCGGGTGATTTTGGTGGGTTCTTCCCCCGGATCATGAACCACCAGGGGCCTTGCGGCAGCCCATGCGGTATGAATCGGGATCTCGCTCGCTTTCGGGACCAACTGGGAGCAAAGCGCGACCATTTCCCGGACATGGTCTGATGGGGTGTCCAGCGGCTCCGGGTCATCGGCCAGCCACACTGACGTGCCCAGCAGGGAAAGATTTCGTTGGGGGACGATGATGTCTCCTTCTCCGGCGGGATGCAGGCGGTTGATAATCATGTTGGTCAGACGAGCGTCCAGGCTGACCATCACGCCTGGCGCCGGTTTCACCGGGACATGAATGCCCACCTGTTTTGCAACGATACCGGCCCATGGCCCGGCGGCATTAACGACAATATCCCCCTGTAGCGTGTACTCGCGCTGGGTTCGATGATCCATAACGCGAACTCCATGCACTCTACCGTTTTGGCACTGGGTGTCGAGGACTTCTGAGTAAGGGCGGATGTCTGCCCCATTGAACATGGCGGTGGCGAAAAAGTGCATGGCCAAACGCCAGGCATCCATGGTGGCGTCGGGAACTTTAATGGCCAATCTTATTTGCGGAGAGAGATTCGGCTCCAATCGTTGTGCCTGAGAGGGTTCGATTTCCTCTGTCGGAATACCGACCCTGCCGCAGGTATCGAGAAATGCGTCATGGTAAGACATATCCTCTTCGTTCACCGCAACAAACAGACCGTCGTTCTGCTCGAGCCCTTCGGGTGCGATCCGACGGAGGATCCGGTTTTCGACCAGGCATTCCCGGGCCGTCTCCACATCGTGGAGCGCGTAACGTGCCCCGCTGTGGAGCAATCCGTGGTGTCTGCCGGTGGATCCGGACAGCAATTCTCCTTTCTCGAGCAGTGTTACCCGGAAACCCCTCAAGGCCAGATCATGGGCGATTGCGCCGCCAATGCCTCCACCGATGATAATAACATGTTCCATCTGTGACTGTGCTCTGGAAGTCGTTTAGCAGATTAAGCAAATTGAATTAGACGGGAAACGGTTACTGCTAAAGATTTACAACCCATGAGCGACATCGTCGCGTTTCATAAAATCGTTTCACGATTTTATTTTGGGTTATTCGGATTTGTAGTTTGTTTCGGATTTCGGATCTCGTGCTTCGGATTTATGTTGCCTTCATGTAGAGGCCTAAATGTTCATCAATAAACAACATTTACAATTCAATAGTTCATTTCACGAATCGGCTTCTAAAGCTCTACTGAGGATATCGATGATGTCGGTGATACCGAGAGCCACCGGATTTCCTTTCATGCTGCTGGCTTTCAGTGCGCTATGGGCAATTTTCGGCAGGTCCGGAAGGGAAAGCCCTTCATACTGGGAAAGAGATGGAATGTTTAGTTCCTCGCGTAACCCCTGGAACCACTGAGTCCCCACTCGGGCTGTTGCCATCGGTTCCCCGGTTACCATCCGTGCGATATCGTCAAACCGTTTGAGAATGCCCTCACTTCCGTATTCGGAAGTCAGAAGACGCCGGTTGGTCTCAAAGACCAGTGGAAGCAACCGACCGCAGATGACTCCATGAGGCACCGGTGCCCAGCCCCCCAACGGACCGGCGATACCATGAACAGCGCCCAACCCCCCATTGGCAAGGGCCAAACCGCTGAACAGACTGGCAATGGACATGTCTATGCGTGCCGCAATGTCTTCGCCATCACGAACCGCGCTGATAATCGACCGGGAGCACCGCACCAATCCTTCCCGGCACAGGCCATCGGTGATGGGGTTGGATTTCAACGACAAAAAGGCCTCAACCAGTTGTGTCAGCGCATCCATCCCGGTGGCAGCGGTGACCTCCGGTGGCAGCGACAGCGTCAGTTCAGGGTCGACAATCGCCAGGCGGGGTAGCATCAAGGGGCTGCGCAAGCTTACTTTTACTTGATGTGAGGGTTCTCCCAGAACCGCGTTGCGGGTCACTTCCGCACCCGTACCGGCGGTGGTCGGCACAGCGACAAACGGCACCGGGGCGTTTGTCAGCGGCTGTCCCTTTCCGATGATCTCGAGATAATCCGTGAGCGGATTGGTGTTGGTCATCATGGCAGCAATGGCCTTGCCGGCATCCACTACACTGCCGCCGCCCACTGCCAGGACCATATCGCCCCGCTCTTGACGGGCCTGCCGGACGCCGTCCTCAACGAGGGCAGTCGTCGGTTCACCGGATATCGGGAAAATAGAGACATCGATTCCCTTTGCCGTCAGGCTCTTTTTGATCTGCTCATGACGATGGGGGTGGCTGCCGGTGACGAGCAGCGCGCGCCTGCCGAAGGTCGCGATCTCCGGTATGGCCTTTTTCAGCGTGCCGGGACCGAAAATGATGCGTGTTGCGGTGGCAAATTCAAAATTCATGGATAGTGTTTAGTGCTCGGTGTTTGGCGTTTTGGTGTTTTTCTTTTTTGGTGATTCGAATTCTTGCCCGCCGTAGGCGGGTGAATTTCGAAATTCGTGCTTCGCCCGCCCTAGTGCGACCAGCAATGTTTGATTTCGGGGCAAATACTAAGCAAAGTATCCGCTGTCGCCCGCAAATGACATGTTTCGAGGGTCTGGGCCAGGGATTTTCGGATTTACTCAGCACGGCCCTTGCACACACTTCAGTAAAAGGATCGGCCGAAATCTTTTCTACTTATCAACCAAAAAAAAGTCAGCGGCAAATTGCACGGTCGTCATTAAAACCGAATATTGCTCCAAGAGATCGATGTCGCTAAATCTTCAGCCTTCGCAGAAAAGATTTCATGAAATTTCCCGGTTAATGGAGATGTTGCAAGTGCGCCTTGACGGCGGCGTATGCCGTGGCGATGGCCAGACCGGAACCGCATTTCATGCGAATCCAATCGGCATGGGCCAGTATGGAGCCGGCTGCATAGAGACGCTTATAAGCCGGCCTCCCGTTGGCCTTCAATGGGCGGAAGTGCTCATCGATTTCTATCCCGGCCCTATTGATGGCGTGTCCCCGGGAATCCAGGAACTTTTTTCGGTGCCATTGGGTGCGGTCCTCCGGCTGGGATACCGGCAGATCGAACAATGATTCACGGATTTGATGGAGGTCTGCGACCAGACCCTGTCCGATAAATCGCCCGGTGGCCAGTATGGCAGCTTTCGTGTAAACGATCAATTCAGGATATTCACTTCCGATGTCGCATGTGAAGTGTCCATTCCGGTCCTTCTTCACCTGCAGAACTTTTTTGTTATAGAGGGTGTGCACGCCGATGGACGGCAAGCACCGGTCAAAGGCTTCTTTCAGGCGCAAGCCCGCAACGGCCGGGGGCAGGGTGGGGACCTCGAAGATCGGCACACCGATTCGCTTACCCAGATCGTCAACCACTTCCATTATTCGGTGGAGTCCCAGGATCGCCGGAACCCCGACCCCCCTGGCATCGCGGACAAGAGGAACTATGTCTGCGGCCAGTTTTTCCCGGTGATGCGGCTGGTGCAGCGAGAAAGCCATTTTTTCCGGATACTCGGAGACCGTTGGTTCCGGAAATGGCACGGTTGCCACGCGTAGCTGGGGCCATCGATCACCAATGACGGATTGGATCTGACGGGCGCTGAAACCCTTCATCCCCTGAAAATCGACTAGAAGACATTTGCGCTTGTGCTGCCATGCCAACACCCCGGACCACATGCTCTCAGGCACGGCATAGGTGCGTTTGGTGGTACCCGCCGGTGTCATCACATCGACATTACGATTTTTTATATCGGCGATAGGGCAGCCCGGTTTCGGCTAAAAATGACAGGAATTCACGGAACGCTTTCTGAATGTTATCTGCAGATGTTTTAGCGTATGGGTGATTCGGCATGTCCCTGGATACCGCTGCCACAGCGGCCCAGGGATTCCGCCACAATCGCCTTTTCTCGATGGGGTGCACCCCCAGGACATCAAACAGCCCACTGGCGTATATGATCTCTCCGGGGATGCCCACCTGTATGACGGCTTGGCCCCGGTTTGCCGCAAACAAGGCGGCGGCCATACCGGCCATACCCGCACCGATCACCAGGACATCACATTCTATGGGCTTAGGCTGTGGCATGGTCAGATACCGTCTATTGGAAGAAATTGTTGAAAATAGTAATTCGCGCTTCTGCTATGTTACCGCAGTCACCTATGTAAAATCCGAAATTCGAATCTCGAAACTCGAAACAAATCCAAAAATACAAATGATCAAAACTCCAATATGTTTCAGACATTGGTATTTTTGTAATTTGAAAATTGTTTCGGATTTCGTGTTTCGTGCTTCGATATTAGGGATATTCAACCCATCCTTTGACTTGAGTATCACTCCACCGACAGAAGTAGAGTATTTGGGCTTTAACTTCTATGGCCCATCGAGTTCCAACCCCAGCAGCCCGCATTGCATGGCCTCCTGAAGTTCGGCCTGAATGAGGGCTCCCCCCCACATCAAGGGCTTTTGCCCCCGCCACCGACCGCTCAGAAAGCGCTTAAGATCGTCGAGGCCCTCTTTGGCTTCATATAACCCCTTATCGTAAAGGTAGGCGGTCACCCTGGAACTGCAGAACGCCCCCTGACAAGATCCTTTTCCCATGCGGCTGCGCTTTCCCATGGCCACCAGAGACGGTTGGCCATTTTGCTTGCGGATCGTTTGAACAATGCTGTCGACCACGCTTTTCGGTATCATCTCACATTCACACAGGAGGATGTCGTCGGATGGACAATCTTTGAACCAGTGGCGCGGAGCCAGCCCTGGCTCGGTCCATTTCCCGTCCGGGCTGGCGGGAAGCGGATTTGTTCGGGTCCGGCAAGGGGTGTCAATACCAAGTCTAGCACAGATGAGGTTTGCCGCTTTTTCGGCCATTAGACGGAATGTCGTGAGCTTCCCGCCGGTTAGGGTCACGAAATTCTCAAGCCCATCTTCGGTATGATCGATCAGAGCATAGCCTCGACTTGCGCTGCGATCGTCTCCTGTGGCCGACGATTCGACCAACGGTCGAATCCCTGCGAAGGCACGGATGTAACGGGTATGCTCCAACATCGGCATTATCGCTGTCTCCTCGGCGATGATGCGATCCACCTCCTCAATGGTTGGCCGAAAGTGATCCGGCGATTGTACCCGCACCGATGTGGTTCCCAATATTGATACTGTGCCGCCCGGAACCAGAATGTCACCGTCGGTGGGGTTCCGCAGCCGATTAATCACCCGCCGGGCGATCCGGGTTTGGGTGACCAACAATGTGCCTTTGGAGTAGATCATCTTCAGTGGGGAACCATCAAGGGCCGCAGATGCGACATGTCCAGACCAGGCACCACAGGCATTGACCACCTGATCAGCTTCGACGGTCATGGCCCGGCCGGACAGGCTGTCAACAACCTGAACTCGCTCCAACCGGTTGTTCCGCCGCAGGAATCCGATGGCTTTTTTATACGGCATGAACGTGGCACCGTTCCTTGTGGCGTCTGCGATGTTGTCGATGGACAGTTTGAATGGATCGACAGATGCGTCGTTGACCGAAAAAGCGGCGATGAGTTTGTTCGTCAATGCAGGTTCCGCTGCCAAGGCATCGGAAATCGCCACCGGTTCCACCGAGATGCCGTATTTTTCACACAGATATGGAAAATCGGCCACATAGTTTTCGTCATCGCCCTCTCTGGCGACGAACAAACCGCCGGTATTTTCGATACACTGGGGAGCCAGCTCTTTGAGCAGGCAGCTTTCATTCTGACATTCCATCGCGGAGGCTGGATCGGAGACTACATATCGGGCACCACTATGAAGTAATCCGTGGTTTCCCCCGGAGGCCCCGGTATTGAAATCACCTTTATCAATCAAAATGCATTGAACCCCTCGCAGGGATAGATCCCGTGCCAGGCCCGCCCCGGTGACGCCGCTACCGATGATAAGTACCTGGGTTTTCACTGGACTCTCTTACAGGGATGATGGATAGTTTGATCCGGACATAGCAATGTTCTGATGAAAAACCATGTTGTTTCAAGCACGTCCACGATAATGCATTTTCCTTTAACAAGATAGAAGTGTGATGGTATTAAAAGTTTATTCGTATCAGAGTCTTAACCCTGACATTGCACCAAAAGGAGACGTCCATGGTCTTCGTTATTCAAGGCTCGCGGTAGATTGACTACAGCTTCGCCTTGAAATGCCTTGCCCATGGACGTCTCCTTTTGGCCCGAAGGGTGAACTCATTTCAGCTCGTTTCGCCATTATTGAGGGTTACACACTGTATATTGACACAATAGCCCATCAGAACCAGTAACAGCTTGATATTATACCTTTTTAGCCTTCCCCTGAAAAGAGTTCATGCAATATTCGGGTTAAAACCGGTCACAAAAGATCGAATCCCATGCCTGAACATTTTATCACAACCGTGTTTCATTGTGCAGGGTGAATGCAGCCCGAAGCTGAATCAAAAAGGGGTCGACGCCCAGCGGGCGTCGACCCCTTTTTGATTGCCGTATCAAGATGAATAAAAAGTTACTGAAAAGATTTCATGAAATCCCCGGGTTCAGAAAGTGACCACGATATCTTCATACCCCTTTCGCCATTTCGGAGGAAAAATGTCTTGCCCCGGTCGTAGATAACCGACCGCGAGCAGCATCGGAATCCAGTAATTATCCGGAATGTTGAATTCCTTCCGGACCCCTTCATGATCGAATCCATCCATGGGATGGGTTTCCAGGCCCAGGCTGGTCGCCGCGTACATCAGGCCCATGCCGAAAAATCCGGTATTCTTGGCAGCAAACGCCAGATCAGCTTCTGATCCCCAGTTGTAGAGCGCTTTAGCCGCATTGAGAAACCAGTCTCGTTTGCATAATCCATCGTCCCACTCCTCCAATTCTATTTTATTCAGATAGCTTTCACGGTTTGATAGCAATTTTTACACACATCCAAAGCGAGGTTGGATCTCTACCAAACCTGTCAGGACGTGCTCTGGACTAAACTTTCCGTCTGAATAGTTTGCTCTCCATGGGCCATCCATTTGTAGGCGAGGTTTATATCTTCCCTTGTTAATTCATGACCGGAATTTATCGTCTCAACTTCGATATCTGCTCCGGCATCCTTAAGGGCCTCGATGAGGCGCTCCGTACTTTCAGCCGGGATAACCGTGTCGTACTTTCCCCGTAAAACCAGAATATTTTTCCTGTTGAGATTGGGGAGATCGACGTGCTGGAGCGGCATCATGGGACGAAACAGGATCGCTCTAGAGAAGATCTCCGGGCGAAGCAGCAGGGCAGCAGCAATATTTGCACCGTTGGAATATCCCAAGGCGATAAGATGTTCCGGCTGCCGCCGATATCGGTACGCTGCACCGATCAAGAAATCCGCCAGTTCGTGGGCTCGGAATATGACATCCTCTTCATCGAATACGTTGTCGGTTAAACGCCGAAAATATCGGGACATGCCGTTTTCAGGTGCCTTGCCTCTGGGGCTGATGATCGGGGTTCCTTCGCGAATTCTCTGAGCTAGGCGGATGAGGTCCTGCTCCGTGCCGCCGGAACCATGCAGGGTGACCCATGTTTCAGCAACCTTTTCTCCGGATTCTGCCGGCACATAAACATGTTGGAATTCCGGAATTCGCAGCGGCGGCAGCCGCTTCTGAATGGCTGTCCGCATTGGTTCATATTGATCCGGTAGCTGCAGATGCTCTCCAAGCTGACGAATATCCTCATCTATGGCAAATCCCGGAGGATCCGTGGCAATCTCAAACAGCACCCCTCCCGGTTCGTGAAAATAAATGGATTGAAAATATTTTCGGTCGCGGACTTCGGTAACCGGAATGCCGCTGCGTCTGAGCATATTCTGCCACAGAACCTGGGTTTCTGAATTTTCCGTTCGAAACGCAATGTGGTGAACGGTCCCGCTCCCGGATTGCGCGGGCGGCACATCTGGATCCGCAATCACATCCAAAATATGTCCCGGCGCGCTTTGATCATACATCGTGAATCGGGTTCGTCCGTTTTCGCTGCCAGCCGCGGACATACCCATGATCTCGGTAAGCAACGGGCGGGTGTTGTCGAGATGACTCAGAACCATGGTAGCGGAGTGAAAACCGGCAATAGCGTGTTTTCCGGGCACGGAGCTGTTCCGCCATGCCGTGGTCTCAGGTGTGTCGGCCGTCCCCACAAGCTCCAGGATCAAACCATGGGGATCGACGAAAGTAAGTACTGGCTGTCCGAACCGGCTATGTCTTTGGACCTCTGTTTTCTGGTCATTCAAACGTTCGATCCAGAAGTGCACAGAATTTTCCGGAATTGAAAAGGCAACGGCAGATACCATTCCCGTACCGGGACGTCCGGCAGGAAGCCGTTCCCAGGGGAAAAAGGTTAGGATGGTTCCGGGAGTTCCGGAATCGTCGCCGTAATAGAGATGGTATGTATAGGGATCGTCAAAATTAACGGTCTGCTTGACCAGACGGAGACCGAGCACCTCTTCGTAAAACAGCACGTTTTCCATTGCCGAGGAGGTGATGGCCGTAATGTGGTGAATACCGCTGATGCGTGCATCATGATGGTCTGTCTTCATTGATTCGCTCCGATGCTTATCTTGAAATCAAGATATTAATGAAGATTTTTTTAATCTGTCGGTGTTGCCATGGATTCAGCATGTCGACCCAGTTTTTTTAGCAAGCGAACCAGTTCGACTCGCTCCTCTTCGTCAAGAATCTCGACCGCCGACTCGAGTCTTTTTCGATGATTCTCGAAAGCCTCTTGTATGACCCTCCGACCTACTTTTGTAAGATGTACGAAAAAGCATCTCCCATCGGCAGGATCCTGTATTCGCTGCACCAGCCCGCCGTTTTCCAATCTGTTGACGGCAGCCGTCATGGAGCCGCTGGTCAGCAGAACTTTTTCGCCGATCCGGTTAATGGTCATTGGCCCTTTGTGGAGCAGCGCCTCCATGATGCCAAAATCGGTCAAATTTAATCCGGTTCGGGCAATGCTTTCTTGATCCAGTTTTTCAACGGCTTTGGCCGACTTCCAAAGTACCAGGCGGATGTGGGATCCTGTTTCCATATCAGGGACATTAGCCACAATTATCTTGAAGTCAAGATAAAAACCACGGCATTCGGGATGGCATCTAAACAAAGCCACCACTCGAAAACCATTTTGACAACGTGATCGGTACGATATATGTTTTAGGCGTTATTAAAACCGATTTGAACCCCATTACACCTTGGAAATGTCTGATTTTTCACCTGGTTGGACTTCTTCCAAACGAATCGCACCAGAAAGCGGAAAGGCGGCAGCTCATGGCGGAAGGTCGAATCAAGTGGTACAGTGAGCACAAAGGATACGGATTCATTACCACCGAGAATGACGGCGATTTGTTCGTACACCAGTCCTCTGTCAAGGATTTTGGGTTTTTCGGCCTGGAGAAGGACATCCTTGTCACGTTCGATATTAAGGAGACCCCCAAAGGTAAACAGGCCGTTAATGTCAAGCCTCTGAAGTCTTCATGATCTGATTGAAAGATCAGATTCGAGAATCCCATCTTTATAGAAATCTATCATCGAACAGAACCAAAGAACACGGTTTCAGCGGGCGCCACCCAATTAACCAAAGGAGAGTACCATGACTCAGGCACAATCTGGCGATAATGTTAAGGTCCATTATACCGGGAAGTTACAGGAGGGTGACGTATTTGATTCCTCGGAAGGAAGGGAGCCGCTGGAATTCCGGATTGGGGATGGCAAGGTCATTCCAGGGTTCGAGCAGGGGGTTGTCGGCATGGAAATCGGAGAAAAAAAGCAGATCTCCATTTCACCGGAAGAGGGTTATGGGGTCCGAAACGAGGAACTAGTGGCGGTGATCAAAAGAGAACTTCTGCCCTCTGACATCGATACGTCCGTGGGGCAACAGCTTCAGGTCAAGCAAAAGGATGGAACTGCAATTCAACTGGTCGTGACCGCGGCGACCGAAGATGACGTCACTTTGGACGCCAACCATCCCCTCTCCGGCAAAACGTTGCTGTTTGACGTGGAGCTGGTCGAAATCGCCTAAATTTATTTTTATCGTTACGTATCAGGATATTAAATAGCTTTGATGCCATGTAGAAAGGGCGGCTGTGGCTGCCCTTTTTGCGTTATCAGTGGCCCAAGGGCCGATACCCATCCTCTTTTTCGATTCCATTTCGGTATGTTGTTCCAAACCGCACCCAGAAACCTCTAAAAAAATTTCATCTTCTCTCTTGCATCACCACGATCAGACGGCATAACAATAAAGGCGCAACCGGTAAGCTGACATTTCGATCCTAGGATCATGTATTTCAATATAGAACCCATCTCAAAAAGGCGGATCAGGGTTCAGGGTAAGTCCGCCCGAGGCGGATAAAGCGCCGGGCGATCCGACATAGCCCCGATCTGTTTCCGTTGGCGACGGCGGATTGCACCGCACTCCCGCCGCCGGCGGGACCATGGGCGCTTAGATGGATTTTTGAGATGGGTTCTAATAAACCTGAAAAGGAGATCACCATGGCAAAAGCATCAAAGGAGGAACGACGAAAAAATGTCATCGAAGTGCTTAACAAGGCACGCTCCATGGAACTCCAGGCGATTACCCAGTACATGAATCAGCACTATAACCTGGATGACATGGATTACGGCGAGCTGGCGGCAAAAATCAAATTGATTGCTATCGACGAAATGCGGCATGCGGAAACGTTCGCCGAACGCATTAAAGAGCTGGGCGGCGAACCAACCACCGGATATGAGGGCACCATTGAAAAGGGCCAGCAGATCGGCGCGATATTTCCGTTCGACGCGGAACAAGAAGACAATGCCATCGATGCGTACAACCAGTTCCTGTTGGTCTGCCGAGACAATGGCGACAGCATCAGCATGAAGATTTTTGAAGATATCATCGACGAGGAACAGATCCACTACAATTACTTTGACAACAGCCACAGCCATATTGAAAAACTTGGCGATACTTATTTGGCAAAAATTGCCGGGACTCCGTCTTCCACCGGCATCGGGCCGAGCGGGTTTGTGGTAGGTGGAGGCGAAGAATAGCCCGAGCAGTGCATGAAAGCCTCCGTGTGGTGCACTGCCCCGAATCGCATCATCTTTCAGCGAATCTATAATATTATTATGGGGGCGCATTTCTGATATTTGCGCCCTTTAATAATGACTGCACTTCTTTCTTGACAGTGGAATCAGGAAAGCTTTATATGGGCATTCGCTCATAATGTCGGTTATGTGATATTTCAGGAAGGACGTGCAAAGAGTACGTTATTCACAAAACAAAGCGTTATAAAACCGTATCAAGGAGAATCGTATGGGAGAAGAAATGGAGGTAGGCTGCGCCCGGCCAACCGGAGGTCCGGTCGGAGAGCGCGTCGAAGAAGCGGAAACACCGAAAACACCCATCGCCATGGAGGTTTCACCAATGATTCAGGTCGGAAAGAAAGCGCCGGATTTTGTCGCCCCGGCATACCAGAAGGGAAAATTTGTGTCTGTTAAGTTGTCAGAGTATTTGGGGAAATGGGTTCTTCTTTGCTTTTACCCCGGCGATTTTACATTTGTATGAGCCACCGAGATTTCGGCAGTTGCCGAAAAATACGGCGAGTTTCAGAAACTGGGTGTAGAGATTCTGTCGATGAGCATTGATAGCGTATTTGTGCACAAAATGTGGGACGATAAGGAGCTTTCCAAAATGGTAGAGGGGGGAGTGCCGTTTCCCATGCTGTCGGATGCCGGTGGAAAGGTCGGCAAGGCCTTTGGCGTGTTCGACGACGATGCCGGCGTTGAAACCCGGGGAAGATTCATTATCGATCCGGAAGGTGTGGTGCAAGGCTATGAGGTGCTGACGCCGCCGGTGGGTCGAAATGTCCAAGAAACCATTCGGCAAGTGCAGGCGTTCCAGCTCGTTCGTGAGAGCAAAGGGACAGAGGCAACCCCTTCCGGGTGGAAGCCAGGAAAGGTTACGCTGAAGCCGGGGCCGGACCTGGTCGGAAGAGTGTGGGAGGTCTGGAAAACGGATATGGCCTTCGATTAGGTTAACCAATTCCCGGATGGAAAAATGAAAAAAAAGGGGCGCTTTCGTAAAGCAAGTGCCCCTTTTCGCTTTGACATGCATATCCCGAACATTGCATGAATTCTTTTCAGCCGATGGCTGAAAAGAAATAATATCAGGGTGTTATCAATATTGTTAGGCTATTCCACGAACACACAGTGTGTATCCTTCGACAATGGATAAACGAGCTGAAAAGAGTTCACCCTTCGGGCCAAAAGGAGAAGCCAGTGGTCTGCGTTATTCGAGGCTTGCGGTAGGTGGACTACAGCTGCGCCTCGAACTGCCTTGCCCACGAACTTCTCCTTTTGGTGCAATGTCCGGGATAAGCCCCTATCCAGCCCGGATGGCCTCCTCAGGTTAGCAACTCCCTTCCCTTTTTAACGATCGCTCCTGTGAATTTTTTCTGTTTTTCTTTCTTGACAACAGAATCAAGAAATCTTAATATGAGCATAAGCTCAGAACAAGTATTTTGGGCTTCTCGATAACAGCAATTAAAACAGATGGTTATAGTGCAATAACAATTTGAAGGAGGTTTGAAAATGAAGTTTGCAATACCCATGGCCGAAGGAAAATTGACCGCCCATTTCGGGCACTGCCAGGAATTTGCCATTATCGATGTGGACGGCGAGCAGATCATCGGAAAGGAAATCTTGATCCCACCACCCCACGAACCCGGCGTGCTGCCCGGCTGGCTTCACGAACAGGGAGCCGAGGTGATCATCGCCGGCGGTATGGGACAGCGTGCCATCGGACTGTTCCAGGAAAACAACATTAAAGTAATTGTGGGGGCACCTGCCCTTGAACCCGAAACCCTTGTGGCCAATTACATCAATGGGAAGCTGGAATCCGGGGCTAATGTGTGTGACCACTAACCTGAACCTTTCAGGAAGTCTGTTTGGCGGCAGGTTAAGAGGAAATGATATTGAGGAAGGAGAACGAAAATGAAAATCGCCTTTTCATCATCCGGGAATGATCTGGAAGCCCAGCTCGATCCACGCTTCGGGCGCTGTCCTAAATTCCTGATCGTCGACCTGGATACTATGGACATGGAAGTATTTGAAAATGAGAACGCCATGGGAGGCGGTGCCGGTATTCAAACCGCTCAATTTCTTGCTTCAAAGGGCGTCACCGCCGTGGTTACCGGCCGATGCGGCCCCAATGCGGTACAAACCTTGAATGCCGCTGGTATAAAACTCTATACCGGCCAAGCCGGCATGCTCAGAGATGTCATGGATAGGTTTCAAAACGGAAAAATGACTGCAGCAACCGAAGCCAACGCGCCGGCTCATGCCGGCACCGGTGGCCAAGGGATGGGTGGCGGTCGTGGAATGGGTGGCGGCCGCGGAATGGGTGGCGGCTCGGGAGCCGGTCGTGGCAGGGGTGGCCGAGTATGATCATCAGTATTGCCAGCGGAAAAGGGGGCACCGGGAAAACCACCGTCGCGGTCAATCTGGCCATGTCACTGAAAGAAGCCGTGCAATTGCTGGATTGTGATGTGGAAGAACCGAATGCCCACCTTTTTCTGCGGCCCGAATTCGAACACGCGGAGACCGTGACTGTTCCTGTACCGGAAATCGACACAGAACGATGCACGCTGTGTGGGGAGTGCAGCGACCTGTGCCAGTTCAAGGCCATCGCGGTGATACCGGATATGTCTATTTTGACCTTTCCGGAGCTGTGCCACAGTTGCGGCGGTTGCTGGGCGGTATGCCCGGAAAACGCCATCTCGGTCGGTGAACGGGAGGTCGGGGTTCTGGAATCCGGTGGTTCGGGCGGGGTGCATTTCATTCATGGCCGTTTGCGCGTTGGAGAAGCCATGGCTCCCCCGCTGATCCAGGAGGCCCGCAGAAAGGCTGATCCCAATAAACTGACCATTATCGATGCCCCTCCGGGCACTTCATGCCCGGTCATCAGTGCCATCCGGGGTACGGATGTGGTCCTTTTGGTTACCGAACCCACCCCTTTCGGGCTCCATGATCTAAAACTGGCCCATGCGGCGGTGAGGTCCCTTGGGATACCGGCCGGTTTGATTGTCAATCGCGTTGGAATCGGCGACGACACGGTCTTCGAATACGCCGAAGCGGAAGGTCTGCCGGTGCTCATGGAGATTCCTTTCGATCGTCGTATTGCCGAAACCTACGCAAGGGGACAACTGCTCATAGAGGCGCTGCCGGAATACAAAGATAGATTCCGACAGCTCTATCGGGATGTCGTCGGCGTGGTTGCCGACTACCGAGCCGAGGTTTTCTTCGAAAACAGACAGGTGCGGATGGTATGAACGAGCTTTTAGTGATCAGCGGGAAGGGCGGCACCGGTAAAACCAGCCTGGTCACGGCATTTGCCGCCCTCACCGATAACAAGGTGCTATGCGATGCGGACGTGGATGCGGCCGATCTCCATTTGATCATGGCGCCGGTCCCAAGAGAACAGCATGATTTTCAGGCCGGCCACACGGCAGTCATTGATCACGATAAATGCACCGGTTGTGGGATTTATCGTGATCTCTGCCAGTTCGAAGCGATATCCGATGACTATGTGGTCGATCCGACGGCCTGTGAAGGTTGCAGCGTCTGTGTTCACTTTTGTCCCGAGAATGCGGTGGATTTTCCTCTCAACACTTGCGGTAAATGGTTTGTGTCGGACACCCGCTTTGGTCCCATGGTGCACGCCCGCCTCGGCATTGCAGAAGAAAACTCCGGGAAACTGGTGACTCTTGTGCGCCAGGAGGCAAGAACCCTGGCCGAGGATCGGGGACAATCATTGATTCTTACCGACGGTCCTCCGGGCGTCGGATGTCCGGTAATTGCCGCCATTGGCGGTGTAACGGGTATCCTGCTGGTGACCGAACCGACGGTTTCCGGTATTCACGACATGCAGCGGGTCGTGGAACTGGCCGATCATTTCCAGGTGCCGGTGATGACCTGTGTCAACAAGTGGGACCTGAATCCGGACATCACGTCGAAAATTGAAAGTTACGCCCGAGAGCAGGGCATTGTTCATGCCGGGAATATCCCTTTTGCCCCGATATTCACAAAATCGATGGTCCAGGGACAGACTATTTTCGAGTACAACGGGCCCAGTGATGCCGGAAGTGCTGTTGTCACGGTGTGGAACCGCGTACTCACAATGCTGACAGAACAGGCGGTTCAATAAAATATCAGGAGGAGGACATGGAGAAGATCGCGGTTGTAGGATGCGGTGCATATATGGACAGCGGATATGGATGTCCTGGAGAGTGGCTGTGTCTTAAGGCGGCTGCGCAGGGGGAGGGAAATATAGAGGGGCCTTCCCAGGTAGTATCCTTTATAAAATGCGAGTGCCCGTGTCGAGCCCTGGTCCCTACAGTTGGCATGTCGGTAAAACTGTCCGAGATCAAACCGGAAAAAATCTATCTCAGCACCTGCCTCGTGAATGCCAAGCCCGGATGCCCTTACGCCAGTGCGGAGGAGATGGCCGGGATCCTGGAAAATAAATTCGGCGTTCCAGTGGTGTTGGGCACCCACGATTATCATTAGACTCCAAAACCGACGGGATAAACTCGACATCTTGGCCGCGCTGCCAATGGATCTAATCCCACCGCCCGACGCCATCCTCTACATGGCCGCCCCGAGATTGCGTTTTCCTGATAAAATGACAACGACCACTTCTGGGAAGGGGTGCTCATGAGATAAATTTCGAACCCAAACGGCTAATTACCGATGAAGGTGACCTGTTTTGTTCGGGCGGCTTTAACGCCGGTATCGATCTTTCTCTTTATCTTGTAGAGAAATACTGCGGTCACGAAGTGGCCCTGCAATCGTCTAAATTTGCGATTTCCGATATCGGGCGCACTTCCCAGGCGCCCTATGTTATTTTCCATTTTCAGAAAGAACATGGCGATAAACACGTCCTGGCGGTTCAGGAGTGGATCGAAGAAAATTTCGATCAGAGTTTTGATTATGACATGCTGGCCAGATATCACGGCATGAGCCGACGTACCTTGGAGCGAAGATTCAAGACAGCCACCGGGGATACGCCTTTGACCTATCAGCAACGTATCCGGGTGGAAACCGCTAAGCGTATTTTGGAGAAAGAAGATCAGTCTATTGATGAAATCACCTATCGGGTGGGATATGAAAACAGCAGTTCATTCCGGAAAGTATTTTTAAAACAGGCAGGCTTACTTCCGACAGTATATCGGAAGAAGTTTCAGAGGGTGCAGCCAATAAATGACGATTTATAAGGATCGTGGGTCTGGGGTTGGGTCGCGCTAAGTTGCCAGGAGAAATAATAAATTAGAATAAACTGGCAATAAATATAGCTTTGAAGAGCCAATTCGAGGACTAAAATGGCGACTTAAACAAATTCCCACGTATGCCAATGCCCAATACGATTTCCTCCAATAAAAAATGTCCGCATTGGGAGCCGCTTTTCGCTATTAAAAGCCCTCCACAGCCATCTGCCTCCTTAGAGCTCTATCCTTTGAGAGCGGCATGACCCCTTATAATGGCATTTCTGAATGCCAAAATGTTATTTTCAGGAATAAATTGAGTGTGCCATTAGCAGTTTTTCTTTACGATGAGATAGCTTGGTCCGCCACTGGCCCACTGGCCCACTGGCCCTCGGGCCCCCGTTTGGTCCGATCCGGGACCCCATATAAAAACTTACGCCTATGGGGCGCCTCCGTCGAGTAGGCAAACATGCAACCGCTTGCAGACATCATTTACAAACCCGTTACCCGCCTCGGCAAACAGGTTGAACGCGGCGTGAACGCCGGCTTCTTCCAGTTCGGCTACCTGGTCGTCAAAGTGCGCGGTGGCCGCGATCAATCCGTTGTAGTTGATTTCATTGAGCCGCTCCACGGAATACATGTTTGACTCGTGGGACTGCATGGTCAGTATGACCAGTTGCACCTTCCCGGGGCGGATTTTCTCCCAGAAATCTGAATCTGTGGCGTCGTCCTGGATTACCTCCCGCCCATCTGCCCGGTTTTTCTGAACCACATCCGGATCGTAATCGAGTCCTAGCACACGCTGGCCGTATCGTTCTCGCATGTTATCGTAGGCTATTTTCCCGATGCGGCCCATTCCGAAAATCAGCACTTCGGCGTCCACGGCATCAATAGGCTCATCATCCGGAAGGCGCCTTTCGGTTTCATATTTTTTCAATTGGGTCGCAAACCGCCTGTAAATGTTATGGGCATGGGTATTCAGCGGTGAGGCCAGAATGAATGTTATCGACAATGCAATCGCCTCGATGATCAGCCACTCACTGCCGATCCATCCGTTTTTGACACCGATAGCGCAAACGATCAGGCCGAATTCACTGTAGTTTGCCAGGCTTAACGACACCAGCAGGGACGTCCGTGCCCGCAGTTTAAAACGGGTCAGCAGGAAAAAATAGAGGATGACCTTGGCCGGAAGAATGACCACGAGGATCGCGGCTGTCCCCAGGCTCTGAAGTGTCGGCAAGCCGGTCAGCCCGATGGAGAGGAAAAACGCCACCAGGAACAGATCCTTGAAGCTGAGGAGTACTTTGGCAAGCTCTTCGGATTTGGCGTGAGGAGCCAGCAGCATTCCCATGATGAGGACTCCGAGGTCCCCTTTCAGGCTGACCCACTCGAACCCCCCGTATCCGACTCCAAGGGCCACACACATGGCAAACAGAAGCAACAGTTCGCGGTGGCCACATCGATCCATGAAGCCATACAGGATTGGACGACCGGCAAACAGCGCCAAGGGAATGGCCAAAGCCCATGGTGACGGTGTTTTCCCCGTGGAAACGGCAATAAACAGGACGGCAAAAATGTCCTGCATGATGAGAATCCCAATGGCGGTCCGGCCATGGTAGGACGCCATCTCTCCTCGCTCCTCGAATACCTTTACAGCGAAAACGGTGCTAGAAAAGCTCAAAGTAAAAGCCAGAAGCAGAGACGTTTGCAGGTCAAGCCCGGTAAATCTGGCGAATCCGGTCTGGCTGAACAAAAATATAGCGGCGCCAATGAAGGCAGCGGTGATGAGCAGGTGCAGCGAGGCTCCTGCCCATACCTCCGGTTTTGTCAGGGTTTTGAGACGCAACTTCAGTCCGATGCTGAATAGCAGCAATGTGACACCAAGATCGGCGACCTGGTTGATGTTTTCCGAAGCTTCAAAGCCCATGGCATTGAAAACAAAGCCTGCCACAAGATAGCCGACAAGGGGGGGCAAACCGACCCTTGTCGCAACAAAACCAAGCACAAACGCAAACACGATCAAAATCGGAAAAGTCATGGGTATGTCACCGTATATGATTCAACGATTGGAAAACGCCCTGAAACGCTTATCGGCAAGTAAAAACTCTCTACGATCGAAACCGCATATTAAGGAAGCCCGGTGTGGCAAACAAGTCTATTTTGAAATGCCCTTCCCCATACCGGGGGAAAACCCAGTGCATCGATGTTGGATTGGTACCGGACATCGATGAGCGCGGCGCGGTCATCGGGATTAATTCTCTGGCACATGACCTGACGGGAAAAAGACAGGTTCAGGTGGAATAGGCCAGGAGGGGAATTCTTATTCACTATTGTTTTTTGACGCGGTTTCGAGAGATGGCGGGGGAGAAATGAGGGATCTGGTCAGAACGAAAGCGGCTTGCAGTGCCTCCGTGGGGCATAGCGGGAAACATTCTTTGCAGTCCCAGCACTCCTTGGCGGCGATTTCCGGAATAAATGATATTTCCTTTCTTATGCCTCTATCAACAAATCCCACAGCGTCCTTTTTCTTGACTTCAGCACAGTATCTCACGCATAGACCGCAATGAATGCAAAATGAGGCTTCCTGTTCAAAACGGTCCTTGTCTGCTCCATACTCATCGGCCAGATCCATCAGTTGCGGTGAATCCGGAGCGTGGCACAGTTGCAGTTCCAGGATCATTTTACGAATGTTATCGATCTTCGCAGATCTAGTTGTTACCATCAGATTTTCTTCCACCGTGTAAACGCACGAAACGACATGTTTTTTCCAGTCGCCCACCTGTACTTCCACGATACATAGACGGCAGCCGCCAAACGGCTCCAATTTCTCATGATGGCATAATGTGGGTATCGATATGCCGGCACTTTGGGCTGCTTCAAGGACAGTCATTCCTTCCCTGGCTTTGACTTCTTTTCCATCTATCTTTACCATGATCTCACTCATTTTTCCTTGCTCTTTCTGGCAATCATTCTTTCCTCTTCAGGAATAGAGGGAGGAACAGGACGGCCTGATATTTTTTCCACCGCACCAAATCGAGATGGGCAGACATCAAAGCAGGTTCCGCACTTTGTACATTTCTCCTGTACAATTACATGGAGTTTCTTCTTTCCGCCGTCAACCGCGTTGGCAGGGCACTTTCTCCGGCAGATCATGCAGGCTTTACACTTTTTCGGGTCAATATGGTACGCGATCAGTTCCTTGCAGGACAAGGCCGGGCAACGCTTTTCCCTAATGTGTGCCTCGTATTCATCTCTGAAGTAGCGCACCGTGCTGAGGAACGGGTTCGGGGCGCTGGTTCCCAGCGCACAAAGGGAGGCTTCTGTTGCAACTTCGCTAAGTTCCTCTAAAAGCTCGATATCACCCTCTTCTCCTTTTCCTTCGGTGATGTTCGTAAGAACTTTCAGCATCTGCCTCAGGCCTTCACGGCAGGGGACGCATTTACCACAGGATTCATCGGTGAGAAAGTCAATGAAGTACCTGGCCACATCAACCATACAGGTATCTTCATCCATCACGATCATCCCGCCCGATCCCATCATGGAACCGGCCTTTGTGAGTTCGTCAAAACCGACTTTCAGGTCCAATAATGTTTCCGGTAAACATCCTCCGGACGGCCCGCCGGTCTGCACGGCTTTAAACTTCTTGCCCTCTGGAATTCCTCCGCCGATCTCGAAGATAATATCTCTTAAGGTCATTCCCATGGGCACCTCCACCAGACCGGTATTGGTTATTTTACCGACCAGGGAGAAGATTTTCGTGCCCTTGCTTTTCTCGGTACCAATCTGGGTAAACCAGTCGGCGCCGTTGTTGATAATCAGTGGCACATTGGCCCAGGTTTCTACATTATTCAATACACTGGGCCTATCCCAGACACCTTTGACAGCGGTGTGGATGTACTTGGGCCTGGGCTCACCGGTGCGGCCTTCAAGTGCCGTCATCAGAGCGCTCGATTCACCACAAACAAATGCACCGGCGCCTTTGTGAACGATGACCATGAAATCAAAGCCCGAGCCAAGGATATTTTTTCCAAGAAAACCATATTCCTCGGCCTGCTTGATGGCGATGGCAAGATTTTCTACCGCCAGAGGATATTCCTGTCGCACATAAACGTAACCCTCATGGGAGCCGATAGCATAAGCGCCGATCATCAGCCCCTCGAGAACTGAATGGGGGTTTCCTTCAAGAAGGCTCCTGTCCATATAGGCGCCGGGGTCTCCCTCATCCGCATTGACGATCACGTATTTTGTATCTCCGGGGGCATTGCGGGATTCTTCCCATTTTCTTCCGGCGGGAAAGCCGCCGCCGCCTCTGCCTCTCAGATGGGATTTTTTGACCTCCTCCAATACCTGCTCGTCAGTCATCCGGAACAGTGCTTTGGCTAATGCAGAATAGCCGCCAATGGCCAGGTAGTCATCGATGCTCTTGGGATCGATACTGCCATTGGAGCCGAAAACGAGCCGCTCCTGGTTCTTGTAAAAGGGGATTTCAGATTCACAGGTTATTTTTTCTTCCTTTTCAGGATCGGTATAGAGTAATCGCTCGACAAGCTTTTTTTCCTTTATGGTCCGGGATACGATTTCAGAGACATCCTCGGGCGTTATTTGGAAATAGCAGCTTTGCTCAGGATGGTTGACGATAATCGGACCTCTCTCACAAAACCCATGGCAGCCCGTTTTCCTGACCGTTACATCTCCGTTTACGCCCTGCTTTTCGATCTCGGCTTCAATACTTGCAGCAACTTCGCCACTGCCTGTTGCCAGGCAGGCCGATCCGGAGCACAGTGTAATGCAGGGTTTTTTCGGGTCCCGGTTCGACAGGATGCTCTCCCTGTATGTTTCCAATTCAGACGGTGAATTTATGTGCGGCATATCAAATCCCTACTCGTAGCTTTTTAACACATCTGGAGTCTCACCCGGTACCATCTTCCCGTGGGTCTTCCCATCGATTTCCACCACCGGCCCCAGGGCACAGCATCCGAGACAGTTAACCGTCTCCAGGCTGAATTTCAGATCCAGATCTGTTTCACCGGGTTTGATACCGGTCAGGTCCTGCACGGTGTCAAGGACCCGTGTTGCGCCCCGCACATGGCAGGCAGTGCCCATGCATACGTGAATTTCATGCTGTCCCTTGGGAACGAGACTGAAGGCTTTATAAAAGGTGGCGACATGCTGTATCCGGCTCAGAGGAACCTTTAATCTTTCGCTGACCCGCTGAAGTGCTTCCTTGGATAGCCAGTGATTTTCGCTCTGAATTTCCAGCAGTACTTGAATCAGTGAACTGGCTTCGCCCTGATGTGCGTCAATAATCTGATCGACTCTTTCGATATCCATATCCGCTATCCTAAAGCAGGTCCGCTTGAGGCGGAGAATTGACAAGAAGCTATCTCAAAAACGCATCTAAGGGCCCATGGCGGCGTTGCGGGCCGGCTCAAAATGCTCACATACTACCGTATGCTCCGCTCTTTCGCCGCCCTGCGCCTTGCCCTGAACCCTGATCTACATTTTTAAGACGGCTTCAAATTTAAAAAAGTTCCAGGTCAGCCGGGAAACTCTCCGTTTCCAAGCCTCAGGACAGCGTATAGCACTTGCGCTGTACATCATACCTGACCAATCTGTGCCTCGATGAACTGTTTATGTGTCTTGCGACGTCTGATGGATTTAATCCCAACGCCTTGGCCACTTCTCCGGTTGAGAGGGGTTTTTCCCGCAAAAGGAGTAAAATTTGGCTTATTGCCAGTTTATCTATGATGAGTTCATTGAATAACCGGTCTACCGCTTCACTCTCGAAAAAGTTATAATACGCTTCTTCCGATTTAACCGGAACTCGCAATTTTTCTCTTTCCACAAGCTTGAGGTAGGGAATCAGTTGAGTGACGGCTTCAAGTTTGAATGCTAATTCTTTTTCTTCTATTCCTTCGCTCATGCCAAGCGGTCCTGTCTCGGTGACCTTCTCGCAATAATTAGTAATCAATTCAGCAAGAAGGAGGCCGTCACCGGATGACATAAATTCGATGTTCAGCCTTTCCGGATTCAGCCCGATGTGTTCCAGAATTTTTTTACAGAGAAGCACATTGCTTAGTGCATCGTAATTCCCATGGGTGATATAATTACATTCATCAAGACGGCAACCACCGATAAATACCCCGTCTACTCCGTTTGAAAAGGCGCGGAGAACAAACTCGAGGTCGACTCTGCCGGAACACATGACACGAATAAGCCTGATTTCAGTTGAATATTGCAGCCTGGAAACTCCAGCCATATCAGCAGCACCGTAACCTCACCAATGGCAGACAAAACCCAGTACTTTTGGTTTGAATGGTTGTCCTGAACTCATTCGTGCTCGTCTCCTTTTACATGATCTCTTCTGTTTGAAACGCAGTATCGATCTGGCTCAAGAGGTCTTCATCGGTAAAGTGTTTCAGGAATATTGCATTTGTCGGACACTTTGCGCAGCATAGCCCATCGCCTTTGCAGAGAACCGGATTAACCCAGGCTTTTCTGCCATGGGGCGTCTCATGGAACTCTATGGCATTATACATACAGACGGTTATACATGCCCCGCACGATACACAGTCGTTCTCCTTTACCTCGCAGACGGAACCCGAAACGGTTACGATGTCATTTGAAAGCAGGGTTAGCGCCCGACTTGCGGCTCCATAGGCCTGGCTGATCGCTTCCGGTATATGCTTGGGATAGTGCGCCATTCCGCAAAGATAGACGCCCTCGGTACCGAACTCGACAGGCCGCAACTTGACATGGGCTTCCTTGAAAAAATCATCCGGTCCCAGAGAGACTTTGAAAAGATTGGATATCTCTCTGTTTTGCGCGGGAGGAACAACGGCCGCCGACAAGACGAGTGTGTCGGCATCAATCGCCAGCTTTCGTCCCAAGATATAGTCCGGCAGGGTAACCCTTAGAACGGGCCGGCCTTCCTCCACCACCGTTTCCACCCGGGGCTTCTCGTCAGGTTCATAGCGGATGAACTTCACATCGTTATCCGATGCCTGCCGGTAATAATCCTCGGTGAACCCATACGTTCTCATATCCCTGAAGATAATGGTAATATCGATAGCGGGATTTATCTTCTTCAGATTCAAGGCGTTCTTGATCGCATGGCTGCAGCATACGCGGGCGCAATAATTCCGGTCCTCCTGTCTGCAGCCGACACATTGGATCATGACCAGGCTCTCGGAGTTGATCAGCTTTTCGTCTCGACTGGCGATCTGCGCCCCCAGCTCCAACTGGGTCAATACCCGGTCATCTTCTCCATACAGGTATTCGGTGGGTTTATATTCTTGAGCACCGGTAGCGATAACGGCCGCGCCATGTTTAATTTCAGTGCTCCCAATGTCTGACTTCACACGGGTGATAAAATTCCCGACATAACCCGTCGCCTCCGTAATGACTGCCCCGGTATAAACATGGATTAACCGGTGCTGATAAACCGTGCGCACCAGGTCGGATAAGTAAGCCTGTACATCCATGCCATCCAGGGTAGAATGGATTTTCCGGCTTATTCCCCCGAGCTCTGTTTCCTTTTCCAGCAGATACACCTCATGTCCCTGGTTGGCGATGGAGAGCGCACAAGTCATGCCGGCGATACCGCCGCCGACCACGAGCGCCTTCTTGTTGACGGGCAGATCGATTTCCTGCAGCGGTTCCAAATGACAGACGCGGGCCACCGACATCCGGGTGATGTCCTTTGCCTTTTCGGTCGCCTTTTCCTTTTCACGTGCGTGAACCCAGGAGCAATGCTCTCTGATATTGGCCATATCCAGGTAATATTGATTGATGCCCGCCTCACGCAGTGTGTCCCGGAACAACGGTTCGAGGGTTCGGGGGGAGCATGCCGCGACAACCACGCGATTGAGCTCCTTTTCCCGGACTGTTTCGGTTATCGACTCCGCAGAATCGGTGGCGCATGAAAACAGCTGTTCCTCGGCATGGACCACATGGGGCAGGGTCTTGATATAGTCCACCGTGGAAGGAACGTCGACCACTCTTCCGATGTTGGCACCGCAGTGACACACAAAAACACCGACCCTGGGCTCTTCTTGCGAGACATCCTTCTCTGCTGGATATATTCTTTCGTTGGACAACTGCCCTCGTCTGTGATTAAGAAATTCACCGCATTGAGAGCCTGCTCCGCTGGCGGAAAAAACAGATTCGGGAATATCCAAAGGACCCTGGAATGCTCCGCTGACGAAAATCCCAGGGCGAGAGGTCTCAATAGGATTGCCGGGATTGGTTTTGCAGAATCCGTGGGAATCCAGCTCGATGCCATAGAGTTCGGCCATTTTCTCCGCTTCATCAGGCGGGTTCAACCCCACGGACAATACCACCAGGTCAAACTCTTCTTCCTTTACGCCGTCTTCGGTCGTAGCATATCGGATGGAGACATTTTTGCTTTCGGGAAGCTCTTTCCCGATGGATACGTAGCTGCGTATGAATCGAATCCCGGAAAGGTTTGCCGCTCTCTGGTAGAATTTTTCGAAATCCTTGCTGTAGGAACGGATATCGTTATGGAATACCGTACATTCAGTCTCTGCGTCATGATCTTTGGCCAGAATCACCTGTTTTTGTGTATACGTGCAGCACACGGATGAGCAATAACTGTTGCCTCCGGGGACGACCTGTCTGGAGCCGACGCATTGAATCCAGGCGATTTTATGGGGGTGCTTTTTGTCCGAAGGGCGCAATACCTCACCTTCGTGAGGCCCGGTCGCACACAGGAGCCGTTCAAAGTCAAGACTGGTTACGACATTCTCCATCCTGCCGTATCCATAGTCGCCCCTCAACTTAGGATCAAATGGTTCATAACCCGGACACAGAACGATCGCCCCGACTTTGACCTTCAGCTCTTCGGCTTCCTGATGAAGACAAATGGCCTCATTCTTACAGGCGCCTTCACAGATGGCACATTTCTTCTCTTCAAGATAAAGGCAGCTTTCATCGATATACGTGATAAGCGGGACGGCTTGCGAAAAGTAGATATGGACGGCTTTATTCGATGATAAGTCCTGGTTGTATGGATCGAGGATTTCGAGCGGGCAATACTCTACGCAGGTGCCGCACCCTGTGCATTTCACCTCGTCGATGTATCTGGGTCTTTTATTCAGGGTGACCGTAAAGTCCCCCGCCTTCTTATCTACACGCTCAACATCCGTGTAGGTCAGAATCTCTATGTTGGGATGCCGGCCGACCTCGACCAGTTTAGGCGCGAGAATTCACATGGAACAGTCATTCGTCGGGTAGGTCTTGTCAAGCTGGGCCATATGGCCGCCGATGGCCGGTGATTTTTCGACCAGATAAACCTTATACCCCGACGCAGCAAGATCGAGGGACGCCTGAATTCCGCTGATGCCGCCACCGACAACCATCACGTCTGCAAAATCACTGTCTGCGAAACTTTTACTGAACTGTTGCATGGGTTCACTTTCCATTTATCGACATCCTTAATAAGGTTATTTCCCGGCTTCCCAAATTCTGTATGATACTAGGTTTGGAAGAATCTCTTTTTGATGATTCAGGGACTATTAAAGCGTACCTTGCAGCAGCTCCCCCGATCACGTCAAAGTCAGGCTGCGTGGGGAATGAGCTCGCTTTAACGGTTCAACCAATTGCTTCCTGAACAATCTCCGTGATATCCTTGATCTGAGCGGCGTCACTATTCTCTATGCCCAGCAAGCTTTCCTCAAAATGGCTGATGCAATAGGGACAGGAAGTCGCCAGCACCTCGGCCCCGGCACCGACCGCCTGTTCCAATCTGAGGTCTGAGAATCGTTCACCCTTTGGCGTTTCCATCCAGATGCGGCCGCCGCCCCCCCCGCAGCAAAGGCTGTTTTCCATCGCATCCAGCATCTCAATCAGTTCCAGGCCCGGTATTTTCTTTAAAAGTTTCCGGGGTTCGTCAAAAATTCCATTATGTCGACCCAAGTAACATGGATCATGATAGGTCACTTTCTTCCCATACCCCTGGGGGAACTCGAGCCGTCCATCGGATACAAGCTCGAATAAATACTGGGAGATGTGAACCACCTCGAAATCTACCCTGAAATCAGGGTACTCGTTTTTAAAGGTGTGGTAGCAATGTGGGGAGGAAACCAGGATTTTTTTCACGCCGTTGTCGATAAACGTTTTGATGTTTTCCCTGGCCAGGCGCTTGAACAATTCCTCATCGCCCGTCTTGCGGATGCTTTCACCACAGCAATTTTCTTTTGAACCCAGGATGCCGTAATCAACCCCGGCCCTGTTGAGGATTTTGGCGGTGGCGCGTGCGACTTTTTTCAACCTCGGGTCATAGCACAGGTAGCAGCCGGGGAAATATAAGATTTCCATCCCCTCGGTAAACGTCTTTACGGACAGGCCTTCCGCCCAATCGGCCCGCTTTTTCCGTTCCTCACTCATGGGATTACCTTCCCCGGTGAGACTGGCGTTGATGGCGCGCACGGGGTTGACGGAAGTAGGAAAGATCCCATATTCGGTCGAAATCCGGCGCAGGGATACCCCGCATTCAATTATTTTCACACCCCTGGGGCACTGCCGGGGGCAGTTCCCGCAGGTGGTGCATCGCCACATCTCTTCACTTTCGATATCAGTCAAACCAAAGGTGGCTTCCCGGATCAGTTTGCGCATGCTGAAGTCCCTGACCCTGTTCCAGGGGCAAACCGTATCGCACAGCCCGCACTGATAGCATAATTTGAAAGCATCACCACCGGATTCTTTTATGATATCTATGATCTCTTTTAAGGGAGCTACAGTTTCCACAGGTTCAATCAATCCTTTATTTCAAAATCTGTTGTATAAACCCAAATTTATTAAAAACCAGATGGGGCTTTGAAACCACTTTTAGTCCTTATTTGACAAGGTCATCCTAGCAACAATATCCGCTACATTCTGAAGGCCGTATTTTTTTGCTAGAGATTTCACACCGATCTCCAACTCCTCCTGCGCTTCCTCTTCTTCGACTTCCTCTTCCCTTTCTTCCAAAACCAGGGCATCCGCAATGCACCACTTCACACACAGGGGCTCATCTTCGCCTTCGCACATATCGCATTTGAGAGGAAGGCCGGAATCGGGCTCTTTGAAATCGCCTCTGGAAGGACAGGAAGCCCGGCAGAAGGCGCACTCTTCGTATTCCTTGCCGTCAATCATGTATTTATCCCGGCCGGCACATTCGGCCGCCGTATAGTCACCCGCGTACACCGGAACATATATGTCCTTGAGCGGCTCACTGATCACACGGATTCGAGCCCTGGCAGGATTGTTACTGCTGTATTTCGGCATCGCATGAAAAGCCGAGCAGATCATTTCACAGGCGCGGCATCCATCGCATTTATCAACATCGATTCTGATGGTTTTAACCAGTTTCTTTTTTTTCTCACCCGTCACGGTTGTACTCCCTTCACTTTATTCCAGCGCCATTTCCGCCAGGGCGGTCTCTTCGGCAGGCCCATCTTCCCCGTCCTTCAGGATCCCCCTCCGGATGAATTCTTCTGCCACGTAATCCAATCCCAGTTCCTGTAAAGACTCACTGGTCGGAATGCCATCGCTGTTCCAACCCTTGAATTTGTAATAGGTATCGAGCAGCTCTTTTTCGAGTTCAGGAAATCTCTTTTTCCAATGGTTCTGGGGCGGCTTTTCGTCTTTTCTGCGCATGCCTCTGCTTATATTGATGGCCCTGACTAAGGTGCGGTACCGTTTGGCTGCCTGAGACAATGTATCTTCATCCATGGCGATCCCGGCACCGGCTGAAATGAATTTCGGGTAATTGTGAATATGATATGGGGGCTTTAAGGGGAATGATGATAGACCGGCACACATCCCGAGGGCGTCATCGATGTAGTGCATTTTTTCCTGCCAGTCTACGATGTCACAGCACATCTGAACCGTCGGGTAATATGGAATCGAATTTTCTCCGCGAAGTTCCCAGTCCACAAAATATTGCTTGAACTTTTCATCAGGAACCTGAAACCAGTCCTTTACAAACTCTTCTCGATGCTCTCTCTTGGGGTAAGGTGCCTGGGGGAACTGTCCTTCAATCTGGGTGATGTTTATCTTCTCACCGGTGGAATACATCAGGAAATAAATCGGGTTCAGCATGGACAGCTTGAGGGGCAGCTGTTCATGCTTTTTAATATTGTTATGGGCATATTCTTCTGCGCCGTTCCCGATCTCCTTGGCGGCCCAGTAGGTGCCGTTGGCCAGAATATCTCCGATCCCTTCGCGCCGGACAATTTTGTCAAGCAGCCAGTAAAATCGACCCTCGTTATCGGAGGGCAGTCCCGGCATATCATCATCCGTTAATATGCCGTTTTCGTACAGTTCAAGGGCAAAGGCCATTACCTGCGGGGTGGAGAATCCATCCACACCGTATTCCGTGGCATGCTGGGCGATTTTCAATCCAAAATCCAGGTCTGACATGGCCGCCATGGTGTAGGTCAGTTTCGAGAAGCATTTCATCATGTAGGTGGGTTTTCCCGGCGGGGAAATGGTTGCCCCGCATTTCATGGGGCAGTTGTAGCAACTGATCAGCCGGGTCCGCATATTGTCCATGGTCTGCGTCCACGCGGCTTTGACCTCGTCGGTCCAAAAACCTTTTCGGCGCAAACGCGAGTTTCCCCACATGAAATTTTCGGTGTGCCACTTTTCATCATGGATTGCCATTTCCTGCGGTGACCCGAGCCCCTGTAATATGGCCATTACACCGGGAATCGGATTTTCATTGCGGAATTTTATATATTCCAGCACTTCGCGGCAAAGTTCCAGGTATTCGGCCGGCTGCGCAACATTGATGTCCCCTGTCCCGCGAACAGCGATCGCTTTTACCCGTTTGTCACCCATTACGGCGCCGATGCCAAGCCGGCTGGCACTGGAGCGTCCCTGCTCGATGGAAGCAAAATACACACGGTTTTCACCGGCCAGACCGATCGCCGCCACCTGTGCTTTGGGCTCATTCAACTCCTGCCTGATTTGATCTGCAGTTTCGGTCGCTCCCATGCCCTGCAGATGTGAGGCATCCCGTATTTCGACCTTGTCGTCATTTATCCACAAATAAACCAGATCCGGAGACCTGCCGCGCAATATCACCTTGTCGTAGCCGGCATACTTCAATTCCGGAGCCCAAAATCCCCCCATCATGGAAAATGCCATCAACTTTGTTTGGGGTGAAATGGTAGAAACAATGGTACGATTGCACCCGGTAGCCGGAGTGCCGCATAAAAGACCGGCGCCGAATATTAATAAATTCTCGGAAGAAAACGGCTCCACTTCAGGTGGAACCCTGTCCCACAGTATCTTGGCGTTTGTCCCCAGCCCCCCAAGATACAGCTCGGTGTCTCTTGGATCAGATTCGACCCGATCAATGCTCCCCCGGGACAGATCGACTTCTATATTATAGCCTGTCTCTGCGTACCTCATCTTTTTCTCCTTTGCCGGCTATCCTTTTCTCCTCAAGCAGGCGAATCGATACGGGAATTGAAGATTGACACCGGCCAGATTCCGATGACGCAATTTTATTCTGATAAACGATTGAGCTTGTATGAAGTTATGGGACGATCTGCACCAATACGAGATCAAGTCGGAGCATCTTAGCCCGAAAGTTGCATAGAATCTTTTCAAGCGTATCTAGAGATAAACCACCTTCTGGTTTTGAAAGTTACTTAGGTACAGCCAACTACAATACAATTCACTACGTCCAAAAACGGAAGATCGAGCTGAAAATATCGCTCGCATCTCCCGTGCAAAGCTATAATTTAACTATAAATTAGCTATAAAGTAGTTTTATGGGTTTCCCTGAAGTCTGTCAAGGTAAAACCTCATTGGACTATCCCGAACATTGCATGATATCTTTTCAGTCAGTGGCTAAAAAGAAACAATGCCGGAGCGATCAAGTGGATTCTGAGACGATCCACCAGAGTGCAATATGCAACGTGCAATAACTAAGAAACGACCTGAAAAGATTTCACCCTTGAGGATTCGCTCTTCGAGCTTCGTCCCACAAGCCGGGCCACACGGAGACTTCCTTGCCCAGCGTTGCCTGCCTTCGCATGAAGCTATGGCAAGGCCATATGTGCTTTGGGGCTGGATCAATTAGCTGTCAACGAGTTGCTGGCGCGCCATAGCTCGAAGAGCGACGGCGGGTTCGAGACTCGTGGTAGATGGACTACAGCTTCGCCTCGTAGTAAGCAACGCATCGCAAAGCGAGGCGTCTTGGCGTTATTATGACGCCAAGGGGCACGTCACTGCCTGTGTAACCCCGTCAGGAACTGCCTTGGTCATGAAGTCTCCGTGTGGTGCAATGTCCGGGCTAGAGTTGCGGAATACGACGAGCGAAAGCGGTCTTTTCAGGGGCTGGAGTCGGAATCTCCGAAGATCATTCACCCTATTATCAACACGATTGGGGCTTTCCGGTTTTTCCTTGTTTTGTGCCGGGTGTCGGCATAAAAGAGGAGATGCTCCAACTGGTATTTTCTCAATTCGATGGGCCCATTCATGTGAATAATGCCTATCCATTTGTTGAGAGGGTTGTAGGACATGTCACTGGCGAGAAAGGAGACCCCATGGACGAGAGCACCATCAAAATCAGACTTATGAAGGCTGAGGATTTTGACGCTGTGGTGGCTATTGACGAGAAAGTACTCAAGAATTCCCGCGCGGAGTACTATGAAACCAAGTTCGAAAAGCTTTTTAAATCCAAAGATTTTTTACCGACCTCGCTTGTGGCCGAAGACAAGGATGGTAAGGTGGTGGGATTTGTGATGGGTGTCCTCTATATGGGTGAATATGGTATTCACCGCGAGGAAGCAACCCTGGATACCATCGGTATCGACCCCGATTACCAACGCATGGGTATTGGGAAGAAGATGATTAATGAATTTTTGGATCATCTAAAATCACTGGGTGTTAATAAAATAAGCACCCTGGTCGACTGGAATGACTCCAAACTGATACATTTCTTCAGCGCGAACCAATTCAGCCCTTCCAAATCGATTAACCTGGAACGAACCTTTTGATATCCATGAAGGACGGCGAAGGTTTGGGAACACTATGTAAGTAAGAACCTGCCGGGTTGGTCTGTATTGTCATTCGCGTGCAAGTGCCGCCATTTCTGTCCATCCTGTCATCAGAAGCGAGTGGTTGAATTCTGTGATTGGCTATGCCGACGGCTGTTTTCATGACAGCGGTATGTTTTCCGTCTCATCGAACGTAAACGGAAAAGTACTGGCGCAAATATTCCGCATAAAATCAAAGTAATTTGAAAAAAACCCTTGACAAAAACGAACGTTCGGACTATTTTGGTGATCAAAAAGCACGAACGTTCGTTTATAGTTTCCGTTTCGTACTCCTCAAAACATTAAATGGAACCATCAAGGAGGCACAATGAAAGACATCTCTCATATCATCGATGAATACCGTAACAGCAACTTCGACCAGAGATTAATCATGTTTCTCGCCCGCCCTTCATTACGAACCGAATTTGTCGGGATTGAACAGGCGGAAGCCAAAGAACAAAGCGCCCGTTCCGAACACTTGAGGGTCGTTGGGCGGCCAATTGTTCGTCCGCTTCGACGTCTTCTGAACCGGTGTTGCGGGTCTGCCATATAGCCCGAAAATATCCACACATGAATGAAGCATTTGCCCGGGTGTGTAGTACGGGCGGCACTAAAGAAGGTGTTACCGCCTTTTTCCAAAAACGTAATCCGAAATGGCAGGAGAAGTATCAGATGGGATGTATCTCTCCGGAGGAATTTGGACCAGGGTCAGACCTACTTTCACTTGGAATCAACAGTCTGTAATTCAGCCATTGATTTGAATGCTACACTTTTTATAGAGATTTTTTGCTGCTTAAGAGAAAGAGCATCAGGCCATGGGAAGCAATTGGAAAAAAAGACAGGGAGAAAAAAGCTCGATTATGCCGCACTCTCTTCGATATGCCGGTATGCGATGATGTTAACATTTTCCTGGGTGATCAGACCTTTGGTGACCATCGGGTCTATTACCGAAAGGATCTTCTGGATCCGTTCGGTATTGTCAACAATCTCGATTACAACAGGGCGATCCTTAGATAGCTGAACCAGACCTTGTAAACTGTCTTTGTGAATTATCTTACCAGCTCCATAACCCTCAATACCCCGCAACACGGTCACACCGGCAAGCTCCGCTTCTTTAACTTTGTGAACGATAGCCTCGTAGAGCGGATTTCCCTCATAACGATCCTCTTCACCTATAAAAATTCGTAGCAATTGGCATTCGCCTGTAATTCCCATAACTTCCTCCCGTGAGTAAGTTTATGTGGATTAATGAATAGATGTGATCGATAGGCGAATCATCCAGGCCTTGTCATAGAATCGCAACATGGCGATGTGGCCGAGAATCTGTTCATTGTTCTAGTACGTAAAATGACGTGCGATGGTCGAGTCCCCATTGTAAAGCCGTTCATAGGTGGCCTT
>Ga0209363_1000062_pt1 | contig 44329 bp, 49 predicted proteins | sample WorMetexBAHAMAS3_FD_187385 | JGI IMG/M metagenome (GOLD analysis project Ga0209363, IMG submission 187385) | Marine gutless worms symbiont microbial communities from Max Planck institute for Marine Microbiology, Germany - Inanidrilus exumae... | ecosystem: Host-associated > Annelida > Digestive... | reverse complement strand
ACTCATAGAAAAGCCGGCCCTGCCGACCGACCGGCGCACCCAGCATCACCGCAATCCCCCGCTGACAGACCCAGCGCCAAGGAATCACGCACGGAAGCGTCACTCAATCGGGTTTTTCAGCAGCCTCCGCTATATGCGGATGTTCCAGTCCGGGAGGGTGGCGATGAACGACTACGCCGCCGATCCCAAACAGGGCGTCGGACAAATGCGGGCCGCCGTCGAAGACTGGAAGTTGCCCAAGACCGCCAAGGACGCTCCCGCTGGCCCCGTGACCGTGCTGTTCACCGACATGGTCGGTTCGACGCGGATGACCCAGGAGAAAGGCGACGCAGGAGCCCAGGAGATCGTGCGAACCCACAATCGGATCGTCCGCAATGCCTTGGTGCTCCACGACGGCCTGGAAATCAAACACACCGGCGACGGCATCATGGCTTCGTTCGCCGCGACGTCACGCGCGGTGGAGGCTGCGATCCAGATCCAGCGCCAGGCAACCGCCCACACCCAGACCATGCCGGATCTGCCGTTGACCCTGAAGGTAGGCATCAACGCCGGTGAACCTATCGCCGAGGACAACGACCTCTTCGGGTCCACCGTGCAAATGGCGGCACGCATCGTGGACAAGGCCCAGGCCGGCCAGATCCTGGTCTCGGACATCGTTCGCGGCATCTGTACCGGCAAGGGCTTGAAGTTCGAATCGCGCGGCACCTTCCCGCTCAAGGGATTTGGCGACGATGTACCGCTGTTTGAAGCGATATGGACACCGGCCAAGAGCGAGAGCGAGAGCGCGCCTACGCCCGCGCCGTCGCCAGCGGACCGTCAGGTGAAGCGTTCGTAGACCGCCCGAATGGCCGATGGGATGGGAACCGGTGTTTCGCCGACCCGATCAACGAAGACATGCACGAAATGGCCTTCGGCCGCCGGCGACAGCGCGCCCTCGGCGAACAAGCCAATGGCATAGGTGACGCTGCGGGTCCCCAAGCGCGCCACGCGCAGGCCGGCATCGACACCCACCGGGAACGACAGTGGCTTGGCGAACCGGCACAGCACCTCCGCCGCATAGGGAATTGCCGGATCGGCCTGCCAGTCGAGTGCGGCCTCCTCAATGACGAAGCGCACCACGACGGCTTCGAAGTACCGCATGTAGACCACGTTGTTGATGTGGCCCAGCGCGTCGTTGTCACTCCACCGGGTCTGCACAGTCATCCAGTATCGGTAGTCACCACGTCCGCTCAGCGGCTTGCCGGCAACGTTCGGCGCCGGCGCCGATTCCACCGCATCGGCGGCCGCCACGTCGCTTTCCGGGTGGTGGCTCATCGGCGGAAGACGGCCTCGGCGCCGGCCCTGGCCTTTTCCTTGGCCGAGATGGCCTCGCGGACCCTCACGATCTCCGCCTCCAAATCACCGATGTACTCATGCAGTGCCTCGATGGACATGTCGTCCAGCATCCGCGGTTTTGGTCGTTTCGTCCGCGGTTCCAGGTCCTCGGCGTCCATTCGTCTCCTCCCGGCGCGGTCATTTCCTCGGCATCACATGTACCCTGTTCCGCGGCATTTGGGTATCGCCAGCGTGTGCCCAGTCCACCCGACGTCCTTCGTCCACCTGCGGCGTTTGACCGAACCGCGGCGGGGTCTATAGTGGCGATGTTGATCGGCGCCGCCGGTCGAGCGAGGAGCCCGAACACCGCAGGCGCCGCGCCAATCTCCGCGCTCACAGGCACTAGGAAAGCAACAGGGAAAGGGATGATGGCACGTCCTCTGATGCCCAAGGCCACCGCCGTATGGCTGGTTGAGAACACCTCGCTGACGTTCGAGCAGATCGCGGAATTCTGCGGCCTGCACGAGCTGGAGGTGCAGGCGATCGCCGACGGCGAGGTAGCGGTCGGCATGCAGGGCGTGGATCCGGTGGCCGCCGGCGAACTGGATCAGTCTGAGCTCGACCGCTGCGCCGCCGATCCCGAAGCTCGGCTGCAGGCGGCCTCACCCAACGTGCCGATGCCCAAAACGCGGCCCAAGGGAGCCCGCTACACCCCCGTCGCCAAACGCCAGGACCGGCCCGACGCCATTGCCTGGCTGCTCAAGAACTATCCCGAGCTCACCGATCCCCAGGTCTGTAAGTTGATCGGCACCACCAAACCCACCATCAACGCCGTGCGCGACAAGACCCACTGGAACGCCCCGAATATCAAGCCGCAGAATCCCGTCGGCCTCGGCCTCTGCAGCGAAGCGGACCTCCAACGCGCCGTCGACTTGGCGCGCGCCAAGGCAGGCACGGTGCATAGCGCCTGATCGGAATACCGCTCTCGCGACCGCCGGTCACAGGTGGTCGAGCGCGACGTCGGCGCACGACAGGCCGAGTTCGGACAACCCGTTCTCCAGGTAATCCGCCAATAGCGGAATGGCGAGGAACGCTTCGGGACGCCGATCTTCGGAATCGCTCGCGGCAAGGGCCATGGCCTGCCGCCATTCCCTCGCCGCGTAGTCACCCCGCCCCAGCCACATCAGGGCCAGGAGCTCGACGCGCTGGTCCACGTTGAGCCCGCGCAGCGCCGCCAGCAACTCCTCGGCAGTTGGATCGTCGGCGTAGTCGAATAGGATCTCCCGATCCGCGTCGTCGACGGGATTATCGCCTCGATCCGGCGTGACCGGATCGACCTTGGCATCAAACTCCCGTGCCTTTGACGGCGATGCAGCAGACGGTCTCTCGGTTGAGGGACAACATGACGACCCCCGTTACCAGTACCGTTAAACAGTATAACGCTGCTGCTTTATCGCTTTATAGGTGATTTTTGTCAGATCAGTTTCGACTTTTTGGAATAGCTCGCTTGCGGAGGCCGAAAACGAAACGCGGGGCCGGATCTCCGGCCCCGCGCCGCTAACGTTGTTGGCCCCCAGGGTCAGGTACGCGCGTTGGCGTAGCCGATCCCTTCCAGGGCGGTCTTGATTTCGTCGAGGATGACCGGGTCGTCGATGGTCGCCGGCATCCGCCATTCCTGGTTGTCGGCGATCTTCTGCATCGTCCCGCGCAAGATCTTGCCCGAGCGCGTCTTCGGCAGCCGCTCGACAACGGTGGCAGTCTTGAAGGCGGCTACGGGCCCGATCTGCTCGCGCACCATCTGCACCACGTCCTTGACGATCTCGTCGTCCGATTTTGTCACGCCCGCCTTCAGCACCAGGAAGCCGACAGGAAGCTGGCCCTTGAACGAGTCGGCGACGCCGACCACGGCGCATTCGGCCACGTCCGGATGCCGAGCCAGCACTTCCTCCATGCCGCCCGTGGACAACCGGTGGCCGGCCACGTTGATGACGTCATCGGTGCGGGCCATGATGTAGAGATAGCCGTCGTCGTCCATGTAGCCCGCATCGGCGGTCATGTAGAAACCCGGGAACTCGTTGAGATAGGATTCCAGGAACCGCGCGTCATTGTTCCACAGGGTCGGTAGTGTGCCCGGCGGCAACGGCAGCTTGACGCAGATGGCGCCGATCTCGCCACGTTCAACCTCGTTACAGGAATCGTCCAGCACCTGGACGTTCCATCCCGGCACCGCGCACGTGGGCGAGCCCGGCTTGACCGGCAGCGCCTCTAACCCCAGGCAGTTGGCGGCAATGGCCCAGCCTGTTTCAGTTTGCCACCAGTGGTCGATGACCGGCCGTTTCAGCGAATTTTGCGCCCACTCCAGAGTATCCGGATCGGTGCGCTCGCCGGCGAGGAACAGCGCCTCGAAACCCGACAAGTCGTAGTTGCCCAGCAGCTTGGCATCCGGGTCCTCGCGCTTGATGGCGCGGAACGCGGTCGGCGCGGTGAACAACGCCTTGACCTTGTGCTGGCTGATCACCCGCCAGAACGCCCCGGCATCGGGGGTGCCCACCGGCTTGCCCTCGTAAACGATGGTCGTGCAGCCGTACAGCAGCGGCGCATAGCAGATGTACGAATGGCCAACCACCCAGCCCACGTCGGATGCGGCCCAGTACACGTCGCCCGGCTTCATGTTGTAGATGTTCTTCATCGTCCAGTTTAGCGCCACCGCATGGCCGCCGTTGTCGCGCACCACGCCTTTCGGCTGCCCCGTGGTTCCGGACGTGTAGAGGATGTACAGCGGATCGGTGGCTTCCACCGGAACGCAGTCCGCCGGTGTCGCCGCAGCCGCTTCCTTGGCCCAGTCCAGATCGTAGCCGTCTTTGAGTGTGCAGGGTTGCTGCGGGCGCTGAAGAATGACGGTGCAATCAGGCTTGGAATCGGACTGCTCGATGGCGCCGTCCAACAGCGGCTTGTAGTCGATCACCTTGGCGCCTTCGATACCGCACGAGGCGGAGACGATGACCTTCGGCTTGGCGTCATTGATCCGCACCGCCAACTCGTTGGAGGCAAAGCCGCCGAACACCACCGAGTGCACGGCCCCGATGCGGGCGCATGCCAGCATGGCGATCACCGCTTCGGGCACCATCGGCATGTAGACGATCACGCGATCGCCCTTGCCCACCCCACGCGACGCCAGGAGACCGGCGAAGCGGGACACTTGGTCCAACAGGTCCTTGTGGGTGATGGTGCGTACGGTGTTGCCGGTAACCGGGCTGTCGTAGATCACTGCCGCCCGGTCGCCATTTCCGGCCTCCACGTGCCGATCGACCGCGTTGTAGCACGTGTTGAGCACACCACCGCGGAACCAACGGTAAAACGGCTTATTGGAGTCGTCTAGAACCCTGTCCCACTTCTTGATCCAGGTGATGTCCTCGGCGACCTCGCCCCAGAAGCCCTCCGGGTCGCTTATGGAACGGTTAAACGTCTCCTCGTAAGGACCTGTCATGGTTCTCCCTTCCGAATTTTTCCAGGTCTTTGCCGGAAACCGATGCGTGCCGTGGTTTCCGCGGGTTCCCGGCTTGTTTTGATCTTGCGAGTTTGGTCCAAATGGCGGTCTTTTGCAAAGCCGTTTGCCGCCGTCGCGGCGGTCGAAGATCGGTGAGAATCCGGCCGAAGACCGCGCCCGGACCTGCCAGGAGGACTCGTCCATGCATGCCGACCCGAAGGCCCCCAATCCCTACGAAGCGGACCTTGATCGGGGACCCGCCAACTTCGCGCCGCTCACACCCCTCGGCCTGCTGGAACGCAGCGCGCGCGTGTATCCGGATCGCTTGGCCGTGGTCCATGGCTCGCGCCACTACACGTGGTCGGAGACGGCCGAGCGGTGCCGGCGGCTGGCCTCGGCACTGATCGGACGCGGGATCGGCCTCGGCGACACGGTCGCCGTGATGGCGCCCAACACGCCGGAGCTTTACGAAGCCCATTTCGGCGTGCCCATGGCCGGTGCGGTCCTCAATGCCCTCAACACCCGCCTGGATGCCGCGACCATCGCCTTCTGCATGGAGCACAGCGACGCCAAGGTGCTGATCACCGACACCGAGTTCGCACCGATCATCGAAGTGGCGTTGGCGCGTCTTGACCGGGACATCTTGGTCATCGACATCGAAGATGCCCAGGTTGCCCAGCCCGGCCACCGTCTCGGCGTCATCGACTACGAAGCGTTCCTGGCCGAGGGCGACCCCGCCTTCGCCTGGACACCGCCGGCGGACGAGTGGCAGACGATCAGCCTGAACTACACCTCGGGAACCACCGGTAATCCCAAGGGCGTCGTCTACCACCACCGCGGCGCGTTCCTCCTGGCGCTCGGCAACATTCTGGCGTGGGAGCTCGGCCACCACCCCGTCTATCTGTGGACGCTGCCCATGTTCCACTGCAACGGCTGGTGCTTCCCGTGGACAATGGCCGCCGTCGCCGGCACCAGCGTGTGCCTGCGCCGGGTGGAGGCCGGCGCCATCTACGCGGCCATCGCCGACGAAGGCGTGACCCACTTCTGCGGCGCCCCCATCGTCCTGAACACGGTAGCAAACGCCACGCCGGAAGAACGCCGGTCGTTTGATCACCAGGTGCGGGTGATGACCGCCGCCGCACCGCCGTCGGCGTCGACGCTGGAAGCCATGCAGCGCCAGGGCTTCCGCGTCACCCATGTCTACGGGCTCACCGAGGTCTACGGTCCAGCCGTGGTGTGTGACCGCCAGGACGCCTGGGCCGACCTGCCCATCGAGGAGCAGGCGGCGCTCAACGCCCGCCAAGGCAACCGCTATCACGTGCTTGAAGACCTGACGGTGATGGACCCGGCGACGATGACACCGGTTCCCGCCGACGGGGAAACGCTGGGCGAGGTGATGTTCCGCGGCAACGTGGTGATGAAGGGGTACCTGAAGAACCCGGCCGCCACCGCCGAGGCCTTCGCCGGCGGGTGGTTCCATTCCGGCGATCTCGGTGTGATCCACCCCGACGGCTACATCCAGCTCAAGGACCGCTCAAAGGACATCATCATCTCCGGTGGCGAGAACATCTCCTCCATCGAAGTGGAGAACGTGCTGCATAGCCATCCGGCGGTGCTGGCTGCTGCGGTGGTCGCCCGGCCGGACGACCGCTGGGGCGAGACTCCGTGCGCCTTTATCGAATTGATGCCCGGTGCCGAGCCGGTCGACGAGAACGACATCATCGCCTTCTGCCGCGACCGGATGGCGCGGTTCAAATGCCCCCGTTCGGTGGTGTTCGGCGAGCTGCCGAAGACCTCCACCGGAAAAATCCAGAAGTTCCGCCTGCGGGACATGGCGAAGGCGTTATGAGCCGACGAAAACCGATCCCTTGTGGCAAGGGCCCTCCGCAGTGCGGACGGGCCCTCGCGAAACCTGTTGTGGCCGGACGACCTAGTGCACAGACCCACTCGAATGGGTCAAATGTGCTCTAGAAACAATGACTTGCGTGCAGTTACGGTGCGTTTTTTGAATGCCCCGTTGCATTAGCGTCCGGCGGTAAGACTGGCAAGCTGATCCTTGATTTGGAGTTTTTGCTTCTTGAGGCTGTGGATCTCGACGTCGTCCGGGCGAGGCCTGTTGTTCTCTTCCTCGAGCTGCGCTTCCAGGGCGCGGTGTTTCGCCCTCAACGCCTCAATCCTCTCCTCCAGGCTCATGGCGCAAATCCTCCTTTCCCAGAAGTAGAAACGATCCATGATAACGGATGCGCTCTCGGGTGACCAGCGCATGACTCGATCCGCGCGCCGGCATCCACATGGATCTTTAGCTTAATGTGGCCCCGTGACCGGCCGAGGCAATACGATGACGTAAATCCACATCGGCAGCATCGGCCACGGCCGCCGGATCTTCGCCCTGCCGCGGCACGTACAGGCCGAAAGCCAGGTCCAGCGCGATTCCGACGCCCTGCCAGGCCAGCGGCTCGGCTTCCATTGAAGAAACCAAACGCGCCGCCTTCTCCTCGGCCGCTCCGGACTCGGCCAGCGTCAGGACGATCCCGAAATCATAGGCACCCAGGCTGCCAAGAAGGTCGCTGGCGCGAAGTCCGCCAGCCAGCGTCTCGGCCACCTTCAACATGGCCGCGCGAGCGGCGGCATGGCCGTGAATGCGGCGGATGTCCTCGCCGTTCAGCAGCGAAATCCAAATGAAGGCGTTGCTCGTCGCTGCCGCCGCCGCCCGTTCGAGAACCTTTCGAAGGTCGCGCAACAGCGCCCGCCGGCCGAGCAGCGGCAGGTATGGGTGGCCGTCCGCCAGATCGCGGAGATGATCCTCACGCTCGCGAGCCAACGACAGATCGGCCCGGCAGCGATCGAGTTCGGTCATGATGTCGGCGATGGCGGCGGCGACCCTGGGTGTGAACTCGGCCGCCGGAATACCGTGCACGTCGGCCGCATCGCCGGGTTCGCCTCTTGGCCCGTAACCCGATGAGGACGGTACGACGTCGCCGTTCTCCGACCGCGATCGAGGTGCCCCCTCACGGTGCTGTTCGTCCCGATCGGCGGGCGTACCGGCCGAAGCCATGGGGACAAGCGAATCCAGGTGGGTAGCCTTGACCAAGGGCGGATCCTCCAGTGACGAAGCTACCACCGGCGATTGCCCCGACTCAAACCTTTCGATGACCCTGATCTCCGCCAAGCCGCCCTGTTGATCGGCCGGCCGCCGTGCCTTGGCCCGGACTTCACGGACACGTGAGGCGATGTGACTGGCGACGGGGGGCCGTCCGCCTGACACTGGATCGATCGGATTGTGCCGGTGACTGGGCTTCGAGGTGCAAAACCCTTGCGGCCAGTATCACGAACCTTCCGACGACCTGCTCTTGAATGGGCAAATCCCCCTGCCACAACCTGGGGCGCGGTTAACGCCGCGCCCCTTTCTTCGCGGCAATCGGTGGTCCACGAAAATCAGTCCGTGCGGTCGATTGCGGTAGGCGCTGTAATGCCGACCGACGTCGGTATAAGCCAAGGTGAGCGTCCATCCGTCGGCCGTACCCGCACGTCGTGTCCGGCACCGGTGACCTGTCACCGACCAATGGGAATGCGTTTCTCGAGGATCTCACGGCCATGGATGTGGTCAGCCTGTTCGCCATCATGGTGTTTGCCGCGGCCTGGCACTTCCGTTCCCGCGTGTCTGAGCACGATCCGGTGACGCGCATGCTGCTGACCATGTTGATGGTCGTCGCTGCGGGAGTCGGTTGCCTGGGAATCGCTCTGCGGCTGGTGACTTGAGACAGTTGGGAGGACCGGTAGCGCCGCTGCTACTTCCGGCGTCGCCGCCGGGAGCCGCCGGTTCCGCTGAACGGGATCCGACTCATCATGTCCTGCATGCGCGCCTGGAACTGGGGGATCATCAACACCTCGTCGAGGCGTCGATCCAGAAACGCCCAGGTATCGGCGTTGTCCTCGGAGGTATCGGCAAGCCAGTACAGCACGGTGCCGCTGTACACCGGCGCCAACAGCGCCCGCTTGGTGTAGTAGCTGAAATCGCTGGCCGTATCGCCGGCCGCGTACCAGATGGCATTGACCGTTTTCAGCGTCGCCGACGCCGCCATCACGGTGTTATGCGGCAACGACAGGAAGGCCAGCGCGCGGCGCACGGCTTCCTTGTGTTCGGCATTCACCCCGATCCGCACGCGCACGGCGGTCGCCACGCGGTCGCGCGTGCGCATGGCCGAGAGGTCACGGCTCTCCATCTCCGCCATCATCGTGCGATCCGCATACACCGACCAGTGGGCGATCACCTCCCCCATGCCGCCGGGAAACGCCAGGTCCGCCTCGGCAGCCGAGACACCGGCATCCTCGGCGCCGGCGCGCAACGCACGCTCGGTACAGCCATCGAAGGCGATGTGAGGAAGCGTCGCCAGCAAAATCGCGTCACGCGCCTGTTCGCGGGCATCGGCTTCCGGTTTCGCCGTTCCCGGCTGGCCGGCTCCGGGTTCGCTGCGCGTTCGACGGGCGGGGCTCATGCCACAGACCTGGTCCGTGCCGCCGGCGCTCCGTAGCGGGCGAACTCTTCGGCGAACGCCAACGTCGATAGATCGGTCATCCGTTGAGGATAGACGATCCCATCCAGGTGATCGACCTCATGCTGCACCACACGGGCATGAAATCCCTCGGCGACGCGGTCGATTCGTGAGCCGGAGGGGGTCCAGCCCTGGTAACGGATGCGCACCGCGCGGGATACGGGACCTGTCAGCCCCGGAACCGACAGGCACGCCTCGTAGGCCTCTTCCCGTCGTTCGTCGAGGAACTCGATCTCCGGATTGATCAGCACGGTCAATGGTACCGGGCCGTCCGGCGCCCCGCCCGCAGCCTCGGCATTGCCGGCCCGCGATCGCGGCACGCAGAAGATGACGATCCGTCGCGGCACGTGCACCTGAGGCGCCGCCAGACCGACGCCGCCGGCATCGCGCAGGGTTTCGATCATGTCGGTGACCAGGCGTCCGACCTCCGGCGCGCAGGCATCCGCCACCGGTTCGGCTCGGGACCGCAGGACCGGATGTCCCATCCGCGCGATTTTGAGGATTGCCATCGGTTCGCACCTGTCGCCTACGGCCCCCGAGGGGCCCGGCGACCCCACGGACGAGGCCGTTAACGCGGACAAAGCACCCACCCCACTGCCGCTTCACAGCGGCGGCACGGTGTGCTAAGAACCCATCTTCGAGTCCTGTTTAGCCCGTCTGACCGTGGAGAGCAATGCACCGTGCATGTAGTCGTTCGCGATAACAACGTGGATCAGGCCCTGAAGGCCCTGAAAAAGAAGATGCAGCGGGAAGGCATCTTCCGCGAAATGAAGCTGCGGCGGTCGTACGAGAAGCCCTCCGAGCGGCGGGCCCGCGAGAAGGCGGAAGCCGTTCGCCGCGCCCGCAAGCTGGAACGCAAGCGCGTCGAGCGCGAGGGGTTCTGACCAGCGCTCGGTCTCGTTTGCCCGGCATGCCGCCGGCTGCCTTAGTTGCCACCCCGTAACAACACCGACGCCAGTTCCGACGGCCTTTCGCCGGAGCGATTTGGCATGCGCACCGTCGCTCGACGATAAGCAAAAGGAAAGCGGGGCCCGAAGGCCCCGCCGCGTTTTCGCCGATGGGTATCGGCGTGTGTAAGGATCAGCCGCTCAGCCGAGCGCCTGAACGATCTCCTCGGTCATCTTCTTGGCGTCTCCGAACAGCATCATGGTCTTGTCGGCGAAGAACAGCGGGTTGTCCACGCCAGCGTAGCCCGACGCCATGGACCGCTTGATGAACAGCGTCGTCGCCGCCTTGTCCACGTCGAGGATGGGCATGCCATAGATGTCGCAGCCCGGGTCCGTACGAGCGATGGGATTGGTGATGTCGTTGGCACCGATCACATACGCCACGTCGGCGGTGGAGAACTCGTGGTTAATCTCCTCCAACTCGAACACCTCGTCGTACGGCACGTTGGCCTCCGCCAGCAGCACGTTCATGTGCCCCGGCATGCGGCCGGCCACCGGGTGGATGGCGTACTTCACCTCCACGCCCTCGGCCTTCAGGAGGTCGGCCATTTCGCGCACCGCATGCTGCGCCTGAGCGACGGCCATGCCGTAGCCCGGAACGACGATGACCTTGGACGCGTTCTTCATGATGAACGCCGCGTCATCGGCGCTACCGGCCTTCACCGAACGGTCGCCGCTGACGGCAGCTGCGGGAGCCGCGCCCTCGCCGCCGAACCCGCCCAGCAACACGTTGAAGATCGACCGGTTCATCCCCTTGCACATGATGTAGCTGAGGATGGCGCCGGACGAGCCCACCAGGGCGCCGGTGATCACCAGCGCCGGGTTCTGCAGGGTGAAGCCGATGCCGCACGCCGCCCAGCCGGAGTAGGAGTTCAGCATCGACACCACCACCGGCATATCGGCACCGCCGATGGGGATGATCAACAGGAACCCGATGGCGAAGGCCAGCAGCAGCACCACCCAGTACGCCGTGTAGGACTCGGTGGCGCAGAACCAGACGATCCCCGCCAGGATCAGCAGGCCGATCAGCGCGTTGAACGGGTGCTGCATGGGGAAGGTGATGGGATTGCCGCTCATCAGCCCCTGTAGCTTCAGGAACGCGATCACCGAGCCGGAGAAGGTGATGGCGCCGATGGCGGTGCCCAGCGACATCTCCACCAGGCTGCCGGCGTGGATCGAGCCGGCGGTGCCGATGCCGTAGGCCTCCGGGTGATACAGCGCCGCGGTGGCGACGAACACCGCCGCCATACCCACCAGACTGTGGAACGCTGCCACCAACTGGGGCAACGCGGTCATCTGAATCCGCAACGCGATCAGAGTACCGATGGCGCCGCCGATCAGAATCCCGAGGATGATCATGCCGTAGCTGACGACGGTGGGGTCGATCAGGGTGGTAACCACCGCGACCACCATGCCGGCGATGCCGAACATGTTCCCCTGGCGAGCCAGCTCCGGCGAGCTCAGACCGCGCAGCGCCAGGATGAACAGCACCGCGGCGATCAGATAGGCAAAGCCAGTAATGTTCTCGGCCATGGTCGTATCTCCCCCCTTACTTCTTCTTCTTCTTGAACATGGCCAGCATGCGCTGGGTGACGATGAAGCCACCGAAGATGTTGACCGACGCCAGAACCACGGCCAGGAAGCCCATGACCTTCGAAAAATCGAAGTCGGCCGGCCCCGCGGCGAGCAGTCCGCCGACGATGATCACCGATGAAATGGCGTTGGTGACCGCCATCAGCGGCGAATGCAGCGCCGGTGTGACACTCCACACCACGTAGAAGCCGACGAACACGGCCAGCACGAAGACCGTGAACAGGGCCAGGAACTCGCCACCGCCGGCCGATGGCGCGGCAACGACGATCTGCGTCGCGTCGGCCGCGAGCTCGGCGGCTCGCTCGGCCAACCGGGCGGCTTCATCCGCCAGGCGCGACGCGTTCTCGACGATCGTTGAGGGGTCCATGTCAGCTTCCCTCCCCTGTGAGCATAGGGTTCACCACCTTACCGTCACGGGTGACGAGTGTTCCCTTGATGGTCTCGTCTTCCCAGTCGAGGGCCAGGGTCTTGCTGTCCTTGTCCACGTGAGGACTCAGGAAATTCAATATGTTGCGGGCATACAGGCTGCTGGCGTCGCGCGGCAACCGGCCGGGTACGTTGGCATGGCCCACCAGCTTTACGCCGTGCTTGACAACCACCTTGCCCAATTCCGACAGCGGGCAGTTGCCACCCGCCTCTACCGCAAGGTCGACGATCACCGAGCCCGGCCGCATGGACTTCACCATCTCCTCGGTCACCAGCACCGGCGCTGGTTTGCCGGGAATGAGGGCCGTTGTGATGACGATGTCCTGCTTCTTAACGTGGTCGGCGATCACCTGCTCCTGCTTCGTTTTGTACTCCTCGGACATCTCCTTGGCGTAGCCGCCTGAGGTTTCGGCTTCTTGCATCGCCGCTTCGTCGACGACAACGAACTTGCCGCCCAGGCTCTCAACCTGTTCCTTGGTCGCCGGCCGCACATCGTAGCCGGTGACTACGGCGCCCATACGCTTGGCCGTGGCGATGGCCTGCAACCCCGCCACGCCGGCGCCCATGATGAACACCTTGGCCGGCGGCACAGTCCCGCCGGCGGTCATCATCATCGGAAAGGCGCTACCGAATTCCGCCGCGCCGTCGATCACCGCCCTATACCCGGCGAGGTTGCTCTGGCTCGACAGGATGTCCATGGACTGGGCGCGTGAGATCCGCGGCATCAGCTCCATGGCGAACGTCGTGATGCCGGCCTTGGCGTAGGCCTCGGCATCGGCAGGCCGGGTCAGAACATCGAGACGGGCGACGAGGATGGCGCCCTGCTTCATCAGAGTCAGCTCGTTCTTTCCCTCTTCCGTCACCGGCCGCTGGACCTTGCAGACCAGATCGGCGTCCTTGAGCGTCGCCACCGCATCCTTGGCGATGGTCGCCCCGACTTCCTTGAATTCCTCATCCGTAAAGTAGGCTGCCTCGCCGGCGCCTTTCTCGATGACCACGTCGAACCCGAACCCAACGAATTTCTTGACCATATCGGGCGACGCCGCGACCCGGGTCTCACCCGGCATGCGCTCTTTTGGTATTCCAATTTTCATTGTGGGAACCCCCCGGCTCTCCCTGAGGCAGGTGTGCGGGCCCCGTTATGCACGCTCCGCTCCCGATTCACAAGTGTTGCGGCGCGAAAATGCCGGAGACCGCGGAATGCCGCCAACGCTTTGACGAAACCACGTTTTCGGTCCTTAATCGTTGATCGTAAACGTGGGTTGAAGACGGCAAGGAGCCAATCTCGCCATGCCTGCACTCGCAGATTACGCAACCCGAGAGGGTGGCGAGACGGCCTTTACCGTCGCCGCCGGAACGATCAAGTTCGGCCCCGGAAGCCTTGCCGAACTGGGCGATGATGCCCGATTGCTTGGCCTGGGCCGGGTGGCCGTGTTCATCGACGGAACCGTGGCGAAGACCCAGCCCGGAGAAATGGCGCTATCGTCGCTCAGGCGGGCCGGCGTCGACGCAGCGGTTTTCGATGACCTGCGCATCGAGCCCACGGACACCTCGTTCCTCGACGCGGCGGCCTTCGCCGCGGAAGGCCGTTTCGACGGCTTCGTCTCGGTGGGCGGCGGATCCACGATCGACACGGCGAAGGCCGCAAACCTATTTTCCACCTATCCCGACGACCTGTTGGCGTACGTCAACGTGCCCATCGGCCGCGCCGTCCCAGTTCCCGGACCGCTGAAACCACACATTGCATGTCCCACCACCGCCGGTACCGGCAGTGAGACCACCGGGATCGCCGTATTCGATCTGGTGGAGCAGCAGGTGAAGACGGGGATTTCCTCGCGGTTCCTCAAGCCGACCCTGGCGGTGATCGACCCAACCACCACCCACACGCTGCCGGCGGGGGTGGTCGCCGCTACCGGCTTCGACGTGTTGACCCACGCCATCGAGTCCTATACGGCGCGGCCGTACACCAGCCGCGACCGACCGGCCTCCGTGGACGCCCGGCCACCCTATCAGGGCTCCAATCCATACAGCGACATCGGCAGCCTGCATGCCGTCCGATTAGGCGGCCACTACATGGTCCGCGCCGTCGCCGATGCGGACGACCACGAAGCCCGGCACGCCATGATGTTCGCCGCCACCCTCGCCGGAACGGCCTTCGGCAATGCCGGAGTCCATATCCCGCATGCCATGTCATATGCCGTCGCCGGGCTCAACCATGGCTACCGGGCGCTCGGCTACGAGAACGACCCGCCAATGGTTCCACACGGCATCTCCGTGGTGATCAACGCGCCGGCCACGTTCCGTTTCACCGGACCGTCGGCACCGCGGCGACATCTGGCCGTTGCGGAGGCCCTCGGCGCCGACTGCGCCGCGGCGGCACCGGAGCACGCCGGCGGCATCGTCGCCGACCGGCTGATCGGGATGATGCGGGAAACGTTGCTGCCCAACGGGTTATCGGCGCTGGGTTACACCGAGGATGATGTGCCGGCGCTGACCGCCGGGGCCAGCGCTCAGCAACGGTTGCTGGTGATGGCGCCGCTTCAGGTGACCGACGATGATCTCGCATCGCTGTTCACCGCAGCGATGCGATACTGGTAACGGCGGGTCGCGCTCAGCCGAGCCGCACCGCCGTACCGTTGGCGCTGACCATCAGCATCGAACGGTCGCCGCCCCCCAGGTGTTCGTAATCCAGGTCGACGCCGACGACGGCGTCGGCGCCAAGCGCCTGAGCCTGCTCCGCGATCTCGCTCAGTGCCACGTCCCGCGCCTTTCGAAGCTCCTTCTCGTAGGAGCCGGAGCGGCCGCCGACGATGTCGCGGATGCCGGCGAACAGGTCGTGGAAGATGTTGGTGCCCATGACCGCCTCGCCGGTCACGACGCCCAGGTACTCAGTGACGCGACGGCCCTCGACGCCGTCCGTGGTGGTGATGATCATCGGTCCCCTTCCATGATCTAACGAAACGTGTTCAGGAATATGCCTGCGCGTGGGTCAATCCGGCAACGGCAGTCCCAGGGACGGCAGCAACGTCTGTTGCCGCGTCGCCAACGCGTCCACGTCGAAGTCCTGGATCAGTTCGTGGAACATGCGGTGCCAGTTGACCTCGGCCTTGAGCCACGTGAACACGCCGCCGAGGCCGATGGCGGCGCGGTCCATGAGCACGAACTCCCGGGGCGGGGTAACGCCGCCGATACGCCGAAGCTCCTGGTGAACATTGCCGACGATCCGTGCCCCGTAGGCGGAGCCGCCGTCCTCCTGGATGGCCTGAACGCGATCCTCCATCAGAGGCTTGTACAGGAACCCCGCCCACTGGTTGAGGATGCCGATCATCTCCCGGCTCAAATTCTTGAAACCCCATGTTTCATAGGCGTGTACGGCCAACTCCTCATCATCTTCCAGAAGCGCCCGATATAGATCGATGACGGCGCCGACGAAGCTGGCACGGAACACCCGGATGCAGCCGAAATCCAGGAGGTTGAGGCTGCCGTCGGCGGTGGCCGTGTAGTTGCCGAGATGGGGATCGCCGTGGATGACGCCGTGCTCGTAGAACGGCACGTACCACGCGCGGAACATGTTGCGGGCAACGGCGTTGCGCAAGTCCAGGTGATGATCGAGGAACTCCAGGATCGGGGAGCCGTCGAGCCAGGTCATGGTCAGCAACCGGCGCGTGGACAGCGCGTCGATGGCCTCCGGCACCCGGACACCCGGCACGTCCGCAAGCATGCGCGCGTAGAGGAGCATGTGCCGGGCTTCGCGTTCGTAGTCCAGCTCTTCCCGGAGGCGCTGCGACAGCTCCTCGTGGATCTGCGACGGATCGATGGCCCGGTCGTATCGGCGATAGATGGAGAACACCAGCTTGAGCTGCTTCAGGTCCGCTTCCACCGCCGAACCCATGTCGGGATACTGAAGTTTGCAGGCGAGGCGCGTGCCATCGTTAGCCGTCGCCCGGTGCACCTGTCCCAACGACGCCGCGGCCGCCGCCTGGCGCTCGAACGACGCGAAGCGCTGCTGCCAGTCGGGTCCCAATTCGGTGGTCATGCGCCGCTTGACGAAGGGCCACCCCATGGACGGAGCGTTGGTCTGCAACTGGGCCAGCTCGCCCACGTACTCTTCCGGCAGCACGTCGGGGACCGTCGACAGGATCTGCGCCACCTTCATCAACGGCCCCTTGAGGCCGCCCAGCGCGGTCCTCAGTTCCGCCGCGTGCTCGCCACGGCCAGGTCGAGGCCGAACACCCGACCGCCGGCATAGCAGGCCGCCAGACCGCCCACGGCGGTTCCCACCTGGGCATAGCGGCGCACTCGCCCGGTTAGGGTGGCGTCGTCGTCGTTGATTGCCGCGCGATCGGCCATCGTCGCTATCACTCTCCGTCCATGCTGCTTGCTTCAATATGGGGCGTCGGGGGGCCCCATCCCAACGACAACTTGAGCTAAGATAGTGCCTCAAGTTCATCTATGAAGCCTGTAATAACGTTGAGTCCTCGGCTCCAGAAAGCCGGATCGCTGGCATCCAGGCCAAAGGGACGAAGCAGGTCGTGATGGCGCAAGGTCCCGCCGGCACGGAGCATTTCGACATACTTGTCGGTAAACCCTGGATGCCCTTCGGTGTAGACCTGGAACAGGGAGTTCACCAGGCAATCGCCGAACGCGTAGGCATAGACGTAGAACGGCGAATGAACGAAGTGAGGGATGTAGGCCCAGAACGTCCGGTAGTCGTCGTCGAAGCGGATGGCCGGACCGAGGCTCTCCCGCTGGACCTCGAACCAGATCTCGCCCAGCCGCCGCGCCGACAACTCGCTGACGCGGCGCTCTTCGTGGACCCGCTGCTCCAGCTCGTGGAAAGCCACCTGCCGTACCACGGTGTTCAGCATGTCTTCCACCTTGCCCGCGAGCAGCCGCCGGCGCCGGTCGGGGTCGATCTCCGAATCCAGCAACTTGCGGAACGCCAGCATCTCGCCGAACACCGAAGCGGTCTCAGCCAGGGTCAGCGGCGTATCGGCCATCAGCGCACCGTGGTCGGCTGCCAGCACCTGATGAACGCCGTGGCCGAGTTCGTGGGCAAGGGTCATCACATCCCGCGACCGACCGTGGAAGTTCATCAGGATGTAGGGATGCGCCGACGGCACGGTGGGGTGGGAGAACGCGCCGGGGTCCTTGCCAGGCCGCACCTGCGCGTCGATCCAATGCTCGTCGAAGAACCGCTCGCCGATGCCGGCCAGCCGCGAATCGAAATCGCCGAAGGCGCGGAGGACCACGTCACGCGCGTCGGACCAGCCGAACAACCGATCTTCGCCACCGGGTAGCGGCGCGTTGCGGTCCCAGTAATCGAGGACATCGCGCCCGAACCAGCCGGCCTTCAACTCGTAGTAGCGATGGGCCAGCGCGTCGTAGGCGTTGCGGATGGAGTTGACCAGCGCATCGACCACCTCGTCTTCCACCCGGTTGGACAGATTGCGGCTGGATACGGGTTGCGGAAAGCGCCGCCAGCGGTCCTCGATCTCCTTGTCCTTGGCCAGCGTGTTGGTAATCAACGTGAACACGCCGATCCGCTCGCCGAGGGCGCGGCCCAGCGCCTTGGCCGCATCGCGTCGTACGGCGCCGTCCACGTGCTGCATCCGATCCAGGGTGTCGGCAAGGGTCAGCGATTCGCCGTCAACGGACACCCGCAGGTCGGCCAGGGTCTGATCGAAAAGCCGCGCCCATGACGCCCGGCCGGTCACCGACTTCTCGTGCAGCAGCCGTTCCTGCTCGTCGTCGAGCTGGTGCGGACGGAATGACCGCAAATCGCGGAGCCACGGCGTGAACCGCGCCGCTTCGGGATGCTGAAGCTGTTGGTTCAGGCGCTCTTCGTCGATGCGGTTGAGCTCGAGAGCGAAGAACAGCGTCTCGGTAGAGATGTCGGTGGCACGCTCTTGAATCGTCTGCAGGAATCGGCCCGTCTCCGGATCGGAAACATCGGCGGCGAAACGAAGCTGGGCGTAACTGAGCGGCTTGTGCAGGATTTCGGTGATGGCCTCATAGGCGTTCAGGGCGGAGGCCAACTCCTCGCCGCTCATCTCCGCCAGGCGCCCCTGCGCTTCGGCGTGCAATGTCTCGGCCGCCGCGCGGGCGCGATCCAGGTCAGCCTGGATCTGCGGATCATCAGGGCCGGCGTAAAGGGCAGACAGGTCCCAAAGCGGCGGTTCGGCGGGACGGCCGGCACCGTTCAGGGATTTCGCCGCGTGTTCGCCGTCCGCCATGGAAACCTCCTTGCACCCTGCGCCATATAGGCCCCACATTCAGTTCCCGCAACGACAACCGGCCGAAGCGAGGCGGCGAAGTGGCGATGCCCCGTTTGGACAGCGAAAATCTGGTCAGCCTGTTCCGTGATCAGGCCGAGCAATTAGGCGACCGCCCCTTCCTGTGGGCCAAGCATGACGGCGAATACCGGCCCCTGTCGTGGGCCGACGTGGCCCGACAGGTGGCAGCGGTGGCCAGGGGGCTGCACGCTTTAGGAGTTGAACCCGGCGATCGCGTCGGCTTGGTGGCTGAGAACAGACCGGAATGGCTGATCGCCGATGTGGCGATCATGGCCGCCGGTGGCATCACCGTGCCGGCATACACCACCAATACAGAGGCGGATCATCGTCACATCCTGGAGGACAGTGGCGCCAAAGGGGTCATCGTCTCGACCCGACGCCTGGCCCGGTCGCTCCTGCCGGCGGCCGCACGCTCCGCGGCGACCGGCTTCATCGTCACCATGGATTCGGCCGCGGATTCGCCCGCTCAGGCAACCCAGGGAATCGAGATGGCCTCCTGGGGCGACATGATCGCCGACAGTGATGAAGAGCCTTCACTGATCGACCAAGCGGCGCGGTCGCTTGGTCGCGACGACGTTGCCTGCATCATCTACACCTCGGGCACCGGGGGCCAGCCGAAGGGCGTAATGCTGCATCACGGTTCGATCCTGCACAATTGCCGCGGCGCCTATGACGCCCTGCACGAGCTCGGCCTCGACGATGAGGTGTTCCTGTCCTTCCTGCCGCTATCCCATTCCTACGAGCACACGGCTGGACAGTTCTTTCCCATCGCCATCGGCGCGCAGATTTACTACGCCGACGGCGTCGACACCCTGGCCACCAACATGGTGGAGATGCGGCCAACGGTCATGACTGCCGTGCCGCGGCTGTACGAGGTGCTGCATCAGCGCATCCTGCGTGGGGTGCGCAAGGCTGGCGGCTTTCGCGAACGACTGTTCATCCGGGCGCTGGAGCTGGGCCGCCGCAAGACCCACGGTCAGGCCCTGGGCCTGGTGGACCGCATTGCCGACGCGGTTGTCGACCGTCTGGTCCGGGACAAGGTTCGCGCCCAGTTCGGCGGTCGGCTGAAGGGACTAGTCTCCGGTGGCGCGCCGCTCAATCCGGAGATCGGCATCTTCTTCACCGCGCTGGGATTGCGCGTCATGCAGGGGTACGGCCAGACGGAGGCCGGCCCGGTCATCAGCGTCAACCGCCCCCATCTGATCAAAATGGATACGGTCGGCCCGCCGATGAAGGACACCGAGGTGCGCATCGCCGAGGACGGCGAGATCTTGGTACGCGGCGAGCTGGTGATGCGCGGCTACTGGCGCAACGAACAGGCGACGGCGGAAACCATCATCGACGGGTGGCTGCACACCGGCGACGTGGGCGAAATAGACGCCGACGGCTACATCCGGATTACCGACCGCAAGAAAGACATCATCGTCAACTCGGGCGGTGACAACATCGCGCCGCAACGGGTCGAGGGCGTCCTGACGATGGAGCCGGAGATCGCCCAGGCGATGGTCTACGGCGATCGTCGGCCGCATCTGGTGGCCCTGCTGGTGCCCGACCCAGACTGGCTGGCCAACTGGGCGCGGATGGAGAACAAGACGCCCGATCTGCGGATGGTGGCCGACGAGCCGGGTCTGCACCAAGCCCTCGCCCAAACCCTCGAACGGGTCAACGAGCGGCTGTCTACGATCGAGAAAGTGCGCCGGTTCATCGTCGCCGGCGAGCCGTTCACGGTGGAGAACGGCCAGCTCACCCCCACCATGAAGGCCCGCCGGCACGTCCTGACCGACGTCTACGGCGATGCTTTGTCGGCGCTTTATCGATAGCTGATCGGCAAAGGCTCTCCGCCGTCAGTCGGCGGCGAGCATTACCTCGGAAGCCTTGATAACCACGTGCACGTCCTTGCCGATGGCGATGCCGAGGTCCGTCGCGGCATCGGTGGTGATCATCGATGTAATGACGTTGCCGCCACCGATGTCGACCTTGACCTGGCTGTTGACCGGACCGGTTTTGGCGTCGATCACCTTGCCCTTGAACACGTTGCGTGCGCTGATCTTCACGACACTGTCCTCTCGATGGTGATGGGGTCCAAGCCGATGCCAGCGTCGCGGACCGGGCAGGCTGCTAGCCTCCGTAGTAGTCGCGATACCAGTCGATGAAACGGGGAACGCCGTCGGCGATGGTTGTGGTGGGCTCGAAGCCGAAATCGCGGCGGGTATCCTCGATATCGACATAGGTCTCCTTGATGTCACCCGCCTGCATGGGCATGAACTCCACGGTGGCCTTGCGGCCGAGCGACGCTTCAATGATGCCGATGAAGTCCATCAGCGCCTCCGAGCGGTGGTTGCCGATGTTGTAGAGCCGGCAGGGCGGGCCGTCGGCGCCGTTCGGCGGCCGGTCGAGGCAACCGAGGACGCCGGCGACGATGTCGTCGATGTATGTGAAGTCCCGGCGCATATCCCCGTGGTTGAACACCTGGATGGGTTCGTTGGCCAGGATCTTTCGGGCGAAGATGAAGGCGGCCATGTCCGGTCGGCCCCACGGCCCGTACACGGTGAAGAACCGGAGGCCGGTGAGAGGCACGCCGAACATGCGGGCGTAAGCCTCGCTGATCTCCTCCATGGACTTCTTGGTCGCCGCGTACAGCGAGACCGGCTGATCCGTCCGGTCGGCCACGGCGAAGGGCAACTTGGTGTTCGCGCCGTACACCGACGACGACGACGCGTAGACGAAGTGACGCAAGTTCGGAAGCCGTCGGCAGGCCTCCACCAGAACCACGTGGCCCTCCACGTTGGAGCGGATGTAAATGTAGGGATCGATCAGCGAGTACCGAACGCCGGCCTGCGCCGCCAGGTGGATCACCCGATCGATCTGCGGGTTGGCCTCGATCAGCCGCCCTACCGCCTCGCGGTCGGCGATGTCCAGCTTGGCGAACGAAAACCCGTTACGCGCCTGAAGCCGGGCGAGACGCGCCTCCTTCAACGACACTTCGTAATAGTCGTTGAGGTCGTCTACCCCGACGACCTCGTCACCGCGATCGAGCAGCGCGTGCGCCGCGTGAGAACCGATGAATCCGGCGGCGCCGGTGACAAGCACCGTCATGGGCTGCCTGCTCCCTGTTCTGTGGCGGCGGCATCATACCTTGGGAAATCTCGGCAATCACATGCTTTTACGGACGTCGGCACTCGCATAGCCTATGGTTTCCGTTCGACGATGACGGGGGAACCGATGCGGCTCCAGGCGCTGGGTTGCAGTGCCGGCTTCGGAACCGGCGGCCAGACGACGTCCCTGCTGTGGGAGGACGATGTGCTGATCGACGCCGGCACCGGTGTCAGCGTCCTGCCCTTCGATGGGCTGTTGAAGATCGATCACGCGTTCGTGTCTCACGCCCACCTCGATCACGTTGCCGGCCTGGTCTTCGTCATCGACGCCGGGATGCGGCGGCGACCGCGGCCGCTCACCGTTCACGGCCTGCCAGTGACCCTCGATGCCCTGCGCCGGCACATCTTCAACGGTACGATATGGCCGGACGTGACCCGCCTGCCATCCGCCGACGTACCGGCGGCCCGCTTCACCCCGATGGTCGAGGGCGAGACCGTCGATCTGGGGAGCCGTTTGGTGACCGCCCTGCCCGCCACCCACACCGTGCCGTCGGTCGGTTATCTGCTGTCCGACGGCGACTCAGCGGTGGCTTATTCGGGCGACACAACGGTGTGCGAGGACTTCTGGTCGGCGATCCAGGTGGTTCCCAGGTTGAAGGCGGTGATCCTGGAAATGTCCTACGACGATAACCAGGTGGCGCTGGCGCCGCTGGCCGGCCACCTGTGTCCGTCGATGGCCGCACCGCTGATCCGCCAACTGCCGCCCGCGGTGGCGGTGTATCTGATCCACCTCAAACCCGCAGACGAAGAGGCCGTTCGACACGCGGCGCCAACCATCGATCCATCTCGCGAAGTCAGCGTCCTGAGCATGGGCCAACTCTTGACGTTGTGAAATGATACCTGAGTGATTACTTAAAATACCTGACATATTTTCCGCTGATCAGTTGATCACGCTAGTTTTATTTTGGCATTGGCACGGCCTCTGCTATCCTTAAGGATAGATCCGGACGTGGAGAGCGACGTGGTCGAGACCCCTCGATCGACCCTGATGGAGGGCCGTCATGACAGGCGGTGGCAACTCGGCCGGCTCGCGGCCGGTGACAACGACGGAAGCACCGGACGACGAGGCCTCGCCACGCATCGCTGAGACCACCGAGGAGGTCGGTCGGGATCTTACGTCCATCCAGGACGAACTCGCCCGGATCGAGTTCGGACTCGCCAACGCAGGACAGATCGACGCGGCGGCGCTGGAACGGCTGACGCGGCTTGCCGGGCATGCGCAGGAGCTGTGCGCCGGGTTGAACGCGGGCATGGCAGGAATTCGGTCCGGCAGGCATTCACCATCGGATCGGGAGGAAAGCCCGGCACGCCGTCGGCGAAGCGGCGTTCGCTGCGTCGTAAGCATCGACATCTGGGATCACGACGTCGCCGCGCTCATTGCCGGGGGCGACCTCGCACCGAAGGATGCCGGACGGCCGGACCGCATTGCCGAAGCCGTGGAGGAGGTCCTCGAACGCCGCCTTCACGGCCGCAGGCCGGAACGCTCGGCATCGGTCGCGCCAAAGCCTGAGATCGATACGGAAACGCCATCCGAGACGACTGCGCCGCAATCCGATGAACCGATCCCCGATCGAAGGCTCATCGCGGACCGTCGTTCGGGCCAGGATCGACGGCGGCCGAAATCGGCTGTCGGGAAGCTGCTTGGGATGATCGAGGGCACCAGCCTGGACCGCCGCTTCAGTGGCGATCGACGTTCCGGATTGGACCGGCGGGACTCCGGCGATGACACCGCCACCCGCCGAAAGCCCGACCGCTAAGAACGTCTAATCGTCAGGGCGTTTCGACCTCGCTTCGCCTGCGATTGCGGACCGAATCGTAGGTGTACACGGCCAACGCCGCCCAGATGCAGATGAACGTGACGATCCGCGCCGGCGTCAACGGCTCTCCGAAGACCACCACCGCCAGCAGGAAGTGACCCGTCGGCACGATGTACTGCAACAGACCCAGGGTGATCAGCCGCACCCGCTGCGCGCCGGCGACGAACAACACCAGCGGCAGGCCGGTGACGATGCCGGTGGACACCAGCAGTGCCGAGGAGCCGACATCGGCGCCGAACACTGCCTCGCCGCTCGCGTGCAGCCACGCCAGATAGGCCACCGCCACCGGCGCCAGCAGCACCGTCTCCACCAGCAGCCCGGCGATGGGTCCCACGGCGACGACCTTACGGATCAGCCCGTAGGTCCCAAACGTCGCCGCCAAGGCCAATGCCACCCACGGCACGATCCCCTCCACCCCGATCAGAATGGCGACACCGATGGCGGCCAGGCCCACGGCCACAGCCTGGGCGCGGCTCAGCCGTTCGCGCAAGACGGCAAAAGCCAGCAGCACGCTCACCAGCGGCGTGATGTAGTATCCGAGGCTGGAATCCAGGACCCGGTCGGCGTTGACCGCCCAAATGAAAACCCCCCAGTTGCAGGCGATAGCGATCGCAGAGCCGGCCAGCGCCGCGAGGTGCCGTCTATCGCTGAAGATCGCGCCGAGCGCCTGCCAACCACCGCGAAGGCTGAGCAGGATGCCGGCGAAGGCCATCGACCAGATGATCCGATGGGCCAGCACCTCGAGCGCCGGAACGTCCCCCAGCAGCTTGAAGTAGGCCGGGAACAGGCCCCACATGAGGAACGCACCGACCGCCGGAACGCCGCCTGCTACGCTCCCTTTCGCGGTGGCCGCGGCGCCAGTCACGGCCCCTCCAGGACGAACCACAGCAGCGCCGGCAGGATCAGGAACGCCAACGCCGTGGATATGACCACGGTGCCGGCCACGTCCGACGGCCGGTTGTCGTACCACTGGGCGAACAGGAAGTTGAACACCGCCACCGGCATGGACGATTGCAGGATCACCACGCCGCGCGCCACGCCTTGCAAGTCGAACGCCCACGCCACCAGGAGCCCGGCGCCAAAACCGAGGGCCAACCGACCGACGGCCAGCGCCACTCCCAGGCCGAGGCTGCGCACCGTGAGCTTGGCCAGAGACACGCCCAGGGTGATCAGCATCAGCGGGATGGTCAGCGCGCCCACCAGCTCGGTGGTGGCGTTAACCCATGTGGGCGGCGTCGTGCCGGTGACCATGAAGGCGATCGCCACCGGCAACACGTAGAGCACCGGCACTTTGGCGAGGTTGCGCCACGAGACCGAACCGGACGCTAACGCCACGCCGACGGTGAAATTGCCCACCATGTTGGTGGTGAACACGCCGATGGCCAACGCCAGCCCCACATCGCCGAACGCCAGCAGGCACAAGGGCAGACCCATGTTGCCTGAGTTCGGGAACATCAGGACCGGCAGGAAGGCGCGCCGCGACAGCCCGGCGGCGAACAGGCCCGCGGCGCCGACCACCGACGTGACCGCCATGACAGCCGCGGTGGCCAATGCCACTTCGCCGAACGCTATGGCGCTGATCTTCAGGTTGGCCAAGGTGTGGAAAACCAGGCACGGCGCACCGACGTTGGTAACCAGAAGGGTCACCATGTCCACGTCGAACCGCCGTCCGAGGCGGGCCCAGACGAAACCGATCCCGGCGGTGATGAACACCGGCGCGATGATGGTCAGCAAGGTGGCGATCATGGTTCCAGCGTCCGCAACCGACCGTCGCGGTGGCGACCGGGTTGCTGTTTCGCTACCATCTCCTGCGGTGTGAGGCCCGGAACAGCATGACCACTCGACGACGCGCCGATTCGAAAACACCCGTTCCCGACGACACCGATCCGCTGGCAGCCTTGGACGAGGCCGTCCGGGCCCTGCGCGAAGCGGCCGCCGAGCTGACCACACCGGCCGAGCCCCCGCAGCCTGAACCGGCGCCGCGCGCTGCGCCGACCAGGACATCGACGGATCGAGCGGCGCTGATTCGGCAGGCGCTGGCGGTTCGCGAGGCACGACAGGATGCCTTGGCCGAGCTCAACAACGAGCAGCGACGGCGCCTGAACCAGTTGGCGCGGGTGGTATTCGGCGGACCTGGGCAACGCGATGACCCTGACTGAGACGCGGCGGCGGCGACCATAGCCGGTGCCGGCGGCGGCGGGTCGGGAGTCAAGCTGGCGGCGGAATTCTCCGACCTACCGTTTCGCCGCGGCACCGTCGGCATGGCGCGGTCCTCGAGTCCCGACAGCGCCGATTCCCAGTTCTTCATCTGCTTCGCCCGCACCCGTCACCTGGACGGCAAGTACACGGTATGGGGACAGGTCACCAGCGGCATGGAGCATGTGGACGCGCTGAAACGCGGGGACAAAGCGCTGGGCGGGATCGTGGAGAATCCGGACCGCATCGTGCGCATGCAGGTCGCGGCGGACGTGAAAAGCTGATGCTCCGTCAGTCCGCCGTCGAGCGCTGATACGCCGGGCGATCGCGGAGCACATCGAGCCACGCCACGAGGCGATCGCGACCGTCCAGCAAGCCCTGCCGTTCGGCGAACATCAGCAATGACGCATTCATTATGTCGGCGGCGGTGAACCTGTCGCCGAGAAGAAATCCGCCGTCGGCGAGCGCCGTTTCGATGGTGTCCAGCGCGCCGTTGAGCGATGCCAGGAACCCGCGGATGACCGGGACCGTGCCGCCCCGCGCCGCCGCTTTCTTTCGGTAGAGGGCATCCACCGCGGCCGGTTCCAGCGTGCCGGCGCTGAACGCCATCCACTGGCAATAGGCGGCGCGATCCGAGGCATCCATCGCCGGCGCCATGCCTCGGTCGGGGTAGCGATCGGCGAGATACATGCAGATCGCCAACGATTCAAAGATCGTCGTTTTGCCCATGGACAAGGCCGGGACCTTGCCCAAAGGGTGGATCGACAGGTAGTCCGGCCGCTGCCCTTCGCCGGACCGCAGATCGATCCGCCGAAGCTCATAGTCCACGCCCATCTCCTCCAACAGCCAGCGCGGCCGGACCGCCCGCGTGGTCGGTGTGTAGTAGAGGATCGGCCGCTCCGGTCCGGAAGGTTCCCGTGCATTCATGCGCTCACTCCCCTTCCATCCCCATATAAAACTATAATTTTCGTAGTCACTATATTTTATCGTCGTCAATAGCTTTTCCCATGGGGTATCGATACGGTGGCGCCATGGTTCGCGAATATGGTCAGGATTGTCCGGTGGCACGCGCGCTCGACCTCGTCGGCGAGCGCTGGACGCTGCTGATCCTGCGCGACCTGTTTCTGTTCGGCGCCCGGAGATACCAGGACTTCCTGGACAACCTCGAGGGTATGAGCCCCAGCACGCTGGCGCAGCGGCTGAAGGCGCTGGAAGACAACGGCCTCGTCGAACGGCGCTTTTACGAACAGCACCCGCCCCGCGCCGAATACCACCTCACCCGCAAGGGCCGCGACCTGGGACCGGTCCTCAAGACGCTCAAGACTTGGGGCGATCGTCATGCCCGGCCGCCAAGTTCGGACAGTGGTGTCGAGGCGTAGTCGGTCCTGGCGCCAAAGCTGAATTCAGCGACTGAGTTCCCGCATGGCGCCGTCCAGCCCTTCCAGGGTCAGCGGATACATGCGCCCGGACATGAGCTGCTGGATCATGCGTGTGGAGGTGGTGTACTCCCACCAGCCCTCGGGCACCGGGTTCAGCCACACGGCATGGGGATAGGTCCCCACCAACCGTTGCAGCCACGTGGCGCCAGCCTCTTCGTTCCAGTGCTCGACGCTGCCGCCCGGATAGGTGATCTCGTAGGGGCTCATCGACGCATCGCCCACCAGGATCAGCTTGTAGTCGTGGGGATAGGTGTGCAGCACGTCCCACGTCGCCGTGACCTCGTCGTGGCGGCGGCGATTGTCGCGCCACATCCGCTCGTAAGGGCAGTTGTGGAAATAGAAGTGCTCCAGGTGCTTGAACTCCGTGCGGGCGGCGGAGAACAGCTCCTCGCAGGTCCGCACGTGGGGGTCCATGGAGCCACCCACGTCCAGGAACAGCAGCACCTTCACCGCGTTGTGCCGCTCCGGCACCATGCGGAGGTCCAGGTAGCCCTTGCGCGCCGTGGCGTTGATGGTATCGCCCAGATCCAGCTCCGTTGCCGCACCCTGGCGGGCGAAACGGCGCAGCCGCCGCAACGCTACCTTGATGTTGCGGGTGCCCAACTCGACGGAGGAGTCGAGGTTGCGGAATTCCCGCTTGTCCCACACCTTGACCGCGCGGTTGTTGCGGTTCTTGTCCTGGCCGATGCGCACGCCTTCCGGATTGTAGCCCCAGGCGCCGAAGGGCGAGGTGCCGGCGGTACCGATCCACTTGCCGCCGCCACTGTGCCGTCCTTGCTGCTCCTCCAGGCGCTTGCGCAGCGTTTCCATCAGCTTGTCCCAACCGCCCAGGGCCTCGATTTCCGCCTTTTCCTCCTCGGTTAGGGTGCGCTCCATGACCTTGCGCAGCCAGTCCTCGGGGATCTCCACCACCGTATCGTCCTCCGGCGGTTCGAGGCCCTTGAACACGTGGCCGAACACGCGGTCGAAGCGGTCGAGATTGGACTCGTCCTTCACCAGGCAACAGCGGCTCAGATAGTAGAAATCGTCGACGCTGAAGTCCGCCAGGCCGGCGTCCATGCCTTCCAGCAACGTCAGGTATTCGCGCAGGCTCACCGGCACCCCGGCCTTGCGCAATTCGGCGAAGAAGGTAGTGAACATGCCCGCCTACCCGCCGGCGCGATCAGCGCCCCTCCCGGCGACTGAGGAACGCCAGGCGTTCGAACAGGTGGACGTCCTGCTCGTTCTTCAGCAGCGCGCCGTGCAGGGGTGGGATCAGTTGCCGCGCGTCCTTGGCCTTGAGCGCGTCAGGCGGGATGTCCTCGATCATCAAGAGCTTGATCCAATCCAGCAGCTCCGACGTGGACGGCTTCTTCTTCAACCCCGGCACCTCGCGCATGTCGAAGAACACGGTGAGCGCCTCGTTCACCAAGCGCTTCTGGAGGCCGGGGAAGTGCACGTCGACGATCTGCATCATCGTCTCGCGGTCGGGAAACCGGATGTAGTGGAAGAAGCAGCGGCGCAGGAACGCGTCCGGCAGCTCCTTCTCGTTGTTGGAGGTGATGACCACGATGGGCCGATGGGTGGCGACCACTGTCTCCTTGGTCTCGTAGACGTGGAACTCCATGCGGTCGAGTTCCAGCAACAGGTCGTTGGGGAACTCGATGTCGGCCTTGTCCACCTCGTCGATCAGCAGAACCGGCCGGGTGTCGGAGCGGAACGCCTCCCACAGCCGGCCGCGGACGATGTAGTTGGCGATGTCGTGCACCCGCTCATCGCCAAGCTGGGAATCGCGCAACCGGGCCACGGCGTCGTATTCGTACAGCCCCTGCTGGGCCTTAGTGGTGGATTTGATGTGCCACTGGATCAGCGGCACGTCGAGGGCCTTGGCGATCTCGTGGGCGAGGATGGTCTTGCCGGTTCCCGGTTCGCCCTTGATCAGCAGCGGCCGCTCCAGCGCCACCGCCGCGTTGACCGCCACCATCAGATCCTCGGTGGCGACGTAGGTGTCCGTGCCCTCGAACCGCTTGCTCATCGCCCTCCTCCGGCTCTGCTGCCCCGCCGAGAGCCTACCCCGGATGTCTCACCAGGGTCGAGGTCCACCTCGCGGCGGATGTTCTCAGTGGTTGATCCGGGCGGCGCGGATCGCCCATGCGGCGACCAATCCCCATGTGGCGTTGAACATCAGCGCCAACAAGGGTGTCAGGGCACCGAGGCCAAGGTCGAAGATCCCGTGAGGTGTCTGCACCGGAAACACCACCAGCAACTGCACGGCGCTTGGGCCGAGGCTGAACAGCAGGCTCCTGAACCACCATGGCGTCGCCGGCCAGGGCAGCAGGAACAAGCCGCCCCACAGTCCGCCCCAAACGAGACGTGGATACAGCCACCCCGGCGTGAGGGCGGGAGCGATGGCGACACCCAAGGCGCCGCTCAGCCCCACCGCGCCGCTGAACCACACCAGCAGGCTGTTGGCCAAACCGCCGAGGGCTCCGGCGGCAAAGACGACGGCGACCGCGACGATGGTTCGGTTCATCGGCGAAGGATCCCAGCTCTGTCGGTCATGACCGGCACCCTAGCGCCACCGGATCCACAACGAACGTCACGTCTGCGTGGCCGGCTCGTGAGCCGTAAGCCTATTCTGCGGGGACAGTCCTCGGCGCCGCGAACACCGAAACGTGGTCCGGCGTAGGCACCGGCGGCACCAGCCGGGCCAGGACCAGCGATCCGGCGGCCATGGCCGCGCCGGCGAGGAACACCCATGCCGGCGAGACGATCCACATCAAACCGAAGGCCGCTGGGATCACCACCGCGGCGATGTGGTTGATGGTGAAGCTGACGCCCGCGGTGCTGGCGATGTCGGCGGGGTCGGCGATTTTCTGGAAATAGGTCTTCATCGCCAGCGCCATGGCGAAGAACAGATGGTCGACGATGTAGAGACCCACGGCGACCCACGGGTGCTCGTTGAACGCGTAGGCGACGAACACGACGATGAGGCCGATGTACTCCACCGTCAGCGCCCGGCGCTCTCCCCACCGCCCCACCAACCGCCCGATGTGCGGGGCCAGGATCATGGTCAGCACGTGGTTGGCGAGGAACATCAGGGTGATGGCGCCGACGTCGAAGCCGAACCGCTCCACCATCAGGAATCCGGCAAAGACGACGAAGATCTGCCGACGGACGCCAGAGAGGAACGTCAGCGCGTAGTACAGCCAGTACCGCCGCCGCACCACCAGCGTCGTCCGTTGCTCAACCCGTGCCGGGAACCGCGGGAACAGGAGCCAGGCCATGGCGGCCACCGCGACGGTGGCGCTGCCGCCGATGACGTAGACCCAGCTCATGTCCAGGCCGCCCGCCTCGACGCTCAGGTAGACCATCGCATAGGCGGCCAGCGAGGCGAACGATCCCGCCGCGATCATGCGCCCGAGGACCAGCGGCGCTTCGGCGATGCTCGTCCATTGCAGGGCCAAGGACTGGCGAACCGTCTCGAAGAAGTGGAAGCCGATGGACATCAGCAGGGTGACGATGCACAGGCCCACGAGCCCGGTGAACGCGCCGGTGAACGCCACCCCGACCCCGAGCAGGATCAGCATCAGCAGCGCCAGGGTCTGCTCGCGTACCAGCAGCAGTACGAAGACCACCCCGAAGGCGAGAAATCCGGGGATCTCGCGGACACTCTGCAGGATTCCCATCTCGACGCCGGTGAAGGCGGCGCGTTCCACCGCCCAGTTGTTGATCAGCGCCATCCAGGTGCTGAAGGCCAGCGGCATCGCCACCGACATCAACAACAGCAGCACCTCCGGCCGCCGCCAATTGTCTAGGAATCGAGTGTTGATCATCGGGGTTGCCGATAGGCAGCGTGAAGCACGCGCCCGGCCGTGGCTGGATCGCCCTGCATGATCACTGTCCGTGGGTACCTGTGAAAATCAGGCCGAGGTCGCCAGGGCGTGTTCGATCGCCTCCAGCGCTGCGTTCGCCCGAGCCCCATCGGGCCCGCCGGCCTGGGCCATGTCGTCACGGCCGCCGCCGCCCTTGCCTCCTACCGCGGCCGAGCCCACTCGCACCAGATCGACGGCACTGAACCGGTCCGTGAGATCATCGGTAACGCCCACAACCAGCGACGCCTTGCCGCCGTCGGCGGAAACAAGCGCCACCACGCCGGAGCCCACCTGCCGCTTCAGGTCGTCGGCAAGGCTCTTCAGTTCGCGTGCCGGCACGCCCTCCACCAGTCGCGGCGAGAAGCGAATTCCGGCCACGTCCTTCACTCCGTCACCGGTGGCCGGACCGGCCCCGCCGGTGGCCAGGGCACGGCGCGTGTCGGCGAGCTCCTTCTCCAGCCGCCGGCGTTCTTCCATCAGCGCGGCGACCCGTGTCGGCACCTCGCCGGGGGCGACCTTGAGTGCCGCGGCAGTTTCGCGCAGCGCCGCTTCCTCCTCGGCCACGTAGGCCTCGGCACCGGCGCCGGTCAGCGCCTCGATGCGCCGGACGCCGGCCGCCACGGCGCTCTCGCCGATGATCTTGAACAGCCCGATGTCCCCGGTCCGCCGCACGTGAGTACCGCCGCACAGTTCGGTGGAATAGTCCCGCTGGGCCTCGTCCGCGCCGCCCATGGACACCACCCGTACTTCGTCGCCGTACTTTTCGCCGAACAGGGCCATGGCCCCAGCGGCAACGGCGCTTTCCGGATCCATCAGGTGGGTGGCGACGGCTGCGTTGACACGCACCCGTTCGTTGACGTCGGCCTCGATGACCGCCAGGTCGGCGGGCGGGATGGCCTTGGGGTGGCTGATATCGAAGCGCAGCCGGTCCGGCGCCACCAGCGAGCCCTTCTGCGTCACGTGCGGCCCCAACCGGCGCCGCAGCGCTTCATGCAGAAGGTGAGTCGCCGAATGGTTGGCGCGGGTGGCGGTTCGCCGATCGTGATCCACCACCAGCACCACGTCGTCGCCGACGGCGATGGCCCCGCCTTCCACGCGCCCCACGTGAACGTGAAGTTCGCCAAGCTTCTTCTGGGTGTCGGTGACCATCATGCGGGCATCGTCGCGGCCGCGCATGATGCCAAAGTCGCCCACTTGGCCGCCGGATTCGCCATAGAAGGGAGTCTGGTTGCAGACAATGGCCGCCTCCGCGCCGGCATCGGCACGGTCGACCGTTTCGCCGTCGACGACGATGGCAACCACCTGACCCTCGGCCGATTCCGTGTCATAGCCCAGGAACTCGGTGGCCCCCACCTGCTCGCGGACCGCGAACCAGATCTCTTCCGTCGCCGCGTCACCGGAGCCGGCCCAGGCCTTCCGGGCCTCCGCCCGCTGGCGTTCCATGGCGGCGTTGAAGCCGTCCAGGTCGACGCCGAGATCGCGCCCACGCAAAGCGTCCTGCGTCAGGTCGAGGGGAAAGCCATAGGTGTCGTAGAGGCGGAACGCGGTCTCGCCGTCCAGCATCCCGCCGGTGGGCAGCGTCTCCGCCGCCTCGTCCAGCATCCGCAGCCCGCGGTCCAGGGTCCGCTTAAACCGAGTTTCCTCCAGTTGCAGCGTCTCGGTGATCAACGCCTCAGCGCGAACCAGTTCGCCAAACGCCCCCCCCATCTTCGCCACCAGCACCGGCACCAGGCGCCACAGCAGAGGCTCCTCGCAGCCGATCAGGTGGGCGTGGCGCATGGCCCGGCGCATGATCCGCCGCAGCACGTAGCCGCGGCCTTCATTGGACGGCAGTACGCCATCGGCGATGAGAAACGCGCTGGCCCGCAGATGATCGGCAATCACCCGGTGGGAAACCGAGTGGGGTCCGTCGGGATCGGTGCGCGTCGCCTCGGCCGAGGCTTCCACCAGCGCCCGCAGCAGATCGATTCGGTAGTTGTCGTGGGTGCCCTGCATCACCGCAGCGATGCGTTCCAGGCCCATGCCGGTGTCGATCGATGGCCGCGGCAAGGAAACCCGCTCTTCCGGTGTCAGCTGCTCGAACTGCATGAACACCAGGTTCCAAATTTCGATGAAGCGGTCGCCGTCCTCGTCCGGGCTGCCCGGCGGACCGCCCGGCAGGTGGTCGCCATGGTCGTAGAAGATCTCCGAACACGGCCCGCAGGGACCGGTATCACCCATGGCCCAGAAGTTGTCAGAGCTGGCGATGCGCAGCACCCGGCTTTCCGGCAGACCGGCGATCTTCTGCCACAGGTCGAAGGCCTCGTCGTCGGCGTAGACGGTGACCAGCAACCGGTCCTTGGGCAGTCCGAACTCGCGCGTCACCAGCGTCCACGCCAGTTCGATGGCCAGATCCTTGAAATAGTCGCCGAAAGAGAAGTTGCCGAGCATCTCGAAGAACGTGTGATGGCGCGCTGTATAGCCCACGTTCTCCAGGTCGTTGTGCTTGCCGCCGGCGCGGACGCACTTCTGCGACGTCACCGCACGCGCATAGTCGCGGCTCTCGGCGCCGGTAAAGACGTTCTTGAATTGCACCATCCCGGCGTTGGTGAACATCAACGTCGGGTCGTTGCGCGGCACCAGCGGGCTCGACTCCACGATCCGGTGGTCGTGGCCGGCGAAGAAGTCGAGAAACGCCTTGCGGATATCACTGACGGTCTGCATGGGGCCTTAATGTAAGGCGGCCGCTCACCGAAGGGAACGCCCGGTGATACCAGCCGAGCAATTCCCTTTGCCGCCGATCCCACGTCCGACCGTTCATCGCCGGCCGAAGCCGTCCATCCGCCGCCCGGCTCCCTATGGCCGGCCGGGTTTGGCCCTATGAATCGGGTTCGGCCTCTTCGGCTTCGCCGCCGGTCATCATCGCGTCGGAAACCAAGCCGGCGTTCTGGCGGATCCGCGCCTCGATCTCCGCCGCCACGTCGCCGTGTTCGCGAAGGAAGGACTTTGCGTTCTCCCGCCCCTGGCCGATGCGCTCGGAGCCGTAGGAGAACCAGGAACCGGACTTCTCGATAAGCCCGGCCTTGATGCCCAGGTCGATCAGTTCGCCGGTCTTGGAGATGCCCTCGCCGTACATGATGTCGAATTCCACCGTCTTGAACGGCGGCGCCAGCTTGTTCTTCACCACCTTCACCCGGGTCTGGTTGCCCACCACCTCATCGCGGTCCTTGATGGCGCCGATGCGGCGGATCTCCAAACGGACGGAGGAATAGAACTTCAGCGCGTTGCCGCCGGTAGTGGTCTCGGGATTGCCGAACATCACCCCGATCTTCATGCGGATCTGATTGATGAAGATGATCATCGTCCGCGACCGGGCGACTGACGCCGTCAGCTTGCGCAGCGCCTGGCTCATCAGGCGCGCCTGCAGGCCCACGTGGGCGTCGCCCATCTCCCCTTCCAGCTCCGCCCGCGGCACCAGCGCGGCGACGCTGTCCACCACCAGCACGTCGATGGCGCCGGACCGCACCAGGGTATCGGCGATCTCCAACGCCTGTTCGCCGGCGTCGGGTTGGGAGATCAGCAGCGAATCGATGTCCACCCCCAGCTTACGGGCGTAGATCGGATCGAGCGCGTGTTCGGCGTCGACGAACGCGCAGGCGCCGCCGCGCTTTTGCGCCTCGGCCACGGCGTGCAGCGCCAGGGTAGTCTTGCCGGAGCTTTCCGGCCCATAGATCTCGACGATCCGCCCTCGCGGCAGGCCGCCGATGCCGAGCGCTATATCAAGCCCCAGCGATCCGGTGGAAACGGACTCGACCTCCACCGTTTCGCGCTGACCGAGACGCATGATCGAGCCCTTGCCGAAGGCGCGTTCGATCTGTGTTAACGCGGCGTCGAGGGCGCGGTTCTTATCCATGTTGTCCTTTTCCACGAGGCGAAGCGCGCTGTCGGCCATCGGATGGTCCCCTTATTCCACAGGTGATCGGTCGATCGCAACGCGCACAATGTACCTTTTTTGTTCCCTCATGCAATGTTTTTGTTTTGTTCGTTTTCCGACTGCTGCCCCCGGGTCCGGTGAAGCGTTCGGTGCAGGGCCCGGTGCCGGTCACGCGTCCATCACGTCCTTCACCGTGCTGGCCAATTCGGTAAGGGTGAAGGGCTTCGGTATGAAGTGCATCGTCGGGTCGGCCTCGATGGCACCGGCGGTGATGTCCTCGGCATAGCCGGACATGAGGATGACGCGGAGCTCCGGCATCTCCTGACGCACCAGGCGGACGAGCGTGTGGCCGTCCATCCCCGGCATCACCACGTCGCTCAAGATCAGGTCGATGGACTGGTCGCTGGCGTTAATGACGTCCAGCGCCGTTTCGCCGTTGTTGGCTTCCAGCACCGTATAGCCCTTATTACGCAAGGCGCGGGCGGCGAACATCCGCACCGGATCCTCGTCCTCCACCAGCAGCACGGTGCCCTCGCCGGTCAGGTCTCCCGGCGTGTCGGGCCGCGCCGCCGCTTCCGCCAGAACCGAGGCCTCCTCGCGCGCCGTCTCAGCGAACGACGGCAGATAGATGCGGAAGGTCGTGCCGTCACCCGGCGCGCTGTCGACGAAGACGTAGCCGCCGGTCTGGCGGACGATGCCGTAGACGGTGCTCAGACCGAGGCCGGTGCCGGCGCCCTTCTCCTTGGTAGAGAAGAACGGCTCGAAGATGTTGTCGATGATCTCCTTGCCGATGCCGACGCCGGTATCCGCGACCTCGATGAGCATGTAAGTGGCGGGCGGCATCACATCGGCGCCGCGGGACATGTCCTCGTCCACGGCCACCCGCGATGTGCGGATCGTCAGCGCGCCGCCGCCCGGCATAGCGTCGCGGGCATTGACCGCCAGGTTGATGATCACCTGGTCGAACTGGCCGGGGTCCACCCGCACCAGGCCCAGATCGGCGGCGTGCTCGATGCGCAGCTCGATGGTCTCGCCGAGCAGCCGCGCCAGCAGGTTGGACAAGTCGGCAATGGCCTCGGCGACGTCGAGAATCACCGGCTGCAAAGCCTGCTTGCGGGAGAAGGCCAGCAACTGGCGGACCAGGTTGGTGGCCCGGTTCGCGTTCTGGCGGATCTGCATCAGATCGGCGAAGGACGGATCGCCCGGGCCGTGACGGGTTAGCAGCAGATCGCAGAACCCCAGCATCGCCGTCAGCAGATTGTTGAAGTCGTGGGCGATGCCGCCGGCGAGCTGGCCCACCGCCTGCATCTTCTGCGACTGGGCGAACTGCACCTCCAGGGCCCGATGCTCGGTAATGTCGAAGAAGTGGACGATCACGCCGGACACCTCGCCGGCCCCGTCCTCCATGCGACTAGCGTAGAGGGACGACATCAGGTCCGGTTCAGTGGCGCGCGGTACCCGCACGCCCTCCAGGTGCGCCGCCCGGATAGTGCCCATCACCACCTTCGACAACTGGCCGGCCACGTCGTCGCGGTCCTCGTTGGCGACGCGTTCGGCGAAGGGCCGTCCGACCACCGCCTCGCGGTGCAGGCCGAGGGTGCGCAGGAACGCCCGGTTGCAGTCGATCACCAATCCCGAGAGGTCGAGAACGACGATCCCCACCGGGGCCTCGCTGAACAACCATTTCAGTCGCCGTTCGGCTAGCCATGCGCCATCCCGCTTGCGCACCCACGACAAGCCGCGCACCAGCAACGAGCGGCTGTAGATCAGCTCGTCATCGCCGGCGGTCCGTGCCGATTGCAGCAGGAAGGCACGGAACGTGGTGCCGTCATTGGCACGCAGAGTCACCTCGCCGTGGTGGCCGACGTCGTCGTTGGACAGGCCGCCAGGAGCGGTCTCGCCTCCGACGACGAAGGTGGCGAACCGCGACCGCCGCCGGGTCAGCTCCTCCAATGGTACCGCCAGCCAATCCGCCAGTGTGCGATTGGCGTAGATGATGCGGCCCTCCGCATCCACCGAGAAGAACGCAGCAGGCAGCATGTCCAGGTAGTCGGCCAGCGTCTCTTCCTCGCGCTGGCGCACTGCCTCCAGTTCGCGCCGCGCGGTGATATCCTCCGCCAGCCACACCGCGTGGCCGGGATGATCGGGAACCGGACGGACGACGATGCGCCGCCATTCGACCCGTCCCGAATCGATTCGGACCGGCAGCTCCGCCCGGTCCTCGACTCCCGCCACGGCGTTGGCGCGGAGCCGAGCAAACTCGTGGGCCGCATCCTCGCCGTCGACGATCGCCGCCACCGCGTCCAACGCATTGGCCATCAGGAACAGCCGCTGGAACGCCGCATTGGTATAGATGAAGGTGCTATCCGGTGCGGTGATCAGCTGGGCATTGGGACTGTGTTCGGCGGTGGCCAACAACACCGCCGCCACCGGGTCCACCTCGTGCCGCCGCCGGCGATCGAGAACGAAGGCGACGAGCGCCGCCGCGGCGGCGGCGCCCAGCAATCCGACCGCAAGATCGGTTTGCGCCGTGGCGAACAGCGTGACAACGCCACCCAGGCCGGCCACCCCGCCCAGTCCCGCCACCGCCGTGGGAACGGTCGCGTTGCCGGACCGCCTGTCGGCGGCCGCGGTGGGTTTCGATGCCGTTCCTGCGTGTGTTTGCACGATCTGGCAGGCTGTCGAATAACCCTGACGAGGGTGCGCTCCGCCTTGCCGGTGCGCACCGGCATCGGGGCCCGTTTTCGGGTTGTCGGTGACGATGTTGTCGCAAGGACGACAGAGCGCTGTCAAACGCCGCCGCAAAAAAGGCGCTCAGGCGGTCGCCCGCTCGCCCTTCAATCGCATGACGTAGCCGATCACCTCGGCCACCGCGTGGTAGTGCTCCGGCGGGATTTCCTGATCCAGCTCCACCGCCGCGTGCAGCGCCCGCGCCAAAGGCGGGTTTTCCACCACCGGCACCTCGTGTTCGTCGGCGACCTCGCGAATCCGCTGGGCAATGTGATCGATTCCCTTGGCCACCAGCCGCGGCGCCGCCATCTCGTCCATGTCGTAGGACAGGGCGACGGCATAGTGGGTCGGGTTGGTGATCACCACGTCGGCTTCCGGGATCGCCGCCATCATCCGCCGCTGCGCCCGCTCCACGCGGAGGCGGCGGATTCGCGCCTTGACCATCGGGTCGCCCTCGGACTGCTTGTGCTCGTCCTTCACCTCGTTCTTGGTCATGCGCATCTGCTTGGTGTGCGTGTGGCGCTGAAACAGGTAATCGAGGCCCGCGATCACCGTCATCACCGCCACCGTGCCGCCGCCGAGCCTGAGAACGATCTGGTAGATGCGGTCGAGAGAGTGTTCGGCGGCGATGGACGGCAGCAGTTGCACGTCCATCAGCAGCGGCGCGGCGAGCGCCATCGCCACAAGCGATACGGTCCCCAGCTTGACCAGGCCCTTGACCAGCTCCATCACCGAGCGCAGCGAAGCCATGCGGCCGACACCCTTGCTCAACGACAGGCGGCCGAGATCGGGCTTGATCTTCTCCGGCGCCCACAGCAGCCCCACCTGCATGATGCCTCCGGCCAGCGCGGCGATCATCAGCAGGATCAGAATGGGCGCCAGATCGACACCCAGGCCCGCCAGCAGGTCGGCGAGAACGCGGCGCATGTTCATCGGATCGAAGGCAATGGTGTGCGGCGCGTCGACGAAGCTCACCGCGCGGTCGGCAACGCGGCGCATGGTCCAAGGGGCTATGGTCATCACCGCCGCCGCCCCGGCCAGCAGGATGATCCAGCTCTTAACCTCTTGCGAGATGGCCACCTGGCCCTTTTCGCGGCTTTTTTGCAACCGCTTGGCGGTTGGGTCTTCGGTTTTGGAGGCGTCGTCTTCTTCGGCCATCGCGCCCGCCTCGGCTAACCGCCGGCGAAGGGGCCGACCACGTCGGCGAAGTACGACAGGAACACCATCATGATGCCGCTGAAGGCCAGCACCATGACCCAGATCTGCAGCGAGATCTGGATCGGCAGACCGACGAAGAAGACCGGCAACTGCGGCATCAGCCGACCCAGGATGCCGAGCCCGATATAATAGGTGAGGCCCACCACCAGGAACGGCGAGGCCATCTGCAGGCCGATAATGACGCTGTCGGCTACCTGTCGGGCGACCATCTGCGCGAAGTCGCCGGCGGGCAGCGGATCGCCGGGCGTGAACAACAGATAGCTCTCCGCCAACGCCCGCAGCATCAGGTGGTGAAGATCGGTGACGAACACCAGGATCAGGCCCACCGTGCCGAAGAACCCGGCGATGGTGGAACTCTGCTGATCGGCGATGGCGTCATGGACCATCGCATTGGCCAACGCCACGAAATACGAGGTGTAGGTTCCGGCGATCTGCAACGCGGCGAGGACGATACGGACGATGGTCCCCAGAAACGCACCCACCAGCACCTCGCCACCGATCAGTACCACGAGATCGGCCGGTGAATTGGGCGGCCCCGGCAACGTGTCGGCCACCACCGGTGTCAGCAGCGCCGCCACCGCCAACGCCAGCAGCAACCGGATGCGGACGCTGACGTAGGCGGCGCTGATCCCGGGCAACATCATCAGCACGGTGCCAACGCGCGTGAACACCAGGCCGACGGCGAAGACATTGAGCGACAGGAGTTGATCGAGCATGCCCGATCAGCCAAGGACGGCGATTCGGTCGAACAGGCCGTGAGAGAATTCCACCACCGTCGAGATCATGAACGGCAGGAACAGGATCAGGGCCACGAAGATCACCAGGATCTTCGGAACGAAGGTCAGCGTGATCTCCTGGATGGTGGTCAGGGCCTGGAACAACGCGATGGTCAGGCCCACAGCCAGGCCGGTGAGCATCACCGGTCCGGCGATCTTGATAATCACGATAAGGGCATCACGCCCCACTTCGAGAACCGCGGCATCGTTCACGCCGGCGCCTCCGGCTACATCGGCATCCGGATGATGTCGCGGTAGGCCTCGATAACCTTGTCGCGCACCGCCACCGCGGTCTGCAGCGTCACCTCTGCCTCGGCTACCGCGGTCACCACCTCGTGGAGGTCGGCCTGTTGGGCGGCCGCCGCGATCGTGGTCTGTTCAGCGCGCTGCCCGGTGCTCGCCGTGTGCTCGATGGCGTTGCGCACCATATCCGCGAATCCGCCGCCTTCACCGTCGCCTTCGCGTGGCTGGAGCCCCGGCGCCTGATCGGCAGCGGCCCGGTTGTACGCCTGGACGGCCTTGGCGAAGCTGCTGACGGCATCGGACATGGGCGGCTCCCTTTAGGCGGATTGATGTCGCGCGCGACTCGCCTGCGTTAACGCAGGACTTCGATGGTGGCTTGCAACATCCGCTTCGTGGTGCGGATGACGCTGAGGTTGGCTTCGTAGGACCGCTGCGCCTCACGCATGTCCATGGTCTCGATCAGCGAGTTGACGTTCGGTGTCTGGACGTAACCTTCGGCGTCGGCGGCCGGATGATGCGGGTCGAAGGATTTGCCGAACGCCGACGGATCACGCTTGATGCTGTCCACCTGCACCAGTTCGATACCGAGCGAACGGTCGAGGGCGTTCTTGAAGGTCACGAACTTGCGCCGGTAGGGATCGTTGCCGGCGGCAGTCGGCAACGAATCGGAGTTGGCAATATTTTCGGCGATCACCCGCAACCGTGTGCCCTGCGTCTTCATGCCGGCTGCTGAAACCCGCAGGGTCTTGAGAATATCGTCCATGGCTTCGACCCCAGTCCCGATCAGCGACGATTGCCGACGGCGAGCCGGAACATGCCGAGGTGCTTGCGATACAGCTCGGTGGTCAGCTTGTGGTTGATCGCCGTCTCGTTGACCTTCGCCATCTGCTCCTCGAGGACAACCGCGTTGCCTGAAGGCGACGCCTCAAAGGGCGCGCGGCTGGCGGCGTCGGCAAACCCGCCGGTGGCCTGCCGATTACCGACGATGTGTCGTTCATGAGTCCGCCACATCTCCACAGACATGGGTTGCATCGACTTGATGACGTTACCGAATCGAAGCTCCTTGAGGTCCCGAGGACGATAGTTGGGGGTATCAGCGTTGGCGATGTTGCGGGCCAGCACGTCTTGCCGCTGAGTCAACCACGCCAATCGCTGCTTGACCGCGCCGAACAAGGCGAGCTTGTTGAAATCCATGGCTTCCGACACCTACTATGGTCGCCTGTGACTCGCAATCGGAGGGGGCGAGTCCCAATGCCGACGCAGTATCGGAAGCCACCGTTTAACATAGCGTAAAAGGGGGATGTCCGGTGGCGCGCCGGTTTGCGATTAAATCTTAAAAAGGAAAAAAAATCGTTGTGCGATGCAAACTTGCGTGCCATATTCCTGATGGGGAGGTGCCACTAACTGAGCGTTCAGCGGCATCGAAGATCGTGCAGGCGGATCGACACGGCCAATAGAGCCGGAATCCAGCCAGATTCGCCGAAGATATCGACAGCACTTTGTCTGCGAGCCGTTCAGGATTAGGAGGACCTTCATGACGGTCCTGCAAGGTTCCTATTTTCGCCCCCGTCTCGGCGGCCATGCACCTGCCGATCTTCGATATGCCTTTCAGGAAGCCATCGACCGCTGGCTCGATTGGCAGGACGAACAGCAGGAGCCCACCGTGGTGGTCCGCCACGAAGAGGTCCCGGTGACGCGGATGTTCGGATTGCTTTGGAATTACACCGACATCCTGCCCGATGTGGACTGCAACCGTCTGCATCTCCCGGCGGGCAGCTCGTACGCTCAGGCGGCACGGCATCTGATGCGCGAAAGCGGCCGCTAAGCAGCGCTTCCCAGAACTTCGCGCCAACAGACAATTTTCCTAGCGCTGGGATCGGTCCAATGCTGCGTTGCGGCAATTAATTCGCGTCGCGACCATCAGACCTAGCAGCCTGCTGGCCCCCGTTGCCGGCCAGTAGTCCCGGTTAGACATTTGTTAATCCGCCGAAGGCGAGACTGCGCCCAGTGTCCCGGGGGGTGATTCGAACCGCGGAGCGGGCGAAGGAGCGGGCGCCACGGTGGCTGAACCCGACGACAGGGACGATGTGGATGACGGCCGCGACGCTGTTGCCGTGGCGTTGTCCTATCGGCCTGGCGACGGTGCGGCACCAAAGGTGGTCGCCGGAGGCCGTGGCCGCATTGCCGAACAGATCCTGGAGGTCGCCTTCGCCCATGGAGTCCGCGTCCGCGAAGATGCCGACCTAGCGGAGGTGCTGTCGGGAGTTGACCTGGGCCACGAGATTCCGGTGGAGGCGTTCGCCGCCGTCGCCGAAATCCTGATCTACGTCTACCGGGCCAACGGCGGGCTGCCGCCGGATCCGGCCAGCGAGGAGGGACTGCGACCGTGACTGCTGCCAATCTGCTCGCCGACGTGCGAACTCAGATCGACAAGGTCGACCAGCTCATAGTTACCGCCCGACGCTTGGTGGCCGAGTGCCGCGCCGTCGACTTGTCGGCTCTGGAGGGCCGGGTCCTCGAGTTGTGCGATTCGGTGGGCCGCTTGCCGCGCGAAGACGCAGGGCCTGTGATCGAGGCCATCGCCGCCGTGCAGCGGCGCCTTCACGCCCTCGACGAAGAGATCTCCCATCAGTACGAGGCTCTGACCCGCCAACTCGACGCCGGCGGACGCAGCGCGGCCATCCGCGCCTACAGCGGTGACAAGGCCTGATCGATATTTAACCAATATCAAGTTAAGAGCAATCAGGGTCAGACACCGCCGCATGGGAGCCGGAACCTATATTCAGTTCGCCCTGGCCCTGTTGTTCGTCCTTGGGCTGATCGGCGTCCTAGCCGTTGTCGCCCGTCGCGCCGGTTTCGGCTATGGCGTCCCGGCGAAGACCGGACGCCGCCGCCTGGCGGTGGCGGAGGTGCTGCCGCTGGACGGTCGGCGGAAGCTGGTGCTGCTGCGGCGGGACCAGACCGAGCATCTGGTCATCCTGGGGCCGACTTCGGAGACGGTGGTCGAGCGGTCGATCCCGGTGGTCGACGCGGAGGAAGCTGTTCCCGGCGACGCGCCGGCCGCGGCCAGCGTGACCCCTGCCCCACCGCCCCGCAAGACACCCGCCCTGGCCTCGCCGGGAATGTCCGTGGGGGACGACGACCGGTGAAGGCCGTAGCAGGCTGCTGAACAACCCTGAAGAGGCTGCGAAACATGGACAATGGCCGAGGACCAGGAGGGGGGCGCGCCGTGATGCCGGGCGCATCACAAGCGGCGCCCGACGCCGTCATTCGGCCATTGTCCTGTTTCCCCAAGGGGTTGCCGTCCGGCCATCCGTCTGGTTCGTCGCCTCGGCTCGACGATGCGCCCAGCATCGCCATCGCCGCGGCTCCTGCCATGCGGACGGCCGGACCGGCAACGCAGTCCTTCCAGGGTTGTTCAGCAGCCTGCTAGGGGACCCGGCATGATGTCGGTGCTTGGCCGATCGCTGCTGCCAATAGCGATCGCGATGCTGGTTCTTCTGGTGGCGTCGACAGCCCCCGTCGCGGCGCAGTCGCTGTCTATCGACCTCGGCGACGAAGGCGGATCCGCCACCGGCCGCATCGTGCAGTTGATCGCCCTGATGACGGTGCTCAGCCTGGCGCCGTCGATCCTGGTGATGGTTACCTCATTCACGCGCATCGTGGTGGTGCTGTCGTTCGTGCGGACGGCGCTGGGAACCCAGCAGACTCCCCCGAACCAGGTGCTTGTCAGCCTCGCCCTGTTCGTGATGATGCCGACGCTGGAACGCTCCTACGACCAAGGCATTCGGCCCTTAATCGAGGGCGAAATCGACGAGATGGAAGCCTTCGATCGCAGCGTCGAACCGGTGCGCGAGTTTATGCTCTATCATGTGCGCGAACAGGACCTGGTGCTGTTCATGGACATGGCGGCGGCCAACGACGCCGCCAACGAAGACGTCGCCAGCAATGACGCTGGCGTCGCCGGCAACACCGGCAACGATGTCCTCGGCATCAGCGCGGCGGCCGCTGACGACGAAGTGAGCGTGGAGTCGCCACCGCTGCGGGCGCTGATCCCGGCGTTCATGGTTTCCGAACTGCGGCGGGCGTTCGAGATCGGTTTCCTGATCTTCGTCCCGTTCCTCATCATCGACATGGTGGTGGCGTCGGTGCTGATGTCCATGGGCATGATGATGCTGCCACCGATCATCATCGCGCTGCCGTTCAAGATCATCTTCTTCGTTCTGGTGGACGGCTGGCATCTGGTGGTCGGCAGCCTGGTCCGTAGCTTCGGCGGCTGAATGGCCCCGGTGCCGCGGTAATCACCCTGCCCGCGCCTCAGCACCCCTGCCCGGCCAACGGTTCTCTCGTAAGCCTGAAAGTTGAATTATAC
>Ga0209363_1000058_pt1 | contig 45236 bp, 35 predicted proteins | sample WorMetexBAHAMAS3_FD_187385 | JGI IMG/M metagenome (GOLD analysis project Ga0209363, IMG submission 187385) | Marine gutless worms symbiont microbial communities from Max Planck institute for Marine Microbiology, Germany - Inanidrilus exumae... | ecosystem: Host-associated > Annelida > Digestive... | reverse complement strand
AGGGCCAATTGCTTTCGGTCTTGGCCGTATCGGAATGCCATATCGTTCTCCTTGATTTTACAACCTATATATCACCTATCGATACGGTTATTCAGTAGTAATTGGTACATAATTATGACACAGTCTGGAAGGCCGGCATCCAGTAAACAGCAGAATGACTCTGGATGCCCCCGGCCTCTGACATGCCGGGGCAGGCTTATCAAGTCCGGCATGACGACTGATATTTCGGCTTCAATCGGAATATAATTAAGACAACAGCTATAATTGATTATTGGTGAGGAAACGGCCGGTCATGGGTGATGCGTGCCTTTGGTTTCGTCCAGCACTTTGCGGACGGTTCTGGCCAGGTCGTTCTTTACAATCGGTTTCATGACATATCCCTCGATACCGATGGATCCGGCTCTTTCCTCATCGATGAGAGGACTGTGGCCGGTACAGACGATCACTCGAATACCCTGACGGATCTCTTTCATACGTTCCGACAGCTTGACACCGCTCATCCGGGGCATGGTCATATCGGTGATGACGAGATCGAAGCGATCCGGGTTCGATTGGAACATCGCCAGCGCCTCTGTCGGTTCGGTTGTTGTAACAACTTCATACCCGAGTCTGGTCAGCATCTGTCCGGTCATTTCAGCGATGGATGGTTCGTCATCGACAAAAAGAATCGATTCGCTTCCAGAAGGGATGTCATCGCTCGTCTTGACCTCCATCGCAGGTTCTTCTTCAGCCACCGGAAGGAAAATGGCAAAGGTAGAACCCTCGCCGTGGATACTGTCAACGGTAATGGCGCCATTGTGATTTTTAACAATTCCATGAACAACAGCCAGTCCCATGCCGGACCCTTTTCCAACCGCCTTTGTCGTGAAATACGGGTCGAAGATGCGGTGAATAATGTCAGGATGCATTCCGGGGCCCGTGTCGCTGATGTTGATTTTAAGATATTCGCCCGAGAGCAGATCCGAAGGTTTCCCGGCAGAGTCGCTTGACAAAAATACCGTCTCAAGAGTGATATCCAGGATACCGCCGGTCTCTTCCATTACCTGGGAGGCATTGGTGCAGAGGTTCATCATGACCTGATTGACCTGGATCGGATCACCCAATATCGTCACCTCCGTGTCCGGAAGGCTTTGACGAATTTCAATGGACGACGGAATCGTTGAGCGAAGAAAATGCAACGCATCCCTGATAACCGTGACCGCGCCGATGGGCCTGGTCTCAACTGTGGTCTTTCTGCTGAAGTTGAGCAGTTGTTTAACAATGCCTGCCGCCCTTAGCCCAGCCGTTTTTATATTCTGAAGATTGCCCTGCACCGGATTCCATTCCGGAATATCCTCGAGGGCGAGATCCGCGTTCCCGATGATCATGTAAAGAATATTGTTAAAATCGTGGGCTATGCCGCCGGCCAATGTGCCGACGGATTCCATTTTGCGGGCTTGCTGCAGTTCTGCCTCGAGCTTCCTTTGATCGGTTATGTCGTGCATCAGCCCTTCGTAAATGGTATCTTTGTCGTCTCTGAATACTGTCGTATACAATTCGAGCCAAATCGGTTTGCCTCTCTTTGTCCGGAACTCTACCTCTTTTCCCACCACAAAACCCTTTTCATCGATCTCTTGTAAAATTCCGCCCCTTTCCTCAGGATGAGCATACAGTTCGGAGACATTGTCGACCTCTGAAAGAAAATTTTCCCGGGATTCATAATCGAATATATCCGCCATTTTTTTGATTGACGATGATGAACCGGCCTTCTTTCGTCACCTGATACACCCCAACTAGAGCATTTTCTACAAGCCTCCGATATTCTTCTTCACTCTTCCGCAGCGTCCTCTGGCCCGCTGCAATGGTATCCGCCATTTTATGAAAAGCCTGGGTCAGCGTGCCGAACTCGTCGGATCTGGCCGCAAGTTCACTGCGAGCTTCGAACTCCCCCTGAGCGAATTTTCGTGTCAAGTTCACCAGATTTTGGATGGGGGAAAGCAGCGTGTATTTTCCAATTAGCCTGGAAATAATGAGAGACGTTGCAGTTGCGAGAACCAGAAGCAGCAGGTTTCTGGCAAGATCCATATTGGCCTGTTCCACAACATGGCCCTCGGGAGTGCCGCTCCACACATAGACATAGGGTGTACCCTCTGGCTTGAAACGAACCTGCTCAAAGGCGAATATCCGCCGAACGCCGTCGGACCCATGGCCAAAGAAGATACCGGGCTCCTCCACGTTGCTGGCTTTTTCCCACGAATACGCTTTTATCGGTTTCCCGACAGGATTGGTGTCTTCCTTGGGGGGATAATAAAACAGCCGGATGCCTTTATGGTCGGTAACGGCGATGAATGATTTTTCCGGCAGATTCGAAATGTCATGGAAGTCTGCGAGATTGGTGAGCTTGATCGCCGCCGTCAAGACGGCTTCGAGTCTGTTGTCTTGTCCAAGGACGGGATAGGCAAACGCAAAGGAAGGCGCCCCAGATCCTGTTCTGGATATGATATATTCGCCGATGGCGAATTCCTTCCGTTCCAGGACGGCACGTACGTGTTTTCGATCCCCGAAATTCCTCACGGACAGGGGCCTTCCGGAGGCTAAAACCTGGCCGTTTAAGTCAGTCAAAGCAATATTGAGGTAATTGGGATTTTGTTCCAGTACGGACCCAAAAATCTCTCTGCACGACCGACGGTCCAGGTGCTGAATCTCGGGGAACAGAGACAGGGTGGTGAGCATTTGCTTGACGGAAAGGGTGAACTCATGCTGGGCTTCAGCCATGGTATGGGTCAGAAGCATAATTTCATTCTGAGCATCTTCAATGGAGTGACGTCTCTGCTCCAGGCCGGAATACAAAATAATTGCCAGGGCCGGGAGAATTGCCAGTATCACGAGAACAGATAGATTTTTGCTAATGGAACCCATGCATTTCCTTTAAGTTGCCTGTTAAGAGTATCAAAAGAGATTCGCGAAAAAGTGACGGGTTAGCAATGTAGCCTCCCTTTCTTTTTTTGGATTTACTCTAAAAACTATCCGAATAAAAATCAAGATAGTCCACATCGACAGCACAGCTATGCTCGGAAAAGTGGGGTCAGGTCTTGGATTATTACATTTCTAATCCACTTTCTTATAAGCAAAGCCGCGCCTGTCAGAAACGACGTGGATTTATAGGTGAGGACATCGGCTATGATTCCGCACTTTTCGTTTGTCCCAATAAGGGTACAGGCTATGGCAAGTTGTGCTCACAGTAAAGGGTTTGATGAACAAATATTTTGACATCCTGATTTGTTTCTAATAGAAAAAAATATATAGTGATTTCTCACTCTGAAGTTATGCCTCCTAATAGATTATTCTTGTATCCAGTTGCGTAAGCTACACCCCTTCGGTTTCCGTATCCACCTGATTTATACCTGCTTATCTCAACCAAAACGAACAGACAGCACTAACCTTTCATGGGGAGGGTAAGGTGAGTGTGGCTGCCGCCAATTATAATGACGGGTTCGTATGGGCATTCTGGCCTTTCATATTTGGGCAAAGGAGGAATACTATGAAAAGAAAATGGGTTCTCTTCTTAATGATCATAGTTGGAACACATTTCTTGTCGCCGGGAAATTGCTATGCATGGGGCGTATCCATTATTGAAACACCCGAGCAGGGCCAAAAGTTCTACTCCGAACAGGTGGAGATCATTATTCGATTTCAAGACGGTTTCAGACCCTCGACCTTCAAAGCCTGGCTCAACCGCAGGAATATCACGGATAAGTTCGAGCCGATCGACAACGGCATGAGGGCCCTGGTCGGCCCTGACGACGGGTTGCGGGTCTCTTCAGAAACCCTTGAAACCACTCGGGATGACAGAGGCGTTTGGTTTATCGAGGGATCCGGCAAACACGGTCCCGGCCGTTGGAAGGGTATGAATTTTTTGACAACTAAAGGAAAGGGCAAGAAATACAGGCGCTATATCGACCATAAACTCTTTTTTGTCGACGTGCGGATATACGATGCCTTTGAAGCCATGGGCTATGCCGTGGCGACCGACCGCCTCTGGCAGGGGGAATTGTTCAGACGGCAGGCCCGCGGAACACTGGCGGAGATTTTCGGTCCAACACAATTGTCGACCGATATCTTCATGCGCACCATCGGATACACTGATGCAGAGCTGCAGGACGGTTTTGAAGCCCTTAACCCGGAAATACGCGCCATTATCAGCGGTTATGCAGCCGGCTTCAACCGGCGCATTGCCGAAATCCGGGAGGACAACTCCCTGCTTCCCTTCGAGTTCGCTGCGTTGGAGATTCTGCCTGAGGACTGGTCGCTCAAAGACATACTCGCCTGGATAGCGTTGCTCCTGCGGTCGTTCGATCCCGAGGCCCTTTCGCAGACCCAGATCGACAACGCGGCCCTTTACCAGACCCTGCTTTACCACCATTACCCTAATGGCCAGGATATGTTCGAAGATTTGCGATGGCTCAATGACCCCGACGCACTGACCTTTATTCCCGCAGAAGAGATGACTGCGTCGAATTGGTTGGAGGAAAAGCAACGGTATTTATCCGGAAGGCGGAGAGCCTTTCCAGCAAATTTTGAAAGAGCCGCCAAAAACATGGATCAGATTCGAAAAAGCGTTGTTAGCAAATTGAAAGAAATCGAAGCCCATGTGGGGATGGGCAGCTACGCATGGACTGTCGCCGGGAGCAAAACCGCCTCCGGAAACCCGATTATTTACTCAGGACCGCAAATGGGCTTCTCCGCCCCGGCCCTTCCCGTCGAGGGCTCCCTGAGAGCTGCGGGGCTTGATATCTCCGGGATGACCATGGCCGGAATCCCCGGTATTATCATCGGCCGCACCCCTCACCATGCCTGGTCCATGCAAGTCGGTAACGCCCACACGACGGATTACTACATTGAAAAACCTGAAAACGTTTACCTCCACAGGATCGAAACCATCAAGGTCAAAGACATGGACGATGTTCACTTGCCGGTATGGCGGACGGACCACGGGCCGGTTATCAACCCGATGCCGTATGACCCCGGCAGCTACGCCCCGGATCCTGCCAATCCAATCATCTCCTGGAAGTACTCGCACTGGGGCTATGAATTTGATGTAATTGAGGGCTTTGTTGAGCTGGCTCGCGCCCGGAACATGGATCAGTTCGGCGCAGGCATAGAGCATATTGCCGTGTCCCAGCATTTCTGCTACGCCGACCGCCACGGCAATATCGCCTACTGGATGTCCGGCCGCGATCCCGTGCGCCCGAAAGGTGAATGGCGCCTGCCCCAGGGTCTTGCCGGCCCTCCCCTGGAATGGGATTCGGCGATACTGATTGAAAGGGATACGCATCGTAACAGCGCTCAGGGTTTTTACGGCGGGTGGAACAACAAATCAAGCGCGGGTTACAACAGCGCAACAAATCAAATAACCAAGTACTTTGGCCCCTTCAACCGGGCACACCTGATCGATGACTACCTTCGCAATAACGACAACCTGACGTTTGAAGACCTTCGGGACCTGGCAATCAACATTGCCACCACAGACTCGTGGGAAGACGGGGGAAATCCGTGGCAATTTGTAGAAGATGATTTTGTAAAGGCGGTCACGGCGGCGGATCCGACCGACGAGCGCCAGGCCGCCCTTAACCTGCTCGCGGCCTGGGACGGTCACTTTGTCGACGGCGGCCCATCTCAGTGGGCCTGGGGCAACGATCGGGCCGATGCCTGGGTGCTCATGGATGCCTGGATTCGGGAAGTCATCAGGTTAACCTTTGAGGACGAGTTGGGTGCCGGCGAAGCGGGATTATTCGAAAAACAGCACACACGCACACTCTTTAACGTTTTGCTGCGCGGCCTGGCCGGATCAGCCGCGGGTATGCCCTGGAAGTATGAAGACTGGTTCCTGAATCTGTCGGATACCGACGCACCGCAAACCGCGGAAGACATCATCGTCACGGCCCTCGACACCGTTCTGGCCGACCTGGGATCCCCTCACTGGGGAACCGATAAAAGGGGAACGATCGAATACAATCACAGTTTTTTCAACGATCCACCGCTTGATTTAAATCCGCTGCACACAACACCACTATCTGAGCGATCCACCTACGCCCATTGCGTGGAATACGGACACCGGGGCCCTGTACGGATAGAAAGCATGTTTCCTCTTGGACAGTCGGGAACCATTCTCGTAGGCGGGGGCGGTGCGCCGGTTTTCGACAATAACTTTTTCAGTATGACGCCGGTGTTCGACGACTTTTCGCACAGACCGTTTCCTCTCTTCGATTGATTCAAAATGCCGCTTAGATTCAACCGTGTAACCCTGCCCGTAAAGGGCAGGGTTACTCTGAAAAGAATCTCGCCCGATAAGTAAAAATGGGGTCAGGTCTTGCATTATTACATTTCTGTAAATCTGGACATTCATTTCTAGATATCAATGGTCATTCTGGTTACCGTTCCGCGATAGTCTGGGGTATTAAGATAAAATTTTATAATGCAAGACCTGACCCCATTAGAATAGAATACTGCCCCGATTCTATATTTCGAGTGTTGGAGTATTGACGCGATACGGAGTTTGAGTCAAAAGGTGGATAACCTTTTATACTTTGGCACTAAAAATGGGTGTTCGACACAGAGTATCTAATTCATTCGAGATAAAAATTAGGATCGCAGTCTTCTCACGCTCTTAAAAACTGAGTTCATGTCTTTATCTAATTTATTATCAATCAGACAATACCTCCCAACAATTATTTCCATTGCATTAATAATTCCCGCTGGAATTTACAGCAAATTTTATTCAGGGCCGGCAGCGGGTTGGGTAAACAACTATCTTGGGGGTATACTGTATGTCGTTTTCTGGTGCCTGGTGACGTTTTTATGCACCAAACTTCGATGGCCATGGCGAGTAGCTATATGCGTTGGCATTACCACATCTATCTTGGAAATCCTACAGCTATGGCATCCACCCTTTCTTGAAACCATAAGGTCAACATTTATTGGTGCGACACTATTGGGAACCACATTTACCTGGCTCGATTTCCCTTATTATGTAGCGGGATCGATCATAGCCGGCTTTTGGATGGTCTTTTTACGCTCACTGAACACATAAAATTTATGAAGATTAAACTGCACGAAATCTTGGACGGTGTTCAGCCTGCCACTATTCGTATTTGAGCAGCATAGTTCCATTTCGCAAAGAGCCAAATGTGTCACAGTGCGGATAGCCTGATATAGTGTGAAAAAAATTGTACCGGTGGGATAAGTGCGTCTGTTGGCAAGTTATCTATCTGTGAAATAGTTTTCCTATATTCTGCAATATATCCGTGATAATTTCAGATCCCTTGATAGCCTATAATTTCCAATCTACCGATAATTTCAGTAATTTTTCAGTTTTTAAATTTTGCACAAAAATTGCATAAATACCTGATGATAAAGCTAAACTCCGAATGATCGGAGGGCGGAAAGCTACGGGTCTTTCTCCACAGATCGACGTAGGGAGAGACAGCCGGGTTGCCTTGGATGATGACTTGGCTATTGTGTTTGGGAGGACTAACGGTTCATGGATAACGAAAAAAAGATCATCCGGCTGTGGCCACCGGCCCTCGAAGGATTGATGATCCCAGATAGCTGGCTCCGAAAGATCAAGATTGGCAACCAGCGGCCGGATGCCCAGGTGATCGACTTGGCCGAGGAGAGGCGCCTGCGCAAGTTAGAGTCACAATTCGATCAATCCTACCACTCCGATTTCTCTGGATTATAAAGGCTTTTAACGTATTTCAGCACATACTGGCAATTTGTTTGCTTCCTTTAAACGACAAAAACTCATCACCCACGGCCCCAAGGTCAAGTTAACGAAAAAGTTTTTACAATATTCAGAACAATGTTTTGGAGTCCGAACCGTGACGATGATGGCGAGGTACGAACAATGGCAATATCCTCCGCTACCTGGCTTCTGAGACATATTTCGGTTAGCCCCTGTAAATTAAATAGGAAACAATGGCAGTTGACAATGCGCTACCTTGTAATATTCTAATTTTTAATAATCCCTCGCTGAAAATTTGGAATTCAATACAAAATTCCTGGAAAGGAGGTTTCAAGATGAGCTTGAAAGCATCCTGGGGAGGTTTTTTCTCGATAGTATCTTTATTGTTGTTCGGAGTCGGGGCTATCGGCAATGTTCACGCAGAGACTCGCCCAATTAGTGGATTAGATACAGGGGCAGTAGCGAGTTTTATGTGCAGCGAAGCTCCTGCGGGAAGTACCCTTCCTGAGCCTGAACCAGTGTTTCATTTTCCACCGGAGTTTCAAATTGAAGAACCCACCGGTGTGTGTGGAGAATCTCGCTTAGAAGGGGAGTTTTCGGGAACATTCTATTTTGTTGCCACTGCTATCGGCATGGTAGTGAACGCGAATGGAGTCCCAGAAATCCATGTAACATCACTAAGTGAGTTTTACCCCGATACGGGAGGTGTTCTTTTCAGTGGAGAATACGATCTAGCCGTTATTAACATGCAAACTCTTGAAGCACACCATGCGCTTTCAATAAGTACGGAGAGCATCGCGGAAGTAGAGCCTGGAGAAGGTCCCGAAGAAATCGACAATGGGCACATCTTTATAAAGGGTTCATTCTCTTCTCCGTTATTCAAACCTATTTTTAATTCGAATGGAGAGTTAATCGACCTCATTGCCGAATTTGAAGGCACTTATCATGGTTTTCTCCGAGGGGACTCTGACGATGGGGATTCTGACGATAAAGACTCTGACGATGAGGATACCGATGATGAGGACTCCGATTGAATGACTTATTTTGAAAAATTAGGAGTCGAGAAATTATATTATATCTACCATTTATAAACTATGACGAGATTAATCGGTCAAAGCGAAACAGCGTACCTGCAATTGTACCAACGAATGTTTTACGTGACTAACAATATACATGGACGTGCCTTGCTTAAATGGCGTCAGTGAACATAACGGCTATGTTCCTGCAGCTATGCGGTTTGCAGATAAAGTGTGGATAGTCTAGGATAGTTCATTGTTATCGATATAAAGAGCGTAGTTGCCAAATCTTTACATTAGGTTTTGAAGCGTTGAGTAAACATCTGAAGCCGGTATTACTCGTTATATTGATTTTTGTGGGTTTCACATTTCAGAGCGCCTCCTCCCAATCACCAATAGTACCAGAACATCAAATTATACTGTGTTTATTGCCGCTTGATCATGCGAATGCTGAAGAGTTGGCCGCTGTGCTGAAACCATTTTTGTCGTCATCTGGAACTATATTACCTTATCCACAAACCAACACGTTGATCATTAAAGATAAGAAATCGATAGTGAGGAAGCTGATAAAAGTTGTGAAAGGCAGTGAAGATTTAGGGGTGTGCCAAAATTTTGACAAAATGTCAGGCCATAGGCATTTAAACGGGGTCAATTGGACCGACTCCTGAGGCTGCCTGTGCCCGTAAATACCACTCCACATGTTTGTATAAAGGTCTTCTCAAGGCCTCTTCGGGCGTGACAAATTCTGCACTAACTACCTCCCATTCATCTATTTTCACATCGACTGATCCGTTCACCACCACCTCAAAAAAATGGGCTCGATCATTTGTACCCAAATCGCCAGGAACTTGTGCTATGTACACAAGGTCCTTCTCATTCACGCGCACGCCCACTTCTTCAAAAGTTTCCCGAATAGCGGCCTGCTTCCATGTTTCACCCTTTTTAACCAGGCCTCCAGGGATAGACCATCCCTTCTGGTATGATTTATGGATCAGCAGAAGCCTACCCTTGTTCCAAACAGCAACCATTGTGCCACGTACGTGCACTTTCATAATCGAGAATGCAATACGAGCGCACTGAAAAATTACAGTGAGGACAATGCCACGTAGTTTTTTCACTATTTTTAACATTATTAGCCAGTTGGGCTGAGCCTTCTATGCCACATGCCTTTGGCTCGACAACTAAAAAAGTCATAATGGCAGTATAAGGCCATATGCTGTTCTTCACATTCTTGTAATCTTTCCTGCATATCAGTTTCTGGAAAGGCCAACAATCTGATATGTCGCCTATCTCCTGCGGGTGGTCTCTAGAGGAAAGACCGACTAAGAAGTCGTTGCAATCTGGATTAGGCGATTGGCCTGCACCGATTCGGATTTTCGAGGCTTGGATTATTGGCACGATGCGGCATGTTCGTCATAGCGAGGTTAACCATTTATAGTATGCTAAATTCCGTGTCTATCGGATAAGTGCGTTAACTGGCAAGCTTTCCATCTGTGTAATAATTTTCCAATATTCTGAAAAATAGCTCGCATAATTTTTAGCCCTCTGATGCCATCAAATATTTAACCCTCTGATTATTTAAGTAATACATCGATCCTGAAATTTTGTATGAAATTTGCATTCATATGCGCGGTAAAAAGGCCAAACTCCGAGTGATCGGAGGACGGAAAGCTACGGATCTCTCAGGGGCGAAAGCCACAGGTCTGCGTAGTGAGAGATGGCCGGGTTGCCTTGGATGGGGACTCGACTCCTTTGTTTTAGTCCAACAATCAGGAGGGGAAATGGCCGGCGGCTCAGTGATTTCCTACATAAGAACGGCAATAATCGGAAGCTTGATCGCTCTCTGTTTTGCTACAGCGGCACATGCGGTCACCATCAAGTACGAGTTCACTGGAACTTTAAAGCTAACCTATGGAACCGAAGACTCAGGATACGGCGGTAGCGAAATTGATGGGGCCAAAATTACTTATACCATGCTTTTTGATTCAGAGATCCCCTCTGTTCCAGACGGCCAAAGCTATTATTTTAATTCGCTTATTCGATCCTCTATTTCCTTATCTGGAACACTTGCTGGCTTGCGTGATGGTACATTCGATAGAGCCTACCCAGAAACAACATGGGATGCAAAAGTTCGCATAAACACAGGGAGTCGGGAGTATTGGGACAATTTTCGAGTTATAAATGGAGTAGTCTACATAAACCACACTACTGAAGAATTGCGTATAAGATTAGACCCGATTCGCTTAAACAAAATTTTTATCGAATTTGAGGATGGCCTCCCAGTGCTTCCTGTATTTTTGGATGAGGATCTCTACCCAGGGACTGGTGACGTCAATAACTATGTGCAATATTTAACTAATTATCCCCACGGGGAGGATTCCACAGAGTACCTCTATGACATTCTAGATTTCAAAGTGACCGCTCAAATTGTTGATCCCGTTCCCCACCATCCACAACCCTCCTTTTAGGTGTCGGTTTTGCAGGACTTGCTGGTATCCGCCGCAAGCTTAAGGGCAAAGTAAACATAACGGCTATGATTCCGCACTTATGCGGTTAGTCGCCGAAGTGCGGATAGTCTGAGACTGGCCTCGTAATCGGGGCTAGGATTTAATCCAGTCCCGGTTCGTATTTTTGGGTATAGGCTTTTGACGCAGTGCGACATTGGCGTCAAAGTGTGGAAAACCTACTGTAAATATAGCCTTAAAAGCTCTATCCAAATATATTGGGTATCCATATAATTGACATAAAGTCCCAATTACGATATTTTCAGTTTAACCAACCAATATTGTAGAATATTCTCCTCGCCTGCCCCCTTCTGAAAAATTCTTGGAGGGCATAACTATGAAATGCCCACAGTGCCAGGTTGAAAATCCAGAAGACTCCATTTTCTGTCTTGAGTGCGGCGGAAAAATTGAAGTGAAGTGCCCTGAGTGTAATAAGGCTTTACCTTTAGTGGCGAGCTTTTGTAATAAATGCGGTCACGATTTGAAAAAGCCTAAAGAAGCCCTGCCTACAGATCTCTCCCTTGATGAAAAATTAAACAAAATTCAAAAGTACCTTCCCAAAGGTCTGGTTGAAAAAATCCTATCTCAAAGAGACCGTATTATAGGCGAGCGCAAACATGTGACGGTGATGTTTTGCGACATGCAGGGCTTTACCCCCCTCTCTGAGTGGTTGGGTATGGAAGACGCTTATGCGATCATAGATAAGGTTTACGAAGTATTGATTCAAAAAGTCCACGACTACGATGGTACGGTCAACGAGATGACCGGTGATGGAATTATGGCGCTATTTGGCGCTCCGCTTGCTTTGGAGGATGCACCGCAGCGGGCGATTCGATCTAGCCTTGCCATTCACAGGGAAATGGCAAAATTCAGTGACACTTTGAAACAGAAGAAAAAGAATATTCCGCTTATTAAAATGCGCATCGGTATCCATACCGGACCAGTAGTGGTGGGCAGCGTTGGTAGCGACTTGCGCGTTGAGTTCAAAGCGGTTGGCGATACAGTAAATATAGCCTCCAGAATGGAAGGACAGGCAGATCCCGGAACCACCTACATTACAGAGGATACATTCAAACTCACTGAGGGACTCTTTCGGTTTGAGGCTCTTGGAGAAAAGCGGATTAAGGGCAAGAAAGAACCAATCAAAGTTTACCGGGCGATTGCCCCCAGTACGAGTAGGACCAGATTTGATGTTAGTGCTGAGAAGGGACTGTCGCCGTTTGTTGGTAGAGAGCGAGAACTTGAACTTTTACTAGATGGTTTCGAGCGCGCCAAAACAGGTCGTGGGCAGGCCTTTTCTATTGTTTCTGAACCTGGTGTAGGAAAATCCAGGCTCCTTTATGAGTTCAGAAAGGCCGTGGCAAACGAAGCTGTGACTTTCATGGAGGGAAGGTGTCTCTCTTACAGTAGGGGCACGGCCTACCATCCGGTTGTTGATATCCTGAAGGCAAACTTCGATATACTGGAATCAGATGGAGATCCAACGATCAGAGAGAAATTCAAAAAAGGCCTCAAGAAAATGGGGCTCGATGAAGCCTCAATCCTTCCATATCTTCTGGAACTCCTAGACGTAAAAGACAGCGGCATTGACACGATCCCGATGAGTTCAGAGGCGAAAAAAGATCGCATCATGAATGCATTTGAGCGAATCGCCATAAGGGGTTCCGAGACCCGGCCTTTGATTTTGGCTTATGAAGATCTCCATTGGATTGATAAGAGTTCAGAGGAGTTATTGAAATATGTATTAGAGAGTATACCGGCGGCACGTATTTTATTGATTTTCACCTACCGGCTAGATTTTGTTCAGACTTGGGGTGGCAAGTCGTACCATAATCAGGTGACTTTAAATCGGCTTTCCAATCGGGAGAGCCTTTCGATGGTGACACACATTTTGGGTACAGATCAGATAGACAGTGACCTTGAAGATCTGATTTTAAATAAAGCAGAAGGAATTCCTTTTTTCATCGAAGAGTTTATTCGGTCCCTAAAAGAGCTAGAAATAATAGTTAAACGTAACAATAAATATTGTCTTGCAAAGGATATCAATGAGTTAAGGCTTCCCTCGACCATCCACGATGTGATTATGGCTAGGGTAGACTCGTTGCCTGAAAAAGCTAAAGAAGTGCTTCAACTTGGGGCAACCATCGAAAGAGAGTTCAGTTATGAGTTAATCAAACAGGTAACTATTCTCTCAGAAAAAAAGTTATTGTCAAATCTGTCAGTGTTAAAAGACTCAGAGCTTTTGTATGAGAGGGGTATATATCCCCAAGCCATCTATATCTTTAAACATGCATTGACCCGTGAAGTTGTATATGACTCGATTTTAAGCGCAAGAAAGAAGAAACTTCATGAGGAAATCGGTTGTGCGATTGAAGATTTTTACAAAAAGAATATTCATGAGTATTATGGTGTCTTATCTGAGCATTTTATGTGTAGTGAGAATTATGTAAAAGGGGCCAAATATTGTCGATTGGCAGGAAAAAAAGCTGAGAAAGCAGCTTCATTTACAAATGCTATTGATTATACCAAGAAAAGATTACTCTGCCTTGAGAAAATAACCTCGAAAGAGGATGTGCCCATAAAAATAATCGAAGCCAGATCATCTCTTGGTCTTTATTTGTTTCAAATGTATTATTTCACAGAAGCAAAAGAGGCCATTGAACCCATAATTGAATTAGCCATAAAGATCGGTTACAAAAAAGAATTTCCCCAAATATATACCATAATGGGAACCTACAAATACTGGGTTGAGGAAGACCTGCCGAGTGCACTGAAATATCTAGAAGATGCCTTTAAGATTTCTGAAGAATTAAACAATATTGTATCTTTATTTTTTTCGAGCGGTTGGTTGGGTATTGTATTTTCTAATAATTGCGAATTGGTAAAAGGATTATACTATTTTAAAAAAACGATAGAAATAAATGTAGCGGCAAATAATATTTCGGGCATTTCAACTATGAAAAGGTGTGCCAGCATGTATTTTTACTACCTGTCTGGAGAGATAGATGAAGGTTATAAAATAAGTTATGAAGCTGTCCAACTTGCTGAAAAGAGTGGCGATATATTTTCGAAAGCGATAGCCTATACTTCTCACGGCATTTCGCTTTATGGCAAGGGCTTTTTAGAAAAAGCAACCGAACTCATTTTGAAGGGAGCTGATTTTTGCAAAAAAATAAATCTTCTTCAATGGAATGGTTTTGCTCAGTTTTACTTAGGCGAGATTTGTTTTGATATTGGAGAGTATAAAAAATCAGAGGAGCATTACCTCAAATCTATTTTTCTGTTTGAGCAAAACAGATCATCTCCGTCCACCGCCAATTTAGCGAAACTTGGTCTGGTAAGGACCAGGGTTATGAAAAGGGAAAACGATGTTAATTGGGAAACAATTTATAGCGATGAATATGAGAGTAATTACAAAATACATGATGGCTGGAAAGCCAGATACCTGAGTGAGATTCTATTAAATATTGATGACCTACATATATTTGATTCAGAGGAATGGATAAAAAAAGCAATTACCGCAGATGAAAAAAATGGTATGATGCTTCACTTGGGAAAAAACTATGTGTTATATTCGTATCTCTTAAATCGGAAGCACGAGTTATCTAATGCTAAAGAATGTCTTTGTAAAGCAATAGAAATTTTCAAAGAATGCGGAGCCGAAGGGTGGGTAGATAAAAAAGAGAAAGAATTGGCTCAACTTTGAAAAAAATCCTTATATCTGCGGAATGTCTTTAATGTTCCGCACCTCGAATAGAACTTATGACACGGTCAGTCTTACGCCGGCTCAAACCCCAACCTAACCTTAGAGACCCCATCTACTTCACTCTTGAGAAACGTTGCGCTGAGCGGCATGCCGACGGAAAGGCTCTCCGGATCGGCGGCATCGATGCCCACAATGCGTGCCACCACATGACAGCCTTCTTCCAGATCTATCACTCCTGAGCAGTAGGGATTGTTGCGGCCGTATCCTTCGGCGGCCATGGCCGGCGGCACCACGGCGATGTTGGTATAGGCCATCAATTTTCCTTTTCCGGTGAGCGGCACCCATTCCAGGTCACTCCCGCCGCAGTCGGAACAGATGGGCCGGGGCGGCACAACCACCGCGCCGCAAGCCTGGCATTTTCCCCCCATCAGTTTGTCTTCTCCGAGATAATGCTCGAACGATTGGATATTGAACGGCAGGGGTGCCATCGGCCTATCTCCTTTCCAAAATAGTGAATGTGCAGGTGCCCCCGGTGCCGCCAAGGTTGTGGGTGGCGCCGACGCGAAGATTCGGATTCGGAATTTGTCGATCTCCGGCAATGCCCCGGAGCTGGGACCAGATTTCCACCATCTGGGAAACCCCGGTGGCCCCCACCGGATGCCCTTTGCACTTCAACCCGCCGGACGTATTGATCGGTTTGGGGCCGTCGAGCCGCGTGGCTCCATCGGCAATGGCCTTGTATCCTTCTCCCGGTTTGAAGAATCCCAGATCCTCGACATGGATGAGCTCTGCAACGGAAAAACAGTCGTGGACTTCGGCGAACTGGACATCTTCCGGCTTCAAGCCGGCCATGCCGTAGGCTTCCTCGGCCGCGTATCGGGTCGCCTCGAAATAGGTCAGGTCCGGTTTTGACGACATGCCCCTGCCGCTTCCCTGGCCGATCCCGGCGACGTACAACGGATCGTCGGTGAACTGTTTCGCAAGCTCTTCGGCCACCAGCAGGACGCAGCTGGCGCCGTCACTGATGGGGCAGCAATCGTAAAGATGCATGGGCCAGGCCACCATGGGATTGGCCTTGGGGTCCCACAGAAACGCTTTTTCATCTTCCCACTCGGGCACCGGCCGTCCAAGTTTTCCGGCTTTCTCGATCTTGGCATTCATAAGGTCACGGATCGAAACGTTGAACTGGGCCTTGGGGTTCAGCGGCGCGTTGTTGTGGCTTTTGATCGTGATGTTCATCAGCGCGTCCCTTGTCGCCCCGTATCGATCAAAGTAGGCCGAGGCCGCAGCCCCGAAGACGCCGGGGAACGTAAACCCGGCCAGACCTTCGTCGGGGAAGGTCGCCAGGGCCAGCCCCTCGGCAACTTCTTCGGTAGCACACCGGGACATCTGCTCTGCTCCCCCGACCAGCACGATATCGTAAAACCCGGAAGCAATGGCAAACACGCCTTCCCGGAAGGCCAGAGCACTGGAGGCGCAGGCGCCCTCGGTCCGGGTGGCCGGCTTGGGGACCAGGCCCAGCAATTCGGACATGATGGGGCCCCAGTGGGCCTGGTGAACAAAGAAATCATTGGAGAAATTGCCGATATACATGGCATCGATATCATTGATGTCGAGCCCCTTGTCGATGGACGCCGTCATCTCCTGGAAGGCTTCTGAAAAAAAATCGCGACAATCCCGGTCCCGGTACATGCCGAAACGGGACATACCGGCCCCCACGATGGCAACGTTCCTGTTCAGTTTTCGTGTTTTCTTCATTTGAATTCTCCAGATTGAAGTTGATTATCAAACCCAGGCGTAAACTAAGAACTATGGTCACCGGTTTCAAATGGCTCTGATCATCCTGCAGCCGTCTGCTTTCTTTCAATCAGTTGCGCCCACAGCACCTCGACCAGAACGCTCGCGCAGATCACCACGATGGCCAGCACCTGCCAGGTCGTCAGTTTCTGGGACAGGAACAGCACCGCCAGAAAAGCGGCAATTACCGGCTTGAGAAAAAAGAGGTAGCTGCCCCGGGTGATGTCGGGCACGGCAGCCAATCCCCCGATCCACAAAAATTGGGTAATGGTGGTGTTCCATATGGCAATGGTCAGCAGAGAGGCCACCTGGGTAGCCGGCCGGTCAAACAGGGTAAACGGATTGACCCACACGTTCCAGAACAGACCCACCACCAGCCAGAGGCCAACGGCACCGATGGACATGGTAATGGCGGTTATACGAAGAGCGCCGTATTCGGCAATAATCGGTCGCACCATCACCGTATACGCCGCCACGACTCCCGCACATCCCATCACCATGAAGATCCCGATCAGGTTCCCCCCGACTCCCGCCAGCTTGGCCAGATAACCGTCGGTGCTGAGCAGGGCAACGCCGACCATGGCACAGAGACCGCTGATAAGCTTCGCTCCTGTAAAGGGTTGCTTGTTGATGGCAAGGTTTGCCAGACCGACAAAAATCGGAATGGTTGTCACCACAGTGGCCACCTGGGGCACCGTCGCAAAATCCAGGGACCAGTGGAAGAGCAGATACCCCAATGTAATGCCGAGAATCGACAGCCACACCAGCTGCATCCCGTGGGTGCGAAACGGTGCCGCCAGGTCCCGACTGGCCGGGAACAGCAGCGAGAGAAGAATAAGCCCCAATCCGCCCAGCACAAAGCGCCAGACCGAAAGCTCCGGCCCGGACACCCCGGAAAGAACGGCTACAAATTCAGTCGACGCATGGCCTGTGACGCCCAGAAAAACCGCAAGATACGCCAAAGCCGCATACCTGTGCCACAGTCCCATTAATCGACCTCCTTTACAAAATCCAGAAGAGCTTCGGTCAGAGCCTCCGGTCGCTCCGCAGGTATCAGGTGCCCGGCGTCGGAAAAATTGACCCGCCGTGCGTCCGGTAGACGCCGAGTGAGTTTCGCGACCACTTCAAGGTCGAGAAACACGTGATCCTGAAGGCCGGTGATGACCAGCACCGGCAGGTTCAGCTTCTCATAGGGGATGTCCCAGTCCGCCGTCCGACCGGCTTCGGCGAGAAGTTTATAGATGCCGCTTTTGGTATCCAGGGGTGCGTAGGCGTCCACCGCCTTCAGGAAATTTTCCCGATTCTCAGCCAGCCAGTCTTCGTTCATGAGCAATGGCAGATATAAATCTCGAAAAAGCTCCAGCCCCCCCACGTCTACGGCCTGAACCAGGGCATCGCCGATCCATTTGAGACGGGGACCGTCCCGGCGCAGCGTATTGATTAGAACGAGCCCCTGGGCAGAGGTACCTTCCAGCCAGGCCTGGGCGGCAAACAGCCCACCGATGGAAAGTCCCACGAGTACCGGTTTCACTGGATTGACATGGGCGAGCAGTGTGATGGCGTCGGCGACGATCCTTTTGGCGTCCAACAGCGCATCTTCTGCAAACGGGCTGTCGGTTTGGCCCCGGAAATTAAAGGCAAGGGTTCCGTGACCCTGTTTCCGAAGCGCGGGACCGATTACCGCCTCCCATAGGCCGGTGTCGCCGGTCAACGCATTGAAAAACACAAAAGTAACACCTGCTTCGCCGACCGGTTCCCGATAGTCGTAGAAAAGGGCGTCACTCGAACTGATTGTAAGTACCGCCATAATTTCTCCCCCTCCATCACTGCTTTCCAAGTTTAACGTGTGTGAACTACCCTGGCGTGGGGCCTCGGTTCAAGGCTGGTATTGGGTATTTGTGCTTGGTATCTGGTGTTTCGTGTTTTGTGTTTGGTGTCTGGTGTCTGGTGTTTGGTGTTCCGTTTTGGTATTTGGTTTTTGAAATTTGAAATTTAGTGTCTGGTATTTGCTGCGAAATTTCATGAATGCGCTTATCTTGAAAGCACCAGTAGGATAATTTTCGCCACGAAGGACACGAAGAATAATAGTGAAGTAACATTTTGTTGCCTTCGTGCTCTTCGTGTTCATCGTGGTGCGACAAACCCATTGCGCCTTCAGGATATCCACGTTCACGCAATGTTCGGGCTAGGACTCGTCCGGCAACCGAATCACCATTACCGGAGTGGCGCTCATGCGAACCACCCGCCGGGCCGTACTGCCGACCATGGCCTGGGCAAGGATACCCTGGCCGTGGGTGCCCATCACGATCAGATCGTAAGTTCCCGTTTCAGACTCAGCAAGGATCACGGCGGCCGGATCCCCCTGCCGGACCAGCATCCCTTTGACGACAAAGGGGCAGGATATCAGCTCTTCCTTCATATCGTCACTGAATTTCTCCAACCGTGTCCTGATGGTCTCGAGGACCTCCTGCTCATGCCGGTCATGGAGTTCATGCCACCGTTCTTCACCCAGTATGGATTCGAGCTGTACCGAAGCGCTGTGAGAAAGTTCTTCGAGCACATGAAGAATGGTGATCTGAGCACCAAACGAGTTGGCCAGGGCGGCGGCATAGCCAAACGCGAACCGCGCACTCTGGGATAGATCGGTGGCATACAGAATCTGTCGAATCTGAGGAATCATCGCCAACCTCCTTTAAGAGTTCTTACTCGAGGATGAAAAGGACAAGCTCTTTGGGTCCATGCACCCCAAACACCAGCGTAAACTCGATGTCGGCGGTTTTGGATGGACCGGAAATGAGCAGGGCATTGGTCGGCATGCCGTCGGTCCAGTTCTGCTCCGAAACGATTTCCGCCAGCGAATTATAAATGGCATCGGCATCGAGTACCGCCACATGAACCGGCGGCACCAGGGACATGAGCCGCGGTTCGTCTTCTGTGGGCCAGAGCACGATGGCCCCAACATCGGCGATACCACCCAGAGTGGACGTAATACCGGCATCGATCTCAAAGAGTTCCTTCTTGAACGACTCCACGGGCTCGGCATACGGTACCAGCGAAGGGAGGTCCTGGGTGTCTGATTTCCATGCCGATTCGATCGCCGACCCGATGGGCGAGTCGGACCCGTACAGGACCTGTTTCCAACCCCTCTCTCGAGCCAGTGCTTTGAATTTCTCGGCCCAGTTTGAGGCCTCGACGATGTGAATCTCTGTTTTCATCGCAGTCATGAGAGTGGTCAGCTGATCAATTTTTCCCTGCCGGTCGAATGAACTTCCCGGCGGGGCTTCCGCCACGGGCACCACCGTTTGCTCGGTTCCGGATGCGTGCAGCCGGGCCAATATTCGATCACGGTCTGTACTAGTCATCTTGGCCTCCCTTATCGCGCACCTGGTCATGAAGACTTTTTCCGGAAAATTGCGGGGCCGATCGCGCCCGCGTCCACTGCTTCAGCGGCCCGACGTTCGGCAGCCGGTTTCCTACGGTTCCGGCCATCTTAGTGCTGATCCGGTTCAGTACCGGATGCACATTGACCAGTTCCCACCCCTTCCAGATCAGGGTTTCAGCCAGATTCTTCTTGTACCCGCGGCCCGGAACCGTGCCCTCCCCTTCCCCGGCATAACTTTCACTTCGGAGCCGTCGAATCAGGGCTGGAATGGGAATTTTGACCGGGCACACGTCTCCGCAGGCCCCGCACAGACTCGACGCCGTAGCCAACACTCCGGCCCGCTCAAGACCCTCCATCTGAGGCGTAAGGATTTTACCGATGGGTCCCGGATAGACATGGCCATACGCATGCCCGCCAATCCGAACGTAAACCGGGCAATGGTTCAGACAGGTTCCGCAACGGATGCAGAGCAGCGTTTCCCGAAATTCCGGATCTGAGAGAATTTGCGATCGGCCATTGTCTAGAATCACCAGATGTATTTCTTTGGGGCCGTCCTTTTCCCCTTCCTTCCGTGGTGACGTAATCATATTGACATAGGTCGTAATAATCTGACCGGTGGCCGATCCGGTGAGCAACCGGAGTAGCGGCGGCACGTCGGAGAGTTTTTCGATGACTTTTTCCAGTCCCATGACGGCGATATGCACATCCGGAACCGTGGTGCTCATGCGCCCGTTGCCTTCGTTTTCCACCAGAAGCAAAGTTCCTGTCTCGGCGATGGCAAAGTTGACGCCGCTCAGGCCCACTTTGACCCTGGCAAAGCGTTTGCGTAAGGCCTGTCGGGCGATTCCCGTCAGTTCATCGACATTTTCGGTGTAGGGGGTGTCCGGAATTTTATCCCGAAAAATTTCGGCCACCTCATTCTTGTTCTTATGGATAGCCGGCACGATGATATGGGACGGTGTCTCCCCGTTGAGTTGGATGATAAATTCACCCAGATCGCTCTCAAGGGCGTCGATGCCGTGGTCTTTCAAAAATCGGTTGAGATGCATTTCCTCGGACACCATCGATTTCCCCTTGACCATCTCGGTAGCGTCGTTGGCCTGCATGATCTCCAACACAATTCGATTGGCCACGGCGGTATCTTCCGCCCAATGAACCTTGATGCCGTTCTGTTCGCACTTGGCTTCAAGCTGCTCCAGAAGGTGGGGCAATTTGCTCAGGGCGCGGCGTTTGATGGCATTGCCGGCCGAGCGAAGCTGTTCCAGCGCATCCGGATCCTGAAACACCGCCCGGCGTTTCTCTACAAGGATGTCCATTGCATTGCGCAGGTTCTTCCTTAACTGACCATCCGCCAGTGCCGTGTCAACGTTGCGCTCAAAATCAAAACTATTTCCGGTTACCATTGGTTCTCTCCCAGAGGAATTCGGCGAGATGCTTCCCTGCCACAGGAACGCGGTGATGTGTCAGGGCGCCGGTGATGTTCAACAGGCAGCCGCAGTCCCCGGAAAGAACCGTGGCAGCGCCGGTACGTGATATGTCATCGATCTTGTCTTTTACCATGGCGGTGGATATCGCAGGCTGCTTCACCGAAAAGGTGCCTCCGAACCCGCAACACTCTTCTTCCCGTTCCAGCTCGACCAGTTCTACATTGGCCAACTGACGGATCAGGGATTTGGAATCCTCGATGATGCCCATCTCCCGGAGAGCATGGCAGGAGGAATGCCAGGTGACGGTCTCCGGTGCCCCGATATCCTCCAGTCGAACATCGAGCACCCGCACCAGAAATTCAGAAAGCTCAAATATCCGGTCGGCAAATTGCTGAGCCGCCGGAAGTTCGTCCGTACCGGCAAACAGGTCCGGATAGTGGTGCTTCATCATCCCGGCACACGACCCGGACGGCACCACAATGGGGATCGCACCGGAAAAGACCCGGATCTGTTTCCGGGCCACCGCCCTTGCCTCCTTGACAAACCCGGAGTTATAGGCGGGTTGGCCGCAACAGGATTGTTCCTGGGGAAATACCACCGACACCCCTTCCCGCTCCAGCAATTCAAGTGCGGCAACCCCGGCGCGGGGAAAGGCCATATCCACCAGACAGGTGCCAAATAAGTAAACGGTCTTCGGTTTCTCGGGGATCCTCGCCATGATTCCTCTTCCGCGTTGGCATTGATATCAGGTAAAGCGTTTCAGGAATGACACGGGTACCCGCCGACAGAGCTGATGCGGGGGCATCCATTGTGTTGTTTACCGGCATACGCCGCTTCATGCAAGGGGGGAAATCCTATACCCTTCAAACGTTAGATATCCGGGAGTGCGCATGAATTGGTATTACCTTTGTTACTCCATGTCTAACATGGTGTCAATGCCTATCCAGAAACGGCTTGCAAGCTTTTCAAATATTTGATAACATAGCATAAATTATGACACAAGCATTGAAATGGTTAGCTTCTCAAACTCTGTGGAATCGCAATTGGTCCTACCAATTTATACGTATCGCCAAAAGGTGACAAACCGACAGCGGCATCATCTGGATATATTTTTTTCGGGCCAACCGGTAAACCCTTCGACTCGCTTGGGACTTCGCTCCTTCGGAGCTACGACCCCACAAGCCGCTCGCTCCCTTCGGCTACGCTCAGGACAAGCAGGGCAGGCGGGTTAACAGGCCAGCGGGCCGACGGGCTAACGGGCTAACGGGCTAACGGAAATAAAGGATCACCCATGAAAACACAGTTAAAACCCGTCAAACCGAGACGCATCTCCGACCAGGTGTTCGACCAGCTCAAGGAACTGATCGTCCGCGGCCAACTCAAACCCGGCGAACAGCTCATGCCCGAACGAGAACTGGCCGAAACGTTGGGGGTGAGCCGGACCACGGTTCGGGATGCCATCAGCAAACTGGTTGTGATGCGGTATCTGGAGCATCGGCAGGGTCAGGGTACCTTTGTTCGGAAGCCGACACTCACCGACGGCAATCTACTGGCAGAGGCCATGCGATTTGAAGACGCCACACTCAAAGATTTACTGGAGTTTCGAATGGGACTCGAATGCAACGCGGCTGCGGTGGCGGCGCAACGTGCCATGGACGAAGACATCGACCAGCTTCGCAAAACGATCCAGGAGATGGAAGAGGCCTACGAAAAGGGGGAGCTCGGCACCGAAGCCGATGTATCCTTTCATATGGCCATCTCGTTTGCCTCCCGAAACCCGGTGCAGATCCACGTGATGAAGCACTTCTATGACTACCTTTTTTACAGCATCCGTGTGAACCGGACTGAGCTTTACAAGGATAAGGAGCAGTTCAGTCGGCTCCTTTCGCAGCACAGGGATGTGTTTAACGCGATTCGGGCCCACGACCCGGATGAAGCCCATCGGGCCATGGGCCGACACATTCAATCGGTGATAGACTTTTTGCTCGAGCGGGGCGTTACGATCTGATAGTCTGATCGCCACCCACCCCCGAATATTGCATGAAATCTTCTCAGTAATTTGTGCAATATCTGAATTTACCCGAACATCGCACAAAATCGTTCCAAATCGCTTACAACAAAATTGTTTTCTTTCCCCCCTTGACAGACCCACAACTTTGTCAGAGGCCTCCAACAATTATGTTTTTTTCGAGGTGATCGATCCCCCGGGGTTAATTTAGAAATTATATTTTTATTAATCTTTTCAGATAGATATAAAAATATTGGCCGTCTATATGATGCGGGCACATTATTTGCGATGAGTAGTATCGCAACAGCGTTCTAGGCTGTGACTTAATTCACAAAACATGGCATAAGATATCTGTTGGACGGGGTTTCCGTGACGGATCCATGAAACGGTCGATGAGTCTTATCCAAGAACAATGGAGACCTGGTTCGGAAAGGGGGTAGCAAAAGATGGAGAGGAGACACCACCCCCGATTTGCATGTTTCGAAGAGGTAAACTTTGTCATCAAGGATGTAACCCACACTGGGATCATGCTGAACTTCAGCAAGAACGGATTCTTTATAATGACCCCCCTGTCGCTCGAACCCGGTGAATCCATCGGATTGAAATATTATTCCAGAGCGACCCGGAGCGTGGTTCATTTCGACTGTAAGATCGTTCGAAGGGAGACAACCGGCATCGGCGTGATCGTTGATCCGAGCTTGAATTAACTACCGCATATAATTGTTTGCCAAACCTTAACGGATATGGGGCTCTCAGCTATGGAAAATGACAAGAAATTCACGAATTCGGTTGAAAGACGGGCAAACCACAGGGTGACATGCGCCGAGGATGTGACCTTCCAATTCAATGAGGAAACCTACAGGGGGATTATGCAGAATATGAGTGAGGGCGGGTTTTTCATTGAAACGGATGTAAGACCCGAAAAAGGATCCACCATTGTCCTAAACTACTATTCCATGTTCTGTAAATCGAACATCACATTCCACGGTATTGTCACGCGGGCAGATGATCTGGGCATCGGCGTAAAACTTCACCTGGAAGCCACCGAAATCGGTTAACTCCCAGGTCTCCCACAGTCGATAGGCCCCCCATATCCGTATACCCGTGCGACCCTATGAAGGGATTGGTTGAACGACCAATCCCTTTTTTATGAGGTATCCGACAATAGGAGTTATCCCGTATATTACACCGGCTGAAAAAATCTCATGCAATGTTCGGGTTAGAGCAGGCCCTCGAAGAAGTCATTCCCTTTGTCATCAATGAGGATGAAAGCCGGGAAGTCTTTAACGGTAATCTTGAAGATGGCCTCCATGCCAAGCTCCTCGTATTCAAGGACCTCCATGGCCGTGATGCATTCCTTCCCCAGGCGCGCGGCCGGGCCGCCGATGGAGCCAAGATAGAAGCCTCCGTACTTCTGACAGGCATCACGGACGATCTTTGATCGATTTCCTTTCGCCAGCATGACCATCGATCCGCCGCATTTCTGGAATATCGGGACATAGGGGTCCATCCGGGCCGCCGTGGTAGGTCCAAAGGAACCCGAAGCAAATCCATCCGGAGTTTTTGCCGGACCCGCGTAGTAAACGATGTAATCCTTGAAATACTGCGGCAAATCGCCGTCTTTCTCAAGCCGCTCGTTGAGCTTGGCATGGGCAATGTCCCGGCCAACCACAATGGAGCCGGTCAGCAGCAGGGGGGTGGCCACCGGATACTTCGTCAATATGGCCCGGATCTGATCCATGGGTTGGTTCAGGTCGATGGATACAGCCTCTTCTCCGCCGGTCGAAATATCCGGGAGGTATTTGGCCGGATTGGTTTCCAATTGCTCCAGATAAATTCCGTCACTCGTGATCTTGGCCTTGATATTTCGATCGGCACTGCAACTTACGCCAATCCCGATGGGGCAGGACGCGCCGTGTCGGGGCATGCGGATCACCCGCACATCGTGACAGAAGTATTTCCCGCCGAATTGTGCGCCGATACCCAGATCCCGGGACATCTCCAGTACCTGTGCCTCCAGTTCCAGGTCACGAAACCCATGGCCGGTTTCACTGCCCCTGGTGACCAGCCCGTCCAGGTAGCCGGCAGACGCCAGCTTGACCGTCTTCAAGGTCAGTTCGGCCGAGGTACCTCCGATCACAAATGCCAGGTGATAAGGGGGACAGGCGGCCGTCCCGAGGCTTTTCATTTTCTCCCTCATAAACCCAAGCAGCTTCTCCGGCGTCAGCACCGCCTTGGTTTCCTGGAACAGGTAAGTCTTGTTCGCAGAGCCGCCGCCCTTGGCCATAAAAAGAAACTTGTAAGTCTCTCCATCGGTGGCATAGAGCTCCACCTGGGCCGGCAGGTTGCATCGGGTGTTTACTTCCTCATATATGGAAAGGGGCGCGTTCTGAGAATACCGCAAATTTTTTTCCGTATAGGCCTTGTACACACCTTTTGAGAGAGCTTCTTCGTCGCCGCCGCCGGTCCAGACCCGCTGGCCTTTCTTTCCGATGATGATGGCCGTACCCGTGTCCTGGCACATGGGGAAAACCATATCCGAGGCAATGACGGCGTTCTTCAACATTTCCAGGGCTACAAACCGATCATTCTGCGATGCCTCCGGATCGTCCAGAATCCGTGCCAGGGATTTCAAGTGGGAGGGCCGATACAGATGGGATACATCTGTGAAGGCGGCCTCGGAAAGCAGAGTCAAACCCTCCGGCGCGATTTTCAGCACCGGCCTGCCGTCCATTTCCACCGTGGAGACATAATCCGTCGTCAACCGTCGATACGGGGTGGTGTCGTCTCCCATGGGAAACATTTCCTGATACACAAAGTTTTCCATATCCGGCTCCTTATTTCATATCTCAAAAGATCTCATCGGTTTGCTCTAATACGCGCACCCGTGTTCTCCCAAGGGGAGATGAACATTTCGGGCGGCGGGATCCGCATGCTGTTTGAACACGGGATGAGTGGAATGCTGACAATAGAAAGCTCCAATTGCCCTGTCAAGAATATTCGCCGGTTGCAGTTTTTCCCGACCTATGATATCGTAATAACCTGAAATTCCAGTAAATTGGGGTGCCATGGCCCTTCACCGGGAAAAAGAATCGATCGTCGAATACGGTCGAAAACTCATCGCATCAGGCCTGACGACAGGAACCGGCGGAAACTTAAGTATCCGGGGTCCGGATCAAGCCAAACTCCTGATCACCCCGTCAGCAGTGGCCTATGATGCCATTAGCCCGACCGATGTCGTTGTGATGGATATGGACGGCGGGATAATCGAAGGTCGTCGGAAGCCATCCAGTGAGTGGAGCTTTCATGTGGCTCTGTATCAAAGGCGCCCAGATGTACATGCCGTGGTTCACACCCACTCGGTTTACGCGACCACTCTGGCGTGCCTGCACTGGGAAATTCCAGCGGTTCATTATCTGGTCGGTTTTGCCGGCCGGAAAGTACCGTTGGCGCCCTACGCCACCTACGGTACCGAGGAGCTGGCCCGGAACGTCGCCGAAGCCATCGGGCCGTCCAACGCCGTACTTTTGGCCAATCATGGTTTGGTGTCTGTTGGCCCCGACCTGGCCGCTGCGTTCAATACGGCTGAGGAAATCGAGTTCGTGGCGCGAATGTATTACTTGGCCCGGGCAGCGGGTAAACCCCAACTTCTGTCTGACGACGAGATGGATCGGGTCATTGAAAAATTCAAGGATTACGGACCATCGACCGGCACGCTGGATGATTAATGAGCTGAAAGTTTAAAATTGCATCTACTCTCACAGAGAGCACAGAGGGCAGAGGACAGGAGACAGAGGACAGAGGACAGATGTCGGAGGTCAGATGTCAGATATCCGAGGTCGGAGGTCGGGTGTCAGCCGCCGTCGCTCCGTGAACTTCAGTCGGACAAGACGACCCCGCAAGTTGGATGCTAAACAGGTACTCGGTAATAGGTATTCGGTTTCAATACTGGATTTTGAGATTGTTGGAGTTTTACTAACGACCAAATACCGAATCCCTATTACCTAAGACGACAAACCGGTAGACCGGCAAACCATTACCCTTAGCGGATCGCCCATGACCGACAAACAGGTACATTGCCCATCCTGCGGGGCCGCCCATGGCATTTTCAATCCCGGCGTGGTTTCCATCGCCTGCGAATATTGCGGCAACGCCGTTTATTGGGACGAGAACAAACTCAAGAATGCGGGGAAGCAGTCGATTCTTCCGGAAGGTTTCTCCCGATTGTATCGGGGCGGGACCGGGAAACTCACCGGCAAAGGGGGTTTTACTGTCCTTGGCCGGATCCGCTACAGCTTCGGTAAAGGTTTCTGGGATGAGTGGTTTCTGGAGTTCGACGATGGCTCCACCGGCTGGCTCACTGAAGACAATCATGAGTTCGCGCTGGAGACGCAGGCCAAGGGGGGTAAAGTACCTGCCATTTCGAGACTGTTACCGGGGTCAAAGTTCAGCGTGCGCAAAATTCCGTTTGTGGTGGAAGAGGTCGGAATGGCCGAGTGCCTCGGCATGGAAGGAGAACTGCCGATCGTCGTCCAGACGGGAGAAACCTATGCGTTCGCCGATGCCTCAAGTCCCAACGGCCGGTACACGTTGGGTATCGAATATGACGATGATCCACCCACGATTTTTTTCGGCAAATGGCTGATATATTCCGACATTCGTATGGATGACGAAGGGCTGGACTGGTAGCGATCGTGGAAACGGAAAAATACAACCTCGAAAAGGTTCGCCCCCGCCCGCCGTACACCCCCAAGACCATCCAGTGTCCGAGCTGCGGCGGCGGACTCTCGCAAAAGGACGAGCACTCGGAACTCATCGTTTGCGAGTACTGCGGGAGCCACCTGGATGTCTCCAGCGAAGAAAAGACCGTCCTGGGGAAAGGTCCGGCACACAAGCCGAAGTTTCCTCTGGAGATCGGCAACCCCTTCCATTTCAAAAATTCCCGCTTCGAAATCATTGCCCGCATGCGGTTTCTCGAAGAAGGGGATCCGAACGAACAAACCCTTCAGTATCTCCTCTACAATCCCCGCATGGGTACCATGTGGCTGGATGCCTATCAGGGAAACTATTCGATTTCCAAAGATACCCATGTCATGCCCAAAGACGACGCCTTGGATAAATCACGCGGTGACACGTTGGAGACCCACGATGGCCGAAGATGGGTATCGGAAGGAAACGGCACCTACGAATTAACATACGTGGATGGGGCCCTCCCATGGATCGCCAAGATTGGCGACCGGATCAAATACGCCGAATTTTCCGAGATGAGCGGATCCGGAGAACAGTATGAAGTCCAGAGCATTGCAGAGGAAATCGAATACGGCACCGGTCGAGCGTTATCCATAGACTTTGTTCGGAAGGCCACCCGAAAGCCGGATCTTGAAAAAACGGCCGAAGAAAAAGCAGGTAAAATCAGACGGCCGGCGGAAAAAAAAGCGCCGGAGAATGTGGCCCTGACTCGAAAATACTACCTCCGGCTTATCGCCATCGCCGCTCTGGTGCTGCTCATCAACGGGGCCCTGGCGGCATACACCTTCATGCAGGGCAAACGGGTTCTCAGCCAGACGTTCACCGCAGAAGAACTCAACGAAGGTATCGAGACCAATCCGTTTCATATATCCAAGGCAAACAATGTCATCAAAATTACCACAACCGCATGGCCCAAATTAAATAACGAGTGGATGGCGCTGGATGTGCTGATGGTCCGGGAAGATGACATGATGATCCATGAATACGACGGGAGCATTGAGTACTACCATGGTCGCTCCGGAGGGGAAAAATGGAGAGAAGGCGGCCAGACGCACAGTCTCTATCTGAGGGTCCCCCAGAAGGGTTATTATCGGTTGATGCTCGGGGGTGTCAGCGCCCGTGGGAACACCCCTAAGTCTTCCCGGACGACCCACGGCGTTCAGATTCGAGTAAAGGACCGGGTGGTCTTCCCCTGGTTCTTTGTCGCCTCAACCGTACTTTCCCTGGTTTTTTTAATATTAATCGGATTATCCTATAAGAGCTGGAAAGACGAAGATGACGACTAAAATCGGTTTCCGATTTTATGATGCTCCTGCCTGAGGCAGGAGTAGATAAAACATACAAGGTAACATCTGTTCAGGCATTCAGACTTTCATAGAGTGAATTGCGCTTCGTCACAAAACTGACGGTTACGATCTGGGACTTAGAATATCCATGCGTTTTATAAAGACATTGCTGCTCATCACGATTCTCGGCGGGGGCACGTTGTTCGCTGGATACGCAACCTTTAAAGGCGTTGGTGTCCAACGGGCGATGTATCCCCAGGGGATCAGTCTTCGTGACAACAGCGTTCAGGGTTCACGCCCTGGGGTAGTACCCTTCGGCCGGGGCCCAAGGGTTCATCGAGGCGGCGGATTATCCCGGGGGAAGTGATTCTTATAAGGGAGTTACGGAATAGAAAATTTGCCAAGTTGCAACATAGGCTCATAAACGTTTCACCACAAGAGCGACATCGTCGCGTTTCATAAAATCGTCACACGATTTTATTTGGGGGGAATAATGATCACGCAAGCAGAGATAATGCAATTTTTGTCATCCATCGTCTATTCGCTGCTCGGTCTGGTGGTATTCAGCTTTGCCTTCTGGGTGTTGACCAAAATTCTGCCGTTTTCGGTGAAGAAAGAGATTGTCGAGGATGAAAACACCGCACTGGGCATTATTCTGGGAGCACTGGTTGTGGGGTTGGCAATAATCATTGCCGCGGCCATCACCTAGAGGGGGTTTTAAAAGGCCATCTAACACCGAATCCGCCAGGGGCGGGTAAAACCCTGTGGCTATGGGGCATTGAAAAGCTTTATCAATTGCTAAAAGGTATCATACATCAGCTAATGATTCATCGGGCAGGGCAAATAGACAACCACGAAGCACACGAAGAAGGACAGAAAGGGGTGTTCTTTCTTCGTGGGCTTCGTGCCCTTCGTGGTGATTCAGCAGCATTGAACCAACCCCCTCACCTCCCACCATGAGACAAACCGCATCATCCACCGCCGCACCCGTTATTCTGCTCGGATCGGTTTTTGTCGTTGCCGCCTGCGGGCTGGTCTACGAATTGGTGGCCGGTGCCGTCTCCAGTTACATCCTGGGCGACACCGTCACTCAGTTTTCGCTGGTCGTCGGCGTGTTCCTATGCTCCATGGGGATCGGTTCCTTCCTGGCGAAATACATTCGCAAAAATCTTCTCAAGGCGTTCATTGAAATCGAAATATGGATTGCACTGATCGGTGGGAGCAGTTCGATCATCATGTTCATGATCAGTGCCTTCGCCGATGAACTCTTTTTAGTATTTTTCTATCTGCTCTGCATTTCCATCGGGATCTTGATCGGAATCGAAATTCCCCTGATTGTACGGATTGTGAAAGAACGCCACGGATTTTCCGGCGCCATCAGCAATGTGCTGGCCCTCGACTATATCGGCGCACTCGTCGGGTCGTTGCTTTTCCCCCTGGTGGTCCTTCCCTATATCGGGTTAAGCCGGGCGTCGGTGGTGTTTGGAATCATGAACCTATCCGTTGCCGCCGCCGGCTGGTACCTGTTGACCGAGAGACGCAAATCAGTGCTGATGAAGATCATCGCCACCGGTTCGGTACTGCTGTTGACCCTGATCTTTTCCGGACGTCTGGTGGGTTATCTGGAAGATCTCCTTTACCAGGACAGCATCATCTACTCAAAAGACACGCCCTACCAGCGCATTATCCTGACGCGCTGGCGCGATGATGTACGGCTCTATCTAAACGGACACATCCAGTTTTCTTCCATTGATGAGGCACGATACCACGAGGCTCTGGTCATGCCGGCCATGGCGGCTTGTCCAACGGCACGCTCTGTATTAGTTCTCGGCGGTGGTGATGGCATGGCCGCCCGGGAGGTACTGAAATACGACAAGGTTCAATCCATCACCCTCATTGATATCGACCCGGTCATGACAGACCTCGGCAAAACCCGGAAAGAATTGCTCGCACTGAATGAGGGCGCACTGAATTCCAACAAAGTTCGGATTTACAACATGGATGCCATGGTTTTCCTGAAGGAAAGCCGGGATTTTTTTGATGTCATCCTCATCGACCTGCCGGATCCGAACACCCCATCTCTGACCAAGCTATACTCCAAGGCCTTCTATATGCTCTGTTTCCGCCGGCTGAACCTCGGCGGTGTATTAGCCACTCAGGCCACTTCGCCCTTCTATGCTAAAAACGCTTTCTGGTGCATCGTTCAGACGATGCATGCCGCCGGAAACGGTATGGAGAATCTGTCCGGCATGGCGATCCTCCCCTACCACCTGAATGTCCCGTCCTTCGGAGAGTGGGGGTTTGTGCTGGCCGCAAGACGATCGGCAGATCCCAAGCAATGGTCCATTCCGGTGCCAACCCATTTTATGACCGATGATGTGCTTCATGCCATGTTCAGTTTCGGACGGGACATGGCAGCGGATCGAGACATCGAGATCAACCGCATCGACCGGCCGGTGTTGTATGAATACTACCGGAAGGGATGGGGCGCCTTTAATGAATAATCGTTTCGTATTCATAAATCCGAATATCGAAATCCGAAATTCGAATGTTCAAATGATCAAAACTGAGTCATATCAATTCTCGGGCAAATCGGTTTGTCGGTTTCGAATTTTGGTCATTGGAATTTGTTTCGGATTTCGTGCGTCGTGCTTCAAATTTGAGCTTAATTGACACATTCCAGCCTCACAGGTAAAATATAGAGTAAGTTCGTAGGCAAATCCCATTAAAGAGGGTACACTGGAGGTAATCATGGCTATTTGGGATAAAATCGTCGGTCAGTTCATCGACGTCATTGAATGGGTAGATGAAACCAACGATACCATCGTTTGGAAATTTCCTCGGTATGACAATGAAATCAAAAACGGCGCCCAGCTCATCGTTCGGGAAAGCCAGGTGGCGGTATTTCTCCATGAGGGGGAACTTGGAGACATTTTTCCACCGGGTCGATATGAATTGACGACACAGAACATACCCATACTCACCACATTAAAAAGCTGGAAGTATGCGTTTGATGCGCCATTTAAATGCGATATCTACTACGTCTCCACCCGTCAGTTCACGGATCTCAAATGGGGAACCAAAAATCCGCTCATGCTCCGGGATCCGGAATTTGGGGCAGTACGCCTGAGGGCGTTCGGCACATACGCGATACGGGTCGGCGATCCGGGGACGCTCATAGAAGAAATCGCCGGAACCGATCCCCACTTCAGCACCGACGAGATCACCGGTCAGATCCGGAATATTCTGGTGAGCCGGTTTGCGGATGCCCTGGCTGAAACCGGGATCCCCATGCTGGATCTTGCGGCGAACTACAATGAAATCGGGGACCAGCTGCGCACCACGTTGGGAGGCGAAATTGACGAATATGGTATCGAACTGACCAAATTTCTCGTTGAAAACATTTCTCTCCCCCCCGAAGTGGAAGCCATGCTCGACAAGCGTACGCAGATGGGTCTGGTGGGCAACATGCAAACTTACACCCAGTTCCAAACCGCCAATGCCATTCAGGACATGGCCGAAAATCCAGGTGCCGGAGGCAACATGATGGGGGTGCTGGCCGGCGTGGGCATGGGGAACGTGGTCACCGGTGCCATGCAGGGCGCTACTCAACCCCAGCAGCAGCAACAGCCGCCCTCAGGCGGACCGCCGCCGCTGCCGCCCCAGGTGCAGTGGTTTGCAGGGATCGACGGCCAACAGGCCGGACCGTTTCAGCAGGATGCACTGGTTCAAATGATTCAAGAGGGGAAGATCAGCCGAGATACCCTGGTCTGGAAACAGGGAATGGATAACTGGACAGCCGCCGGTGATATTCCGGATCTTGCCGGACTTTTCGGCGCCAAACCACCTCCCTTACCAAAATAAAATCGTGTAACGATTTTATGAAACGCGACGAATTCGCTGTCGGGTCGAGTAATGGAGTGATGCTGTGCCGGAGTGGTCAAAAAAGAGTGAATAATAGACCAGACAAGTAAATTAAGCTTAATCTTACTAAAAAAAGCAGGCTTTGTGTTCAAAGCCTGCTTTTTTTAGGGGCCGAAAATGACTTTCGGTCCTAAATGCCTCACATCCAGTTCGGACGATGGATCCATGTGATTCATCGCCAGGGCAGGACTCTCTTCTTTTAGACGCCAGAACCTAATCTTCTTCCTTTTGGCTTTGATAAGCTGGAACTTTATTTCCAGCAGTCGAAATCCTTGCTCCGCCTGGGAGATGCCGATCCGTCGTACATAGATCTGATCCGGATCGAGGTCGTAAATGACCACACCCATCTTGAAGCCAGAACTTCCATCCAGACCTTTGTAGATCATCCGGCCCTTCTCCGTATCGTATGATTCGTTCAGTGCCAGAACGATTTTCTCTTTCCCGGGATCAGGCGAATAGGTCTCCGGACGCTGAAGCCATGTCAGGGTGTGGTAGTACAGTATAAACAGGCATATACCGGCCAATGTGATTCCGAAGAGGCCGTACATGCTGGGTTTGTATTCTGTTTCCATCGTCGCTTTTTTGTCAAATGCTGAAAGAATTACATGCATTGCTCAGGATGGTCGTAATATAGCCCTATTTACATCCGATGCAATGTTCGGGTTAGGTCTGATGCATGGGCACGGGGGTGTCCACCTCGGGAATGGGTGTGACAAGCTGGTCTTCCCGTCGATTTCGAGCCGGTTGCACATCCACCCGTTTGGGCCATGATTTGAAACGCAGGTAGTGCGCCAGTAATCGCAGGTCGCTTAAAATGGCAAGCAGGCTGGGAATCAGGACGAGTGTGAGGACCGTGGCGAAGGCAACTCCGCCGGCAAGAGAAAGAGCCATGGGGATCAGAAACCGGGCCTGAAGATCCGTCTCAATGATCAAAGGCATCAACCCGCCCACGGTGCTGAACGTGGTCAGCACAATGGCCCGGAACCGCCGGGCTCCGCCCATGATAATCGCATCAAAAAAAGGCTTCCCTTCTGCGATATTTTCATTGATCCGCTCGATGAGAACGATGGCATCGTTCACGACAACCCCGGTAAGGGCCACCATGCCAAAAAAGCTCATCATGGAAAGCTGGTACCCCATGATCAAATGCCCGATGACCGCACCGATAATGCCAAAGGGCACGGTAAACATGATCACAAACGGCTGGGCGTAGGAGCGGAAGGTGGTGGCTATGATGATAAAAATGCCGAGCAAGGCCAGGGGATATCCGACGAAAAGGCTTCCGAAAGACTCCCGCATCTTCTTTTTCTCTCCCTGGAGGGCCACCCGGAGACCGGGATAACGCTGCTCCAGATCGGAGAAAAAACCGGCTTCCAGTTCGGCAAATATCTCACCGGCATTGGCCCTGTTGGAGTCCACGTCAGCACTTACCGCCACCCGTCGCATGCCGTCGGTCCTTGTGATGGTGGAGAATCCTGGAGAAAAGGAGACATCGGCCACCGATCGCAGAGGGATCTCGTTGCCATCCCGTGTTCGGATCCGCACATTGTCCAAATCCGACAAACGGCTTCGTTCCGCTTCCGTGTAACGCACCTTGACCCGCACATCATCTCTGCCCCGCTGAAGGCGTACGGCCTCATCGCCGTAGTAGCCCGCATAAATCTGACGGGCGAGATCATCCACGGTGAGCCCGATGGTTCGGGCTTCGGGTTTCAGCTCCAGCCGAAGTTCGTTTTTCCCCGGTGTATAATCCGATCGGATTTGAAAGACTCCGTCGAATTTGCGCAGGCGCTCCATGAGCTCTTCCGAGGCCAGCAGGATGTCGGCCATGTCATAGCCCTGGAGCCAGATCTCGATGGGGGCACCCGGGGGGCCGACCTGCATCCCGGCAAAGGTGATCGACTTGACACCCGGGATGGGGCCGATTTCTTTCTCCCATGCCACCATCAGGTCCTTGGAATGCACGCCCCGGTACTCCGAGTCCAGCATGATCGCCTGTACGGAGCCCACATTCGGCCCTTTTTTCGGCATCTCCTCCAGGGTCTGCCCCAACAGGGACAGCCGGTGCTCTATCATCGACTCACCGGTAAGGGTCTGTGTCCGATCCGTAAGCCTGAGCAGGGCGGCGTCCATTTGATCGATGGCGCTCTGGGTGACATCGGCGGGAGTCCCGTCCGGAAATTCCACCGTGGATGTCATCACAAAACCATCCAGCTCCGGAAACACCTGAAACTTGAGAATTCCGCCGCGCATGAGACCGACCGTCAGCAGCAGGACGCTGATCGCCGTGCAAAAGGAGATGTAGCGCCAATACAACGCTTTGCTCAGAAAGGGTTTATATCCCCGTTCCACAAACCACTCTAGCCCACGACTGGTCCAGCGATGAACGGCCCCCAAGCGGCGGACCACGGGATTCCGGTGGCGATGGTTCTGATTGGGGTCCGGAAGATCGCTCAGGTGGGCCGGCAGCAAAAGCAGACACTCGACCAGAGATACCACCAGGCACGAAATGACCACGACGGGCAGAATCGCAATAAACTTCCCCATTATCCCACCGATATAAAGAAGTGGCACGAATGCCACGATTGTGGTGAGTACCGCGGCAATAACGGGCATGCCCACCTCGCTGATACCGTCGATGGCGGCCCGGAGGGGCGGCTTCCCTTCCTTGCGGTGGAAGTATATGGCTTCGCCGACCACAATGGCGTCATCGACAACAATCCCCAAGACCATGATCAAACCGAACAGGGACACCATGTTGATGGTTCCGCCAAGGGCCCACAAGATGGCCATGGCCCCGGCAATGGATACGGGAATGCCCATACCGGCCCAGAAGGAGAGGCGCCCGTTGAGAAAGGCCCACAGGAGGGTGAATACGACCATCAGACCGATCATGCCGTTCTTGATCAGAAGGTTTATCCGGGCGGTCAGCATCTCGGTGTTGTCGTATAGTACCTTCAGGTGGACACCGCTCGGAAGTTGCTGCTGTTTTACCTTTAGAAAATTCTGGACGGCATCCGATATCTTCAGGGCATCCTCTTCCTGGGTTTTGTAAACAATCAGAAGCACTGCCGGGTCGCCATTGATGGTCGCGCTGACGGGATCTTCCTCAAATCCGTCGCGGATACTGGCGATGCGGTCCAGCGTAATGATGTCACCCCCCTCGCGGGCCATGATGACTATGGAGGAAAGTTCTTCACCCGTATATTTTCGCCCCATCGTGCGGACGCGGACCTCCTCCCCCTGGCTCCGGATGGTTCCGCCGGCAAGATTCAAATTACTCCGTCGAACCGCACCGGTGACGTCCTCGAGGGTCATTCCGTACTCCCTCAGTCTTTCCTCGGAGATCTCGATGGCGATTTCGTACTGCCTGGCACCGAAGATCTCTACTTTGGATATCTCGGGGATTTGCTGCAGTTCGTCTTTAATGCGTTCCGACCATTCTTTGATCCGCCGCTCGGACATTTCCCCGGCCAGGTACAGCAGCATGACCGGATCTTTGATGGTCAGCTCCGAAATCACCGGTCGCTCCGCGTCCACGGGGAATGTGGATATGGAATTCACCTTGGTTCGAACTTCATCGAGGACATCCCTGACATCGTAATTCTCCTGGACTTCGATGTTCACGGCGGCGACATTTTCACGTGACTGGGTGGTGATCTGCTTGATGCCTTCAATGCCCTCCAGGGCCTCTTCGATTTTCTGGCTGATGCCTTCTTCCACCTCTTCCGGATCCGCACCGGGGTACGCCACGGAGATGGTGATCATGTCCAGGGAGAACTCCGGAAAATTTTCCCGGATCATGGACTGGGTGGCGATGAATCCAGCTATAAAAATCAGTACCAACACGATGTTGGCAAATACGGTATTCCGGGCAAAGGCGGCCAAAACGTTTCTCATGATCGGGTGTCCTCCTCCGGCGGATTCGTAATGTGGAGCAAGGCATTTTCAAGAGGGTCGACCAGCCGGGTAGTGATCACCAGGTCCCCGTCGTCAATCCCGCCGGCGATAAAGGCCTCCTGGCCCTGAGTTCGTGCCACGACGACGGGTAACGTCTTGAGGCGGTTACCGTCGGCAAGAAACACGGTTTCCTCAAAGCTGACCGCCTGGCGCGGAACCCGGAAGACGCTGTAAAGCGTTTTGCCGGGTATGCTCACCGAACAGAACATACCTTCGACGAGGGGCAGGCCGCCTCCCGCACCCCTGGCGGCTGCGGCGTCCACCCGTACCGCCAGGGTGAGTGTTCGTGTTTTCTGATCGAATTTAACCACCCGGTGCAGTGTTCCCTCCCAGGTGTGGTTGGACTTGTCTTCGGTCCAATGGATCCGGGATTTGACCGGCGTCAGTCCGGAGAACCAGGCCGTTTGACCGCCAGAGGGGGCGGCGTCAAACCGAAGCCATTGCTGCGCATCTCGGCTATCGATGGGAACTTGGATTTCCAGGATAGAGTCGTCGGCCAGGGTTAAGGCGGGTTTTCCAGGGGACACATACTCGCCGTTTTCTATGGACACCGCCTTGAGACGGCCGTCGAACGGCGCCCTTACCTGGGCCCGCTCGAGATTGGCCTCGGCCGTCACCAGTCGCGCCCTGGCAGCGGCCAGGCTGCTCTGGGCTTCCTTGATGCGGATGGGATAGAGGGTAACGGACTCGGCCATCTGGGCCGCCTGGTCCGAGGCCGTATTGTAGGCCTGTTCCGCCCGTTCCACTCCCGAGCGGGACGAGACGTTCCGCGATTCCAATGATCGGAGTCTTTCAAACTCGCTCTTTGCCAGAGCCTGATTCCGTTCCAGGGTTTTCAGCCTCTGGGCATCGATGACCTGCTGCTTCTTGAGTCGAGCAATGGCCGTTTCCCATTGCTGGACAGCGGCCCGGGCCTCATCCCGGGCCGCAATGTAGTTCCGTTCGTCAATCTGGAATAGAATGTCACCCTTGGGAATAATTTCACCGACTTTGAGACGTGGGTGAACGGCGACGATCCTTCCGGAAACTTCGGGTGAAATCGCGACCTGTTTCAGGGCCCGGGCCTCGCCATAACCGGTGATATACACCTGAACGTCTTCTGCGTGTACCCTGAGGGCCTCGACCCGAATCGGACGCTCATCGACCTTCACTTCCCTGGGCGGCTTTTTCAATCCGGCCAGTGTGGTCATGCCGATGATACCGAGCAGCAACACGCCACTGCAAATCAGAATCCGGCGTAGAATCTTGTGGTTTCCTGTTTTACCGCCTGGTCTACCACTTGCTTCCATTGGTTCCTACCCCCTAGAGCGCTTTTTTGACCTCTTTCAGTACATCACACCATTTTTGAGTGGTGTCGGGCCCCAGTTTCTCGACAAGATCGATAAACAACTGCATCAATTTTTCCTCAATACCGGCGATTGTCTTCTTGGCCTCACCGGAAACCGTTACAATGACTTTCCTGCGGTCATTCGTGCTGTGCTCCCGGGCCAGAAAATTCCTTTCGACCAGTTTGTCGACCATGGCGGAGGCAGAGGACGGAGAAATCCCCAGGGCATCGGCAAGTTCACTCATGGCCAGCGATCCGCGCATGCGCACCATGAGCAGCGCGTGGAGCTGTGGATAGGAGAGCCCGAGATACGCATCGGTCTTCCCCAGCTCCGAGAGGTAATCATTCACAATCCGTTCGATCCGGTCCCGAATCATCTTCCCGGTAGTGAATATGTACCGGGCTTGACTCAAGGTGTGAGCATCTGTCATGGCGCTGCCCTCCTGATCTGACGATTTCATTATCTGTCTCCATAAAATATTAGAAAAAAGTAAATATATATCTTCTGTATTATTCAGAATATAAATATTTCATTTATGAAAGTAATTCCGTCCGGCAGGTCTGTCAAGTTAAACGGCAACGCACCGGTTTACAAAGCTCCAGGTTCGTGGTATTTGCCATTTTTTATAGGAACGAGAGAGGGTTATCGGAAAACGCGGCCCTCGAGAGAGGCAACACCGAATTTTAGCCGAAGGAAGGTATAGATGACCATAGAACGTGAAGCCATCGATTTTGACGTCCTGATCGTGGGCGGTGGGCCGGCCGGACTGGCCGGAGCCATTCACCTAATGCAGCAAGCAAAGGAACAAAACCTCGAGCTCGAAGTGGCGTTGATCGACAAAGGGGCGGAAATCGGTGCTCACGCACTCAGCGGGGCGGTGCTCAACCCTGTGGCCCTGGAGGAATTGATTCCCGATTATTTGGAACGGAACTGCCCCGTGGAAACGACCGTGCGTGGGGACATGTTCTATGTGTTAACCCGGGAAAAGGCCTTCAAAATGCCAATGGTCCCCCGGCAGATGCACAACAAGGGGTTTTACATCATCAGTCTGTCCCGGTTCGTGCGCTGGATGGCCGAAATCGCCGAGGAGATGGGCGTTAATATATTCCCGGGATTCGCCGGCCAGGAAGTGCTGTACGGACCCGATGGAAAATCCATCATCGGGGTGCGAACGGGAGACAAGGGACTCGGTCCAGACGGAACCCCGAAGCCAAACTTTGAGCCGGGCATCGATTTGATGGCCAAAGCGACACTGTTTGCAGAAGGTGCCCGGGGCAGCCTGATGAAGCAGATCGATCAATCCCTTGGCATCTTCGAGCATAAAATGCCGCAGGTGTTTGAGACCGGTATCAAAGAAGTCATTGAACTGCCGGAGGATCATTTTTTCACGACCAGCAAGGCAAACGACATTCACACCCTGGGATATCCTCTGGACATCCACACCCCGGGTGGTGGCTTCATTTACGAGATGAAAAACAACCGGATCACCATCGGCTATCTGGTAGGCCTCGGCTACGAGGATCCGCGGCTCGATCCCTACGAGGTCTTTATCCAATTCAAACGCCACCCCTTCGTCTCGGACATTATCAAGGGCGGAAAAGTCCTTGAACAGGGGGCCCGTACGGTGGCAACCGGCGGATATTACTCCATGCCACAACTGGCGGTGGACGGCGGTCTGTTTGCCGGCGGGGCCGCCGGTGTTCACAATTCACCCGCCCTCAAAGGTATCCACGTTTCCATGAAATCGGGGATGCTCGCCGCTGAAGCCATTATCGACGCCTACCGGAAAGAGGATTTTTCACAAAAAGTATTGAGCGGATATATCGATCGGTTCAACAGCGGCTGGCTAAACGCCGAAATGCAGGAGGGTCGAAATTTCGCCCAGGCCCTGGCTAAAAAAGTACCGGGCAAGTTTATTCACCTGGGGGCCCAATATGTCACAATGGGCAGGGGTCTTCTAGACCCGTTAACGGTACAGGACGACAAAGACACGTTGAAACCGATCCAGGGTGGGCCGGAGGAGTCATTGGAAAAGGCGGAAACGCTGGAATACGATGGAGAGTTGTACGTAGACAAACTCACCGGCGTTTATCTGTCCAAAACCATGCACCGGGAAGATGAGCCATCCCATATTATCGTCCATGATACGGAATTATGCATCCAGACATGCTATCCGACCTATGGAAGCCCCTGCACGCGTTTCTGTCCGGGCAACGTCTACGAAATAGAAGTCGATGAGGCCACCGGCCACCGCAAATTGAAACTCAACCCGTCCAACTGCCTGCATTGCAAAACCTGCGATGTAAAGGATCCATATGGGAACATCACCTGGACCTGCCCGGAAGGGGGAGAGGGGCCGGGCTATACGATTGTTTAGGTCGCAAACCACACACGGGCATAACGCATCTTGATTGAAACAGTCCGAACTGTCACAATAGAATATCCGCAGCACGCATTTAGCCCGAACATTGCATGAAAAGATTCCATGCAATGCCCGGGTTAAAACTTAGCGTTTCCACGAGTGGCATGACATTTCCGATCGACAACAGTCATCCTCAAAGGGGAGGTGTAACATGACGGACATCATGCAGATCGTTAATGACCGGGACCCGCAAGAGCAAGAATTCCATCAAGCCGTTCACGAAGTTACCGAATCCATTAAACCGGTGATGGATGCCAATCCGGAATACCGACAACAGAGGATACTCCAACGTCTGGTGGAGCCCGAACGGGTCATCATCTTCCGTGTCCCCTGGATGGATGACCAGGGAGACGTCCATGTCAACCGTGGCTTCCGCGTGGAAATGAATAGCGCCATCGGGCCATACAAGGGAGGCCTGCGGTTTCATCCGTCGGTCAATCTGAGCATTATGAAATTCCTGGCCTTCGAACAGGTCTTTAAAAATGCCCTGACCACTCTGCCCATGGGCGGGGGCAAGGGAGGGTCGGATTTCGATCCCAAGGGCAAATCGGATACCGAAGTGATGCGCTTCTGTCAGAGTTTTATGAGCGAACTCTTCCGACATATCGGCCCGGATACCGATGTGCCGGCCGGAGATATCGGCGTAGGCGCCCGCGAGATCGGTTATCTGTTTGGCATGTATAAAAAATTGACGAATGAATTTACGGGGGTCCTGACCGGGAAAAGTCTCAACTGGGGGGGCAGCCTGATTCGACCGGAAGCCACTGGATACGGATCCGTTTATTTTGCCGCAGAAATGCTCAAGGCCCATTCTCAAACGCTGGAGGGGAAGACATGCCTGGTATCCGGTTCCGGGAATGTGGCTCAGTTTACAACAGAAAAGCTGATCCAGTTGGGCGCGAAGGTCGTCTCCCTGTCGGATTCATCGGGAACTATTTTTGACGATGAGGGCATTGATTCCCGGAAACTGGAGTGGGTGAAGCAGCTTAAAAACATCCGCCGCGGTCGCATGGAAGAATATGCCGACGAGTATGCTTCGGCCGTTTATACCCCGTTCGATCTGAACCTGGACCACAATCCGCTCTGGGACCACAATGCCGACTGTGCCTTTCCCAGTGCCACGCAAAACGAAATCAATGCAAAGGACGCCCAGAACCTGATAAGCAACGGTGTCTCCGTGGTCTGTGAAGGCGCAAACATGCCGACCACTCCGGAAGGGGTCGACATATTTCTTCAGAACAAACTGCTGTATGGACCAGGCAAAGCAGCCAATGCGGGAGGTGTTTCGGTTTCGGGCCTGGAAATGTCCCAGAACAGCATGCGTTTGACCTGGACCCGGCAAGAAGTGGATGACCGCCTCCAAATCATCATGCGGCGCATCCACTCGAAGTGTCTGGAGGCGTCGCAACAGTATGGTGTCGAAGGGAACTACGTGGATGGCGCCAACATCGCCGGTTTTGTTAAGGTGGTGGAATCTATGCTGGACCAGGGATTGGTATAGGGACACGATACAGGATACAAGAACACAAGATCCAGGTATCGGGCCTTTGGAGTATTGGAGTACTGGGTATCTGGCACGGGATGCAGGATACAGGATGCAAGATACAGGTATGGGGCCTTTGGAGTAATGGAGTAAAGGAGTGATGGATTTATGACGCACTTGTTGTTCTTCCAGTACTCCACCTCTCCAGTACTCCGCCCTTAAGCTAGTTTCTTGAAGACCGAGCGACCGGCTAACCCTTCGACTCGCTTGGGGCTTCGCTCCTTCGGAGCTACGACCCCACAAGCCGCTCGCTTCCCTCGGCATCGCTCGGGACAGTCAGGGCAAGCGGGCTGACGGGCTGACGGAAGAAACGGAGTCTCGACGAGTCATCAAGATAAATAAACACCGTAACCTTCGAAGGATTGAACTTCCATGAAAAAATCTTTAGGCGCCAAGACACTGGCGTACCCGACACCGGTTTTCGTCATCGGCACGTATGATGAAGACAACCGGCCCAACGTCATGACCGCATCGTGGGCCGGCATCTGCTGCTCAAAACCGCCGTGCATGGCCGTATCCCTGCGAAAGGCCACCTACACGTACGGGATACTGATGGAACGGAAAGCGTTTACCATCAGCATTCCGTCCGAATCCCATGTCAAGGAAGCCGATTACTTTGGCATCGCCTCCGGACGAAAGGTAGACAAGTTTGAAAAGACAGGCCTGACGCCGGTAAAAAGCGACCTTGTGGATGCCCCTTATGTGAAGGAGTTTCCTTTGGCAATAGAGTGTCGCCTGTTGCATACTTTGGAGATCGGCCTGCATACGCTCTTTGTCGGAGAAATTCTCGATGTCAAAGTGGATGATGATGTAATCGCCCTGAGGGGACTGCCGGACATTGAGAAGAGTCGGCCCATTGTCTTCGCTCCCGAAACCCGTTCCTATCACGGCATCGGTTCCTATCTGGGAAAAGCGTTTTCCATTGGGAAGGAGATATAATTCGGACCTATCCCGGACATTGCACCAAATTGTTTCTTTCCAGCTACCCGCTCAGAAGAGTTCATTCAATGTTCGGGCTAAAGGTGTTCTGGGGGATGTAAAATAATACGGGCATCTCGGAATGGGATCCCGAAATGCCCGTTAAATTTTTAAAGGGACGCGTTAAACGACGGTGACGTTAACGGCGGCAGGCCCTTTCTGGCCCTGCTCAATGTCAAAGGTCACTTTATCGCCTTCATTCAGAGATTTGAAACCGACGGTGTTGATCCCGGAATAATGAACGAACACATCCGGCCCGTCTTCCTGCTCGATAAAGCCATAGCCTTTGCCGCTATTAAACCACTTTACAATTCCTTCAGCCACAGTGACACCCTCCTTTCATAATTTTTCTCATTGTTCCAAACCGCAGGTGCCACTTCGACAAATGGACCTTTCTTCAGAACACAGCCGACCTGCCAGGTGCCGGCAGGCCCTTCATTAGTTGCGTTATGATAACACCGGATACCATAGAAATCAAGTACTTGAAAGATTTTATGAAGTGGCAGTTTCAAAACGGGTATTTCACTGTCTGACTGGGAAGATTTTATGAAATACATGTTTCATTCGACTTCGAACACTACCCTTACCCGGGCCTCCACCGGGATTTGCCCGACCTCAATGGGCGTTTGCGCTCGGGATATGGCAGCTTCGGCCATATAGGGCCTGGGCACCGACTCCCGCCCGCTGAAACTGATGGTGATAATGCGCCGTATGGTCAGATTCGCTGCTTCTGCCAGTTCCCGGGCGGAAGACAGGGCGTTCTGCACGGCTGCTTTGGACGCCTCTTTCCGGTTCAATTCGGTCTGGTCGTTCTGAAAATGGAGGCTCCCGATTCTACTGATGTCCGCCTCCACCGCGGCATCGATTAAGCGGCCAACTTTATTGAGTTCCCTGGTCTCCAAGACCACCCGGTTGCTGACCCGGTAACCCTGCGGTCGGAAACGGTTTGTTTTGGAGTAAACCGGCGAAAGATTGAACTGGGAAGTTTTTATGGAGTCTTTGGGCCCCATCATCTCCGTGACGGTTTCGATCAATTTTCGGGTCCGTTCGGCGTTTTTGGTCATGGCTTCGCCGGCGCTTCGAGCATTGGTTTCCACGGTAAATGCCAACACCGCCACATTCGGATCGACCATCACCCGTGCGGTACCGATGACTTCCATGGTGGATGTTTTTTCTTCAGCATGCGCTACAGGATGGAAGAGATATCCGATCATGAGAATGATAATTCCAAATCGAATCCACCGCCGCATTTCCGTGCACATTCTTTCATCTCTTTTCATATGGATCTCCTCTCGAAAAGGATGTATCTTAAAACTCGACAAGAATCTATCTTAAAAATGTTTAAGATAGATTCTATGTTGTGGCCCCCATTTGAAACGGACACTCTGTGGTGCTAAATAAGCACTAGGAGTGAGCCTATGTCCGAGTATAGTTCTAAAGACGTTCAGCCCATCGAAGTGATCACCTCAGTGCAGCGCCGGAG